>Ga0207080_1043_pt1 | contig 28875 bp, 29 predicted proteins | sample Alteio_BWMinHeat_58_FD_153532 | JGI IMG/M metagenome (GOLD analysis project Ga0207080, IMG submission 153532) | Enriched cells from forest soil in Barre Woods Harvard Forest LTER site, Petersham, Massachusetts, United States -... | ecosystem: Environmental > Terrestrial > Soil > Temperate forest >...
CCTCTCCCACGCAGGGGAGAGGTGATGGTGCCTTACAAATTTTATGAGGTGACCCTGGTTTCAGTAAGGCAATACAAGCGCTGCCTCAAGCCCGCCCCTGAGTGAGGAGGAACTTAATCGTATCTCTCCCCCATGGCTTTGAGCGATGTCTCGGGCGATGGTTAAACCTAGTCCTACGCCGCCTGTCGTTTGATTTCGGGAGGGATCGAGGCGAAAGAAGGGCTTGAATACTTCATGAACTTTTTCTTCGGGGATGCCCGGGCCATTATCCTCAACCTTGATAATAAAATGATCTTTATCCGCAAAAGTATGAACCCAGACTTCTTGGCCGTACCTTGTTGCATTATTGATAAGATTCATGAGGCATCGCTTCAGCGCTTGAGGCTTCACAGATAAGGTCGGCAGCGACGTTGACTTATAGTGAACCACTTTTTCAGGTTGAGCGCGCCCATTGATCACGTCCTTCAAGAGGTGATCCATATCCGTGTCGCGGGATTCTTCAAGGCCTTCCCCTCTTGCGAAGGTGAGATAGCCCTCAAGCATGTTGTTCATCTCGTCCACGTCTTTTTGCAGGCCTTCCGTCTCAGCAGATGGTGTCATCATGGCGAGCTGTAATTGCATACGGGTGAGAGGCGTTCTGAGGTCGTGTGAAACCCCAGCCAGCATTTCCGTCCGTTGGGTTAATTGACGGTGGAGACGCCCCTTCATATCAAGGAAAGATTGAGCCACTTTACGAATTTCAACAGCCCCTTCAGCCTTAAAAGAAGGAAAGGATCGTCCTTTACCAAACCGGTCTGCTGCGATTGAAAGTCGCCGCAAGGGCTTGACCTGATTATGCATAAAGAGAGCCGCAATAAGCAGGAACACAGCTGATGTCAACGCAACCCACATCATAAAGAGAGAAAAGGACTTGTCGTATAAACGTTTAAAGGGGGTTGCGAACTCGAGTATACCGTCCTCAACTTTGGCCTCAATGACAATCTCTTTACCCCGAATGTGAAATGTGTAGGGTGTAAAGACATGCTTTTTAAGGGCGGAATTGAGGAAGCCATCCTTCAAATCATCTGAAAGAGGGGTATGAATAACACCATGAGGAATAAATTCAGTTCTTAGTTTAAGATTATTCCCAGCAAGATATTTATAAAATTTTGCTTCATCAGGGGATTGGTTATAGAGCGCTATCACCGTTGCCACATCACCGGCTATGTTATTGGCAAGAGCTTTCGTAACATGATCCCAATGATTGTCAAAAAAGACGTACGCTGAAATCGTCTCTATCAAAACAAGAGGCGCCATAAGGATCAGCAATGAGCGTCCAAACATGCTTTTCGGAAGAAGGGCTTTTATAGCCTTAAAGGGGTGCTTAATAAAATACTTCATGCGTCTGGTATCAATACATAGCCCTTACCACGCACGGTTTGGAGGTAACGGGGAATTTTAGGATCTTCTTCAATTTTCCGCCTCAGCCGGGTCATTTGCACATCAACTGTTCGCGGGTTAAGCTCACCCTCATACTCAGCTACCAAGTCATCACGGGTTAGGGTTCGCCCTCTGTGACGAGCAAATATTTTAAGCAGGCTACTTTCAACGGTTGTTAAAGCAATAGGTGTACCCTCACGTGTGAGTCGATTCAGTTGAAGGTCAAAGCTGACAAGACCCATACTCAAGGTTGAGGGACCTGTCGCTTGTGTACGCTTCAAAATAGCTTGCAGACGCAGCAGTAGCTCTCGCGGATCAAAGGGTTTAGAGAGGTAATCATCGGCGCCGCGACTGAGCCCCGTGATCTTGTCTTCCGTCTCTCCCATAGCGGTTAGAAGAAGAATGGGTGTATCTTTAAGACGCATGGGGCCGGAGCGTATAAATTCGGTCAGGGAAAAACCATCCTCTTCCGGCATCATCACATCGAATATCATAAGATCGAATATAAAGAGATTCATCAATTCGCGCGCGTGGGCGGCATCCCTTGCTGTTGACACAAAGAACCCATTTTCAACAAGAAATTTACGCAACAGATCGCGCAAACGCTCATCATCATCAACCAATAATATATGTGACTTCGCTGTTGTCATGGTTGTATTATAAAGTATTCTTTTTAAAAGGGAAGGAAAATACTCAGAATCCTATTTTTGATTAGGGATTTTTTAACTATATATTGCTAAATTCTTACTAACAACAAGCAACAGGGGTATTCAAATGAAAAGATATTTAGAGATTTTCTCACTCGTAAGCATCGTAACTCTATCATCAGCTGCATCAGCTGTGCCTTGTGAATTATTAACTGAGCATTCAAATCAACACGGCAAACGCCTTATCACTTGTATTCTTACTAATAATGAAAATAAGGCAAACCCCACAACATTTGGACAGAGACAATTCCTTATAACAGGCGAAATTAATGCTGATACAAAGAGAATTTGCATTGCTGAGTTCAATAGACTAGAAGGACCTTTCCCGAAGAAGGAAGCAAAATACGCAAATTTTGCCGTTTGTCATTAAACGAGAACGTTACTTGATTCTCTGCTCTTTCAAATGCTAGAACAGTCCTACTATTAAGCGAAGGAGCAAATCAAATGGCTGATTATGATGTTGTAATCGTTGGTGGTGGACCGGGTGGCTATGTGGCCGCGATCCGAGCCGCTCAGTTGGGCCTTAAAACCGCTGTGATTGAACGCGATAATATGGGTGGGATTTGCTTGAATTGGGGATGTATTCCTACCAAGGCTTTGCTGCGCACCTCAGAGATCAATCATCTCCTTCATCATTTAGAACCTTATGGGTTTAAGGCTGAAAAGACCTCCTTTGATTTTAAGAAGATTGTTGAGCGGTCACGGAAAGTCGCTGAGCAACTCTCAAATGGCGTGAATCACCTCATGAAGAAGAACAAGGTAACTGTTATTAAAGGAGCCGCTCAAATTAAAGGACGCCAAGGTGCGGAGATTGAGCTGTTAGTTGATGGAAAAACCTCTATTAAATCAACCCATGTCATTTTAGCTACAGGAGCTCGGGCAAGGCAATTACCGGGCCTTGAAGCAGATGGAAAGCTTATCTGGACCTATCGGGAAGCCATGATACCTGAGGTCATGCCAAAGTCCCTTCTCGTTGTTGGATCTGGCGCAATTGGGATTGAATTCGCGAGCTTCTATCGGTTAATGGGGGCTGAGGTCACTGTTGTTGAAGTCCTCCCTCAGATTCTGCCTGTTGAAGATAAGGACATATCGACCCTGGCTCAAAAATCCTTTGAAAAACAAGGGATTAAGATCTACACGAATGCTACCGTTAAGTCATTGAAAAAGAACAAGGATTCAGTCACTGCAACCTTTGGGACTCAGGAGATCACTGTAGACCGTGTCATTCTTGCTGTCGGCATACAAGCCAATACAGAAAACCTTGGCCTTGAGAAAACTAAGGTAAAGCTTGAGAAAGGTCATATCGTCACGAACGAATGGTGTGAAACCGCTGAGCCTGGCATTTACGCAATCGGTGACGTTGCTGGTGGGCCGTGGCTCGCCCATAAGGCAAGTCATGAGGGCGTGCTGTGCGTTGAAAAAATTAAGGGCCTTAAAACTGCCCATCCTATGAAGAAAACCAATATCCCTGGCTGCACCTATAGTTATCCTCAAATCGCAAGTGTTGGCTTGACAGAAGAAGCCGCAAAAGCTGCAGGCAAGTATGAGCTTAAGGTCGGCAAGTTCCCCTACCTTGGGAATGGTAAGGCGATTGCGATGGGTGAGCCGGAAGGTCTTGTTAAAACTATTTTTGATGGGAAGACTGGGGAATTGCTTGGCGCTCATATGATTGGGGCTGAAGTCACAGAATTGATTCAAGGCTTTTGTCTTGCAAAAACCCTTGAGGCCACTGAACAAGAGATCATGCAAACGATCTTCCCCCATCCCACATTGTCTGAGATGATGCATGAGTCTGTACTCGATGCCTTTGGACGTGTCATTCATATGTAAGAGGATTATTTGTGTTAACAGAAAAGCTTAAAAAACCAGACTGGATTCGTGTCAAAGCGCCCGTCTCAAAGGAATACCAAGAGACAGTTGAGCTGATGCGCCGTCAAAAGTTAAACACGGTCTGTGAAGAAGCGGCGTGTCCTAATATTGGGGAATGCTGGGCGAAGAAGCATGCCACAGTTATGATCCTTGGAAGCGTATGTACCCGGTCTTGTCGCTTTTGTAACATCGCAACGGGACGTCCTGATTTACTCGACCCCCATGAGCCGGAAAGAGTTGGTGAAGCTGTGGCTGAAATGGGCCTTCATCATGTGGTCGTCACTTCCGTCGATCGAGATGATCTTGACGATGGAGGTGCCACCCATTTTGCCCAAACCATTCAAGCCATTCGCAAAAATGCCCCCAATACAACGATTGAGGTTTTAACACCTGACTTCCTGAGAAAGGACGGAGCCATTCAAATCGTTGTTGAAGCCCGTCCGGATGTTTATAATCATAATTTAGAGACCGTCCCCCGCTTGTATTCAGAAGTCCGGCCTGGCGCTCGTTACTTTAACTCACTCAATCTTTTAAATACGGTTAAAGAACTTGATCCTTCCATTTTCACGAAGTCAGGAATCATGGTGGGCCTTGGAGAAAGCAAGACGGAAGTCTATCAAGTCATGGACGACCTCAGATCTGCATCCGTCGATTTTATGACCATCGGTCAATATCTTCAGCCAACTCCAAAACATCATATTGTAGACCGCTTTGTGCACCCTGATGAATTTGCGGATTATGCACGTATGGCAAGAGGAAAAGGATTTCTTATGGTTTCAGCCTCCCCCCTCACCCGCTCTTCCTATCACGCAGGAGAGGACTTCAGGCAATTACGGGCAGCAAGGGAAGCCCAATTGGCAAAATGAAAGCTCACACTCACTATTTACCTTATACACCTGAACAGCTGTACGACTTAGTGGCCGACGTTGAGAAATACCCTGAGTTTTTACCCTGGTGCATGGCCGTTCGTATCCTTTCAAAGTCCGACAGTGAAATACTGGCAGATTTGATAGTTGGCTATAAATTCATGAGAGAAACCTTCCGTTCTCGCGTACACTTGACCCCAAAAACACGTATTGAAGTCGAGTATATTCAGGGACCTTTCCATTACTTAAATAACCATTGGGAATTTAAAGATGCTAAGGACAAGGGAACAGATATTGAGTTTTATATTGATTTTCAATTTAAAAGCAGCCTGCTTCAAAAAGGCATACAGGTCGTCTTTGAAAGCGCCTTCAACCAGATGTTAAGTGCTTTTGAGAAGCGAGCCCAGCAGATTTATGGGGGATGAAACTTTTTTCTTGATTTTTATAATCTTTACCACATATTATATCTAAATTGTTTAATTAGAAGTTTATATCATGAAGTATTATTTTTTTAGGTTGTTTCAAGTTTCAGGCTTAGTTCTCGGGCTCATTATCCCCCCCCTTTCTCTTTCTGCAATGAATGTAGATTCATTTCTGGATCATGAGTCACAAGATACAACTGACACTTCCCACACTCAAAGTCGACCAAGGTCTCAAAGCGATTTGAACCCACAGTCCCCTGGTAAATCTCAGTTTTCAAGAAAAGTTTCTGCATCAGAGCCCAGCGATAAGATTTACATAGTCATTGTTGAAGACATTAAAAATGTTAGGACAATACTAGAATTAATGATAAATAGTTATTTTGGAAACAGAGAAAAAAGAATTGAAAGAGAAGAAAAAACTTATACTATCGAAGTCAAAGCAGCAAGCAATGCTGAAGAAGGCATAGCATATTGGAAGGCTTATAATCCTGAATTGATCTTTCTAGACTCCCATCTAGGTCCTGGAAAAAGCGGCAAAGAAATTCTTTTAGAGAGAATTGAATATTGTAGCGATGTCGTTTTAACTGAAAATGAAAAACAGATTTTTGCTACAAAACTAAAAGCACTTGAATCTCAAGTTCAAAAAGCGAGAGAAGAGCTCAAGAAGCTCGTTTATTCTGAAAGCAAATGCAAAAAAGGAAAGAAAAACAATCAAAGAAACAAGAGAGACTATAGGTCTCTTTTGCTTAAAGAATCGGAGGATGAATTAAAATCTCTGCTAAAAAGGCAAAAAAGACTACGTAAAAGTCCTTTGAGAATAGCTAAAAAAAATATATTTGGAATAACACTCGGCCATGTTGTTTGCATATCTTCTGAGAAGAAGGATAACCAAATAATGATAGAGCTCGGCGCAAACGAAGCCTGTCCCAAGCCAATAAAAAGAGATGCGGTATCAAAAACACTAAGGAAGTTATTCCCGCCTTCCACCCTTTAAATAACTCTTTTATCCTAACTGATATTTAATCTTTTTAGAGTAATATACTTTTGCACATTGAAATGAATGCAGGAGTGGATCATCCATGAGCAAAACAAAATACACGACTCAAGGACAAGTGGCCGTCATAACCCTCGACAATCCTCCACTGAATACATTTGGGTACGAGCAACGTAAGGAAATTGCTGATGCGATTGATAAATCAGAAGCAGATAATACCGTTAAAGCCATTATTATTATTGGGTCCGATAAAGCCTTTTCAGGTGGAGCAGACATCAGTGAATTCGGCACAGCCAAAGGATTTGCACAACCCGATCTCCGTACCTTAATCTCGATCATTGAATCCTGTTCAAAACCCGTCATTGCAGCTCTCAGCGGCGTGTGTTTTGGGGGTGGACTTGAGGTGCCTCTGGGTTGCCATTACCGTGTTGCAAAGCCTGACGCAAGTCTTGGACAACCTGAAGTTAAAATTGGAATTCTCCCTGGAGCAGGCGGAACCCAACGCCTCCCCCGTGCCATTGGAGTCGAAAAAGCTCTCAATATGATTGTCTCTGGCAACCCCGTACCTGCCATTAAATTCAAAGACACTGACTTGATAGATGAAATTATCGAAGGTGATTTACGGGAAGGTGCGCTTGCTTTTGCCAACAAACTGATTGCAAAAGGGAGCCCTCTTAAACGCATCCGGGACATCAAGATCGTTGACCCAACAGCAGAACCTTTCATGGGGTTTGCAAAAAACACCATAACGGCAGCTATTAAGGGTTACCCCGCCCCCCTTAAATGTATCGAAGCGATAAAAGCGAGCTTTACCAAGCCTTTTGAAGAAGGTATGAAGCTTGAGCTTGAATCATTAATTGCGTTATTTCAAACACCTGAATCAAAGTCTCTCCGCCATCTCTTTTTCGCAGAAAGAATGACTTCTAAAATTCCCGACATTCCAGAGGATACCCCAACACGTAAGATAGAGAAAGTCGCCGTTATAGGGGCAGGAACGATGGGAGGTGGCATCGCAATGACCTTCCTCAATGTAGGAATTCCTGTGACACTTCTGGAGGTAACCCAAGAAGCGCTCGATAAAGGCCTCGACACCATTAAGAAGAACTATATGGGCGCTCTTCAAAGGGGTAAGGTTACGATGGAAGAGCTAACCCATATCCAGAGCATTGTTAAACCTACTCTTTCCTTTGATGACCTGAAAGATGCAGATCTTATTATCGAAGCCGTTTTTGAGGATATGACCATTAAAGAAGGAGTCTTCAAGAAACTCGATGCCATTGCAAAACCAGGCGCAATTCTTGCAACAAACACCTCAACGCTTGATCTCAACAAGATTGCAAGCTTTACGAAACGTCCTCAGGACGTGATCGGCATGCACTTCTTTAGTCCGGCTAATATTATGAAACTCCTTGAGATTGTGCGCGGCAAACAAACAGGGAAAGATGTGCTCGCAACCATTATGGCCCTCTGTAAACGGATAAAGAAGATCGGTGTCGTCGCAGGAGTTTGTGAAGGATTTATTGGGAATCGCATGCTCTTAAAATACCTATTTGAAACCGCTAAGCTTATTGAAGAAGGGGCGTCTCCCCAACAAGTCGACAAAGCTCTTGAGAATTGGGGCATGGCGATGGGGCCTTTTCGAATGCAAGATTTATCTGGTCTTGATGTGGGTATGTTTATCCGAAAGAAATTGTATGCTGAAAATCCAAAAATGAAGCATGACATTATTTCTGATAAGCTTTTTGAACTAGGTCGTTACGGCCAAAAAACAGGAGCCGGATGGTACAGGTATGAGCCAGGTATTCGCGATCCTCTCCCTGATCCCGCCGTTGATAAAGTCATTGAGGATGCAAGAAAAGAGTTAGAGATGACGCCTCGTAAAATTAGCGACAGTGAGATTGTTGAACGGTGTATCTATCCGCTCATCAATGAGGGCGCAAAAATCCTTGAAGAAGGCATAGCGCTACGAGCTTCAGACATTGATATCGCTTATATCTATGGCTATGGGTTTCCCCCCTTTAGAGGCGGCCCCATGTTTTATGCAGACACCGTATCGCCTTACACCATTGTACATTCAATGAAACAATTTGGTTTAACTCCAGCACCACTACTACTGAAGCTGGCCGAAACCGGTAAGACCTTTAACTAAGGAGAGTCACATGACAGACGCAGTTATCGTTTCAACAGCCCGCACAGGTCTTGCTAAATCATGGAGAGGCGCCTTCAACATGACCTATGGCCCCACCATGGGTGCACACGTCGTTAAAGCTGCCATAGAGAAGGCAGGGATTGATCCCGCTGAAGTTGAAGACATCATCATGGGGTGTGGCCTCCCTGAAGGAAACACAGGAAACAATGTGGCTCGCGCTATTGGGATTCGGGCTGGTCTTCCTGTATTTACGGCTGGCGTTACGGTCAATCGCTATTGTTCCTCTGGTTTGCAAGCCATTGCCTTTGCGGCCCAACGCATCATCGTCGATAAAGTCCCCGTCATGATAGGGGGAGGCCTCGAATCCATTTCATGCGTTCAAGCAGAGCTCAACATGCATATGTTTGTTGATCCCTGGATTAAAGAGCATAAACCAGAGTTCTATATGACCATGCTCCAAACGGCCGAAGTCGTTGCAAAGCGCTATAACATTTCTCGGGAAGCCATGGATGAATATGGTGTGCGAAGTCAGTTACGAGCCGCAGCCGCGCAAGCTGCTGGGAAGTTTAAGGACGAAATCGTTCCGATGACTGTTATCATGGGTGTCGCGGATCCGAAGACCCAACAGCTATATACAAAAGAAGTTACAATTGATGCGGATGAAGGCATTCGCCCAGATACAACACTTGAAGGTGTCTCAAAGATAAAACCCGCCCTTCCTGGTGGCGTTATTGCTGCAGGCAATGCGAGTCAATTCTCTGATGGAGCGTCTGCATGTGTCTTAATGGACTCCAAATTAGCTGAGAAACGCGGGGTTAAGCCTCTCGGTATATTCCGTGGATTTGCAGCTGCTGGTTGTGAACCGGATGAAATGGGCATTGGTCCCATCTATGCAGTTCCCCGTCTTCTTGAGCGAACGGGCTTAAAGATGAAAGATATAGGCCTTTGGGAGCTCAATGAAGCTTTTGCAGTCCAAGTCATTTATTGCCGAGACAAGCTCGGCATTCCGGATGACATCTTAAACGTAAATGGAGGATCCATCGCCATTGGTCACCCCTATGGGTTAACAGGATCCCGCCTTGTCGGTCATGCTCTCATTGAGGGGAAAAGACGAGGCGTAAAATTTGTCGTGGTGACAATGTGTATCGGTGGTGGTCAAGGAGCCGCAGGCTTATTTGAAGTTTGCTAAATTTAACATCATAAACAAGGGAGAAACTTATGAAGAACTTTGAATGTAAAGACTATACTCAATCGGATGAAGTCAGAACTTTTGAAAACGGCAAGCTCGAGTTGCTTAATTTTGGGGGGCAATCCGTTGGACGTTTTACGCTTCAACCGGGTTGGCAATGGTCCAAGCATGTAAAACCCATTGCTGGAACCGAAATGTGCCAAGCTCCACATTTTGGATATACCGTATCTGGTAGATTGCGTTGGAAACTAAAAGATGGCACTGAATTCGAAACTCATCCTGGTCAAATTGTTAACATTCAGGAACCTCACGACGCGTGGGTTGTTGGCAGTGAACCCTGGGTAGCCGTTGATTGGGCTGGCGCTACGAATTACGCGAAGCAGCAGTAAATCACTTACTTTGCTTTCAAAACGGCGACCGTCAACCGGGATACGGAAATCAATTTATCATCTTCATTTGTGATATTGATTCCCCAAACCTGTGTTGACGAGCCGAGATGAAAGGGTTTTGCTGTCCCTATAACAAATCCAGATGAGATTGATCGAATATGGTTCATGTTGATATCTAAACCGACTGTATACTGATCCAACTCCACACATAAAAGAGCCCCCACACTTCCAAGAGTTTCTGCTAAAACACAGGAGGCCCCTCCATGCATTATTCCATATGGTTGACGCGTTCTCTCGTTGACGGGCATTTTCCCTCTTAAGAAATCATCACCGATTTCCGTAATTTCGATACCAAGAAAAGTCCCCATGTGATTTTCTTTATAGAGATCTCTTAAAGATTCGATATCGGTTTTTCTTTTCCAAATGGTCATGTGTTGTTCCCTGTTTTTTTAATCATACTCTACTTTTACTAGGAATAACATACCTTGAGATGAATAAATAATATATAAACAGTTTATTAACTATGCCTATAGTAATATAATAATATAAGGTGGTATTAACCAGAGATTGTATTGTATATGGAAAAGCCTATTACATTTTTAAATCAAACATTACAAGGAGCCCAGAGCCTTCTTCATTCAACGCATGAATATATTAAGTGGCAAGCTCCCATTGATGTGGAAGACATGGGGCCTCATGAGACCTTTCGGGTCAGTTGTGAAGCCATGCGTGTCACCATTCGCATGACACAAATAATCACCTGGCTTATGCTTCAAAAAGCTGTCCTTTCTGGAGATGTGACTCGTGATGAAGTCCTAACTGAAAGTTATCGCGTCCTCAGAGGCAACACCTGTGTGGATTGTGACTCGGAAGATGATGATTCCATCCCACCACGACTGCGAGAGCTTCTCAAGGAAAGCCGCATTTTCTATATGCGCATCCTCCGTCTCGACGATGTATTTCGCACAGAACACCCCAACGCAGAAGAGATCAGAAGCCATCCCTTGGGTTTGAATTAAGACACACATTTATTTTTTCACTCATCTATTGTAAACTGCGAAAAAGATACTAAATAATAATTACGTTGTGAATTATAATATATTTATTTAGAAGGTAGTTAAAATATATGTATAATAGTTTAAATTATATTAGGGGTCTAGCGGCTTTATTTGTCGTTATTTATCACTACTTCATTTTCTTTTTTATCTATCAATGGTTTAGCGCGATGCTCTCCCTTTTTGAGCCACTCGCATTTGATAACCCTCTGATTGAGACAGTAAAGCATTTCCCCTTTGATTTAGGTCAATTTTCTGTTGGCCTTTTCTTCCTTTTAAGCGGATTCCTCGCACCCTCCCTTGTGAATCGCTATCAAACACGCGGGGCTTTCCTTAAAAACAGATTCTTTCGATTATGGCCCATTTATACGATTGGCCTGTTGATCAACATCCTGTTTATCTATGGGGGAACCTTATATACAGACGCCATTTTTCCGTATTCGTCTGAGCATATCATGGCGTCGTTCCTTAGCCTCCGCGATGTCTTTGGATATTCCTTTATCACAGGTATTGTGTGGACATTCGAAATCGAAGTGAAATTTGTTCTCTTTTGTCTGTGTGTTTATCCTTTTATTAAAAACAATAAAATCACGACAGTCCTCGCCCTTCAAACGGCGTTGTATATTGTCCTTGAGTCGGCTTATTTTTATTGTCTTCAATCACCCGACTTTGATGCAGTGGATCTTTCAAGCTTAAAAGCAATGACCTATAGTGTTAAACATTTCTCCATTATCTTAATAGGTATGTACATTTATATGTACATGAGCAAGACCATTTCATTGAGCAAAACCTTAGCCTTAACCCTTGTTTCTTTGGTTCTTTTTAATATCAAAGACATGGTGACAGAGTTTTCAAATCATGATGTTCAACAATTTATAAGCTATGTCGGCTCATTCCTCTTATTCAGTTTTATGTGCTACATGGAAAACAAAAAAGGCTTTTCCTTCCCTTTTCAAAAGAACATTACGAATGGCCTGAATTATATTTCGAAGATAAGCTATCCGCTGTATCTCATTCATGCGCTTCCCGGATATGTCGTGATGTACATCTGTTACTATCAAGGGTATTCGCTTCTTTTAGGAATGGCGATAGGACTCATCAGTTCTTTTGTAGGGGCCCATTATCTGACGAAGTTTATTGAAACACCGATTCGTCTATTTGGAAATAGTATGAGCAAGCGTGAAAATAATCTTCAGTTTGTAAATCCATAGTATCCTATTTCATCAAATTACGGATCACATACTGAAGGATTCCGCCGTGCTTGTAATACTCAACCTCATTCTCCGTATCAATCCGGCAGAGTAATGGAATCGATTCATGGCGCCCGTCAGCCCGGTGAATTATGGCCTTTACAGTCATTTTAGGATGAATCTCGCCTGTTAGTCCTTCAATATCAAAGAGCTCAGACCCCTCCAGGCTTAAGGATTTTCTCGTCATACCCTCAGTAAATACAAGGGGAAGAACGCCCATCCCCACAAGATTACTGCGGTGAATACGCTCAAAGCTTTCAGCAATGACAGCTTTTACGCCCAACAAGAGAGGACCTTTAGCTGCCCAATCCCTTGATGAACCTGTCCCATATTCCTTACCTGCAATGACCACTAAAGGAATGCCTTCTTGCCTATACCGCATAGCTGCATCATAAATGGAAAGTATTTCCCCACCTGGCATATGGCGGGTCATTCCTCCCGTAATATTTGGTGTCATCTCATTTTGCAGACGAATGTTAGCGAAAGTTCCCCGCATCATCACTTCATGATTTCCCCGACGAGACCCATAGGAGTTGAAATCATTCACAGTCACATTATGACTCAAGAGATAAAGCCCAGCGGGGCTGTCCTTTTTAATACTCCCTGCAGGGGAAATATGATCCGTCGTAATGCTATCTCCCAGTATAGCAAGAGGGCGGGCGGCTTTAATATTCGTAAGAGCATAAGGTGTTTTCGGCATCTGATCAAAGAATGGGGGATGCTTCACATAGGTACTATCCTCAGGCCAAGCATAAGTGATCCCGCCTTTAACTGGCATGAGTTTCCAATCAGCTGTTCCCTCAAACACATTGGCATACCGCTTCGTGAACATTTCAGGGGTAAGACATGTTTTTATAATATCTTGAATATCGAGGTTTGAGGGCCAAATATCGCGCAGGTATACATCCCTCCCCTCTTTATCTTGCCCTAAAGCATCATTATTCAAATCAACAAGCATTGATCCCGCCAACGCATAGGCAACGACAAGAGGTGGTGACATGAGATAATCCATCTTCACCTGAGGGTGAATGCGACCCTCAAAGTTACGGTTTCCAGAAAGGACAGCCGCCATAGAGAGATCATTCGCATCAATGGTTCGAGCAATCGGATCCAGCAGTGGCCCTGAGTTTCCAATACACGTCGTGCATCCATATCCCACTAAATTAAATCCCAGTTCATCCAGGTCTTTTTGGAGGCCCGCTTTCTCGTAATAATCACTGACAACTTGACTTCCCGGAGCAAGAGACGTCTTCACCCAAGGCTTTGGCTTCAGACCCTTTTTCAGAGCATTGCGAGCGAGAAGGCCTGCCCCCATCATCACCATTGGGTTAGAGGTATTTGTGCAACTTGTAATCGCAGCAATCACAACGTCCCCATCCCCTAAGGTATAAGGTTCTTCTTCGACCTGAACTCGAATCTCTCGATAATCTTTCCCTAAGGTTGCTTTCGTTGAAGAGACAGCATCTTTAAGAAGGATTTTATCCTGAGGCCGTTTCGGTCCTGCAAGGCAGGGCTCCACATCCTCAAGATTGAGCTCAATAATTTCTGTAAAGACAGCATCTTCGCTATGCCACATCCCTTGCGCCTTTGCGTAAGCTTCCACAAGTTTGACCCTATGAGGGTCCCGATTTGTAAAGCGAAGGTAGGATAAAGTTTCCTCATCAATCGGGAATATTCCACACGTTGCCCCATATTCTGGGGACATGTTGCCAATGGTTGCGCGATCAGCAATCGTAAGATACTTGAGGCCTGGCCCATAGAATTCAACGAATTTATTAACGACCCCATGGGATCTTAACATTTGCGTCACAGTCAACACGAGATCGGTTGCGGTTGCGCCTTCCTTCAGTTTTCCGTCGATACGAAATCCAACTACATCGGGAATGACCATAGAGAACGGCTGACCGAGCATCGCAGCTTCTGCCTCAATCCCCCCAACACCCCATCCGAGGATCCCAAGACCATTGATCATGGTGGTGTGACTATCGGTTCCAACAAGCGTGTCAGGATAGGCTTCCAAGCGCCCTTCCCGCTCACTGGACCACACAACTTGGCCCAAGTACTCAAGGTTAACCTGGTGACAAATCCCCGTTCCAGGGGGCACGACACGGAAGTTATTGAAGGCTTTCTGACCCCATTTCAGGAAGGCGTAACGTTCATAGTTACGCTCAACTTCACGCTCCACATTAAAGGTATAGGAATCATTGGTGGCAAAACGGTCGACAATGACGGAGTGATCAATAATCAAATCAACAGGTGCTAACGGATTGATAATATTAGGATTTCCCCCCATCTGTGAAATGGCGTCCCGCATGGCTGCCAAATCAACAACGGCTGGTACTCCCGTAAAATCCTGCATCAGAACGCGCGTTGGTGTAAAAGCAACTTCATGCTGAGAGGTTTTGGTCTTGGCCCAACTCGCCATCGCCTCAATATCTTTGGCCTTAACGGCGACATCATCTTGAAAACGGAGCATATTTTCGAGCAACACCTTAAGGCAGTAAGGCAAGCGACTGATATCCCCTAAGAGCTTTGAGGCTTCCTCAAGAGAATAATACGTATACTCTTTGCCATCTACGTTAAGGGTTTTGCGTGTTTGTTGATGATAGGTCATGTTGATACTGCTCCCAATTTAATTGACTTACTTTAGCAGATTATCACTTCTCATCATATGGATTTTTGCTTGATCTTACAGAAAGTCGCATCGGCACACCAGCAAGGCCAAAGGTTTCCCGCATTCCATTAATCACATACCGAACATAGGAATCCGGCAATTCAGTTGCTTTACTTGAAAACATTACGAATGTCGGGGGCCTTGTTTTAATCTGTGTCAAATACTTGATCTTGATCCGTCTCCCCGAAACGAGAGGTGGCGGATGGTGAGATACCAGTCCTTCCAGCCAACGATTCAGACGCGAGGTTGAAATGCGTTGATTCCAAATCCCATAAATCTCAAGAACAGCATCCAGAAGCTTTTCTTTATTCTTACCCGTCAGAGCTGACATGGGTACAAGGGGAATCCCCTTAACTTGCGGTAAAGCATTTTGCAAACGATAGTTCAAATCAGCGAGCAGCTCTTGCTTATTGGGGATAAGATCCCATTTGTTCAGGGCTAACACCAGGCAACGCCCTTCATCAATGACTTGGGACGCAATATGAAGATCCTGCTTTTCAAGGGGTTGGGTTGCATCGCACACAAGTACGACAACTTGAGCATACTGAATGGCAGAAACACTTTCTGATGTTGACAGCCACTCGAGCTTTTCCGTCACCTTGGAACGACGCCGCATTCCGGCTGTATCAATCAGCTTTATCGCTTGCCCTTTATACTCCCACTCGATTCCGATGGCATCCCGCGTGACACCCGCTTCAGGACCAGTCAAAACACGCTCAAATCCAACGAGTTGATTGAGAAGGGTTGATTTACCTACATTGGGACGCCCGACTATCGCAAGTTGTAGGGGCGCTATTTCTTCTTCCCCCTCGTCTTCAAAATGAGGTCCTTTATAAAGAGGCAGTATAGATTCATAAACTGTATCAAGCCCCATCCCATGCTCAGCCGACGTCGCGATGGGCTCTCCAAACCCGAGTCCCCAAGCTTCAGCAATCCCCTGCCCTCCAGCTTTTCCTTCGCATTTATTGGCGATCAACACGACTGGTTTTTCAGCCCGCCTTAAAAGATGTGCAAAAGATTCATCAAGCGGCGTAATCCCGGCTCTGCCATCAATCACAAACAATATAACGTCAGAGCCTTTAAGAGCTTCAATAACCTGCGCTTTCATACCGGGCATTAGGGGATCTTTACTTTTATCCTCAAGCCCTGCTGTATCGATAAGCTGTAAAGGAATATCTCCAAGCTGGCCATACGCTTCCTTTCGGTCACGCGTCACCCCTGGAATATCATGAACAATCGCCATCCGTTTACCAGACAAACGATTAAAGAGTGTCGACTTCCCCACATTAGGGCGGCCCACGATCGCGAGTTTCAACCCATGCTTACGACAAAATGCTTCTGAGAGTATCATATTCAATATTTCCTAAATTCTCTCTGTAACATAAGCATTTGTTGAAGGTGCCGCAAGGGGAGTCTTCACCTCTCCCCGTTGTGGGAGAGGTCGCCACGAAGTGGCGGGTGAGGGGTATGTCAACACATATTCCAAAAGTTCTAGAAAAGGATGGATATAAGCCCCCTCACCCGACTCTTCGAGTCGACCTCTCCCACGCAGGGGAGAGGTGATGCCACCTACCTAAACGTAATCACATCCCCATTGTCCGTTAGGATATAAAGCGTTTCTTGTGCCGCAAAGGGACAGATAGAGACAGGTGCATCAAGGCTGCGTTCGTTGAGTGTTTTACCACTGCACGGATCTAGGCCCAACAAATGGCCCGTGGTGCTCACGAGATAGAGTTTACCCCCTGCAACGAGAGGTCCATTCCACATTCCCTTCGTTAAATTCTCTGGATCATTCCCCAGTTTCCTAACCCAGACAACTTGGCCATAGTCACGGTTTAAACAGACGAGCTCATTATGGGTATTAATCATAAAGATATAATCCCCAACAACGGCAGGAGTTCGTGTTCCTCCAATATGGCGCTCCCATTTGCGCTCACCCCGTATCAAATCATAGGAAGCCATTTTTTGATTATGCCCCACAATGATGACAGAATTCTTGTCAACCACTGGCAAGGCCCTTATATGGGAAAGGGATGACAGGGAGTCTGGTCTCCGTGTCGAACTCAAGGTTTCGGTCCACAATTGATGCCCATTTTCAGCTTTCAATGCAAATATTTCGCCGGATGAGTAAGTCACAACGACGACACCATTGGAAACCGCAGGGCTTGCGGTCCCTAAAAGACCTGCAAACTCAGTAATTCCCGCATGGTTCCACAAGGTTTTTCCACATTCCACATCCAGCACATCGAGCTGGTTACTAATGTTGAGTATATAAAGGCGCCCATCAGCAACCGTTGGCGCTGCGCGCACAGGGCTGGTATTGGGAACACGCCACAGAATGGCGCCGGATTTTGCATCAAGGGCTAGAACTTCCGCGTGGGGAGACGTTACAAAAATCTTACCGTTATCACAGGCAACGCCACCCCCAATAATAGACTGTTCCTTATCAACAGGCGATATGGATGTGCGCCAGAGAACGGCACCTGTTGAGGCATTGACGGCCGTAACAAGCCCGTATGTATCCAGCGCATACAGTGTTCCACAAGCAACAACGGGAGAGGAAAGAAAGCGACCATCCCCGACACCAGATCCAATGGAACATGTCCATGCTGGCTGTATTGTCTCATTCAGGAAAATGTGAGGCATAGCATGTTCAGATCCACATCCCACCTGAGACCAATCCCGCCCCTTCTCACAAGCTGGCAATACAACAGCAATTGCCTTTGCCTCTTCGTCAACTTTTACTGAAGACTCATAATCGACAACAGCAATACGCGTCCCCGTAATGGGTTCTTTTTTCGCGTCACATGCAGCGAGTGCGAGGGTGGCTAGACCAACCTTCGCTGCTCTGCAGCTTCGGCTGGCAAGCCATACATCAAAACGAAGGTTGCGCGCCGTAGCTCCAAAGGAGCGAAGGAGGGATCCCGTTGACAATTTAACACTATACTTCTTCATTCTTGAGCCTCTTTTTTACTTTCTTCATCTAACAAAAACTGGGGAACATCAATTTGAGAAAGCATCATTCCTGCTCTAATTTGTTCACTTGTGGTTATGGATGACTCTTTGAGCAGCTGGAGATAGTCTTTCGCAGCTGCCGTATCATCACCCTTCTTCAAATTCCAGAGAGCTAAAAGCTCCAAAGACAAAGGCGCCCATGCATTTTGAGGCGCACTTAAGGGCTCAATCGCTGACATCGCCTCGGCGTTACCGATTCCATGAGCGGCCCTGAGGAGCTTTGGCAGATTACCGAGTGCCGGATCGGCGACATATTGACTCGCCATTTTCGTATAAATCTCATCCGGGTTCGAAACAAGTGCCGCCTCATAAAGCTGAGCCAATTTACCGTAGCCCCCGCCCTCTTTAGTAATCGCCTGAAAAGCAACAAGGGCCTCAGCCTTTTTCCCTTGATTCAGCAAAGAAACCGCTTGAGAATAAGACACATGGCGTTTAATTTTTCCTTGATGGCTCATATACTTCCAAAGAGTATAACCCGATGTTGCAATCACAATCGCAACGGCAAGGCCAATGATGAGGTTTCCATACTTCCGCCACAACATGACCATCCGCTCTTCACGAATCTCATCTTCCAGCTCTTTAAAAAAATCAGTCATGTCTCAACTCCATATTTCGCTCCCTACCATAATTAAAGACGCAAGCGACGTAAAGAGCTATTGATGGATTTCACTGAATTGGATTTTGTTCCCAAAAGTAGTGCACATAACCCTTCTTTTGTGTGTCTTCCGCTTTAAACCCGATAGCCTTATAAAAGTCATGGGATGTTGGGTTAAAGTCCCTCGTATCCAAGGAAAGCCGACGCATCTTTTGGAATTTTTTCCTTATCTCAAATACGAGATATTTACCAATACCGCAGGATTGATACTCAGGCTCTAGGGTTATAAATTCGAGGAAGAACGCATCCCCCGCGACCTTTTTCCTTTTAAAATAAGCAAAACCAATTGATTGATCCTCATGCTTTGCTCTCACCAGGTAATAGGCTCTGTCTTGAGCGTCTGGGTCGAGTTTCAATTCTGTCCTGAGCTCCCCTGCAATTTCTTCATTGTAATCATCAAAGAATTTTTCGAAATCAATGTTCCGTTCATTATAATGTTGCTTCTGAGGAAAATACCCACGATGTGTAACCTTTCTATCTTGGTCACTTAAAGCTATGTCCCATTCTAAGGTTATTTCTCTGCCGTGCTTGTCTTTGAAGGCAAGAGCATGCGCGGAATAGAAGCAGAGCAGAGCAGAGCAGAGCAGAGCAGAGCAGAGCAGAGCAGAGCAGAGCAGCAAACTTGCTGGTTCTATTTATTTTTGACAAATCAAAACAATCTTTCATTAAAATATATTCCCTTCTATTCATTTTTCTCCCACTCAATACCCAAATAATTCCCTGTTTCCGCCAATTCAGGATCAAAGGGTTCACGCTCCTTGAAACCAATCTTTCCAAAAAAGCTACGCCCCTTTTTGTTAAGTTTCCGTGTATCAGCAACCATTCTGTTCACAGGCCATTCCGGCTGTTTCTTGAGGGCGTCAATCAGCGCTGATCCATACCCGTGACGTTGCTCTTCAGGTAAAATCGCCATTTGACGAATGTGTAGGGTTTCCTTTTCCCCTCCCCATTCCTCAACAATGGCAAGGCCAATGACCTTATCATCCTTTAGAATATCCACCAGTTTGACAGGATGTTTTGCATTTTTCATATACTCCCATTCCTCAGCAAATACACCACCTAGCCACTTCACCACATCCTCGCGCTTTTCAAAGTGAGGCTTTACTTCATGTGGCTTAAGAACACTATAGTTATCATCGAATGAGGCAATAAACACCTGTCGCTCATTCTCGGCAGCTAGACTTTCTTCTGGTAAAAACCGAAATGAAATGCGATGCCCATGACCATCTTCATATTCCCCAAAACTATATGCCGAGGGAAAAAAGGATAAGCTCAAGAAAAGACACAGAAAACTAAAAAATATAAAGTGACGAATTTTATGCATGGGTTTTCTCGAGCTAATTTAACAGTCACCAAACTAAACATAGAGCTTTGCGTAAGGCAAGGGTGAATTTCAGTCACTTACTAACTTATCAAATGCAGGACCAAAAATACTAACCGGGCTCTCCCTATATTTAGCAAGCACATGCTCAAACTGAACGTCAGACAGGGAAAGAACAGTTTCTTCCATACGGGAGAATATGCGGTCAAGGACATAAGATATTCCGTTATAACCAAGTTTTTCTAACACCTCTGCCACTGCCAGAGGCGGTATGAGTGCAAATGTCCTTTTCAAAAGCGGTAAATCGTCTTCCCTCGATTTCCTTTTCCCTAAGGCATCTAAAAAGGATAAGTATAAATCCTCCATAGCCAGCCTCTGTGTTCTTGGAATTGCTTGGACACCAAAGATTTGGTTCGTCATCAAAGTAAATACTTCCCCAAAATCCGGACTCATAAGGTGAGCAAGGCGATTTGTGAAACGCAAGACAACTGCTGATTCCCATTTATAAATTTCAAGATCCCCTACTTTTCGGGGTGGGAAGAATTTCTCAAGACCTGCACAATATAAATTAAACTGCCGAACATAGGGAATAAGTCCTGGATTTTCACTTAACACTCTGAGAAGAATAATCATTCTGTATCGTCCAAGTTTATTAAGATTTAACGTCCCCGGATATTTTGCGAATCTTTCAAAAGTATCCAACATTGTGTAAAGCTTTGCGGACTCAGGGATACAAAGCAGAGGTTCATTTGGATTTGTATATTTTTTCATATCGAGAACATATCGACTTTGAATATCCCTTACCATCTCTTCATCCATGAAAAGTCTTTGAAACAGTCTTGTCCGTCGGTCGTTCAAATAGACTTTTCGGAAGATAGGCCCCATAGCTTCCGCATCAAAATGAGTAACCCTAAAGTCCTTTTTCTTTGCTTCCTGAAAAATACGAAGGCCATCTTTTTCAGATTTCATACAAATGGATGTGGCCTTTGGAAAAACTTGCCGCAAGGTTGAGAGAAGAGATGCATTCTCGACGATTTGCTCCTCAACAACCCTGTTTATTCCCATCCCACGTGGTAGAAATAAGACATCTCCACAATTATTCACCTCAAATAAATTGATCTCAACGACTTGTTTCGCCCATCTAAAAAAAGCCCTGTTTTCCCGCATTTCTGCCCACGTTTTCGAAGTTAACAAATCCCAGGGAAAGGTGATCTTTAATTGTAGGGGACATGGAATTTCATGAAACATATAGCGGCACGTGCTTAAAAATGCTTTGGGATCATCACAGAAACCAACTATTATCTGCAAGAGATTTCCCGGAAGAAAATCCATGATGGATTTCGCAGATGATGCATCAGGGGCAGCTGCTCTTTCCGTGTCTTCAGGGTCATCCTCTTCCTGCTTCTCTTTTAATACGGTCACGCCACGATTGTTGAATTCAGGCTCATCCTTTAAGTCTAAATCGCTTTTGCCAGCCCAAGCATTACTCATAAAAGCACTAATAATCAAAAGAGTATGGATGAAAATTTTCATAATAGGACCTTAATCGATTATATAATAACAACTTAATTTAGTTTATTTTTTATCTGAATTATAAATTTGGTCAAGAAAATAAATTAAAGAAAATGGATTCCAGAAAGAAACTCCAAGCCTCATTTCATCACCAAAAAATCCCTCATACACACTCTTTGTGAAAGTTGTATGTATCATGCATCTATTTTATTTCTTTAATAATCAATCGCTTAATAAAATTCCCCATGGTCATGGCAGTCATTTCGAGTAGCTGTAGCAATGAAACTTAGTTTGAAACACCCTAAATTCCCCCATAAATAGCCCTACGTTTTAAAGCATCAAGCTCGTTCGAAAAAGCCGCATATCGATCCCCACTTGAAAAGTGCCAGAACTCAAAAGGATAGTTGGTGAGATCAGCACGCGTTGCGGCGATCAACAACATCAGTCGATTTTGTTTTTGCTGATAGGTAATCTGCTCCGAAAAAGTAGAAGCCGCTGGATTCGAGCCCCAAACTGCTCCGAACTTTCCTAAATCAACAAACATCTGCTGCTCTTCATCAAAGAGGCGGATATCAACAGCTCCCCCGGTGGAATGGACGGGCGTATTGTTCTCAACGGGTGAAACCCATTTGATCGTTTCCTCATAAACTTTAGCTTTAAATGAATCAGAGGTAAGAATTTCCTCATCTGAGAGATGGGGCAGTAAGAAACGCTCCCCTTTTAACAGAGCATCCCTACTTTCTGTGGCTTTTTTCTCAAACAGTTGTTTTTGTGTCTCAAGGCTTCGCAGGCCCTCAAAAACCCTGATACTGATTTGCCCTGGCTTATATTCAAATCGAGAAGCCATCCCATCAAGCTGCGTGATCATATCTTCCAATTTTTTGTAAAGCGTTTCTCTCATTTGAGAAGCGCAGTGATATCCCGAATTACAATCGGGGGACTGAAAATGACTTTCCGGATTTGGCATCATCTGAATTCTGGGATTGAGTCCCTCTTCCACATCAACCAACGTCTCCCCACACTCTACAATAGGAATCGCCTTAATTTCAGGACTTGCAATTTTCGGAAGATTTCCACCGCGAAACATCTCAATAAGTGACAACATTCTTCGGTATTGGGTCTCAGTCAGTAGGTCTTTATGACGCCCAAGGGTGTAAGCCCATGACTCCCACTCAAGACCGATATACAAACCACTCCCTTTCAGTTCTTCTTCATGGGGATTGCCTTCCTTAAAGCCTGTCTTGCGATAAAACTCACGTGTTTCATCGTACACTCTATGGGTGTCAGCAATAATCTGATGGACTTGGAAGGCAGAATATCGCTTCAGAGCGTCTATAAAAGTCTTTCCATATCCATGGCCTTGCTCTGATGTCTGAATCGCAAAGTGTCGAAGGTGCAAGGTATCACCGTTTTCTTCAACGATTGCCACACCAATGAGGTTTCCATCCTTACGAAGATGAATTAACTTGTTCGAATCCTCTTCAAGATGTTTCCAGTTTTCATCGAAATACTTAACAAGAAATTTATCCACATCCTCATGCGTGTGAAATTGATCTCCCAAAGCACTTGGTTTGTAGCCCTGGTACATACGGGAAAAAGTCGTAACGAGAAGGCGTTTCTCGTCTTCGCCGGATGTATCATCTTTCGGAACAATTCTAAACGAAATTGTTTTCCCATCCCCATCCTTATACTCCCAAAAGCTATTGGCTGGATTAATGGAAGATAATGCTAAAAAACTATAAGAAAGTACGTGACGCAATTTAAACATGTTTTTACTCGGATAATTAATTGATAGTCATGAGACTAAACAAATACGTTTGCTTAATGCAAGGTGAATTTTCCACCTGTTCGGATACGCTTAAAATAGTTGCATGTATCATACAACTATTTTATTCCCTTATTAATCAGTTACTTGTTCAACATTCAGTACAGAAATTCACAACTCAATAATGCAACCGACAAGAAAGAATCCGAATTTTGTTGTTTTTGACTGAATAAACAAGCCGATGCTCTTGATCAATACGGCGGGACCAACAGCCAGAAAGGGAATGCTTAAGAGGTTCTTGCTTTCCTGTTCCCTGAAAAGGACTTTTTGAAACTTCCTGGATTAGATCTAATATTTTTGTTGCTTTTTTCCGGTCTTTTTTTACCCAATAGGCAAGGTCTTCGATAACATCTTGGTCAAATTCCAAGTTCTTCTCTGACTTCATCTAGGGTTTTCCCTTCCGTCCTGTTTTTAGCTTCTAACAACCTTTTCAGATATTTTGGTGAGCGGGAGAGATAGGCAGTCTCTTCCAAGGATCGATAATCATCCTCAGAAATTAATACAACATTCCCTCCGTTTCGTCTAGTAATAAGAAGGGGTTCGTGCGCCTTGCAAACCTTATCCAGATTTGTCTTAAAGTGTTTCCTTATATCGGAATATGAAATATTATGTTGCATATCAAGCCTCATCATTTTGTACAGGTATATTGTACAAGTCTATAGGGCAAATGTCAACTAAATAAGTCATCATCACTTTTAGTAATCTCACCCTCCTTTAGCTTCCTTTTGTGAAAGTTGTATGTATCATACATCTATTTTATTCCCTTATTATTCAGATGGTTATGCAAATTTCTTTGATCTCATCACTTGATCAGATTTAGACAACCTTTCATTAACTCTTTTAAGCTATACTACCCCCAAAGCAATGAGGCACACATGAAAGAGATCCCCCCTCCCCTTGAGAATCTTACCTTACGGATCGTGGCCATGCCTCATGATGCCAATCCGGATGGGGATATCTTTGGTGGATGGCTCGTTTCGTTGATGGACATTGCGGGGGGAAGCCTTGCTGTTCACACCTCGAAAGAACGAGTTGTCACCGTTGCGATCGATAAGCTCACCTTTATCCGCCCCGTTTTTATTGGTGATGAGGTGAGTTGTTATACTGAAGTTTTAAAAATCGGAACGACATCTATTCAAATCAAAATCGATGTGTGGGTCCAAAGGCTAAAAAAAGGAACGGGCCACAAGGTCACCGAAGGTGTTTTTACCTATGTGGCTATTGACAAAAACCGACGGCCGATACCCGTTAGAAAAAGCTAGAAATCCAACGACAACAACTCTCCCACCAGGATTGAGGCGGATCCTTTGGCTTCACAAGCTTCGGATCAAGTCGTAATAGACCTCCCCCTGGCGGACCACCGGCAACATCACTAACCGTAACGACAGTATTCGGCGCGTCCTCTAATTCCTCGTGATTTAAGGCTGCACTTCCTAAATGATCGCTTGGCTCAAGCCGATACGCGCTCTTTGGTCCGTCCTCTTCGACCGTTCCCGTTGTATGTTGAATCCCTGCCTTTGCCTCACATATAAAGACAAGCAGAAGGAGTATCATCCCTAATTTCATTCTCTATCCTTTATTTATATTATGACTATACACCATAATACATCTTAAATTCAATAGGGTGAGGCGCTAAATCTAAAGCGTCAACCTCTTCCCGCTTCAATTGAATGAATCCATCGATGATATCGTCCGTAAAAACGCCACCGACTTTTAAGAATTCCCGGTCACGATCCAACGCATCCAGAGCTTCCTTTAGCGATCCCGCCATATGAGAAATGCCCTTAGCGACTTCCGGATCATACAAGTTGCCTTCATGGGGCTCGCCGGGATGGATCTTATTGCGAATCCCATCAAGGCCGGCCATAAGCATTGCAGAAAAGGCGAGGTATGGATTTGCAGCAGGATCGGGAAAGCGTGCTTCAATGCGCTTTGAATTCATCGTAGGCGTGTGAGGAATACGAATGGAAGCGGACCGGTTACGGGCCGAATAAGCTAACAACACAGGTGCTTCATACCCAGGCGTCAACCGCTTGTAGCTATTCGTTGTTGGATTTGTAAACGCATTCAGCGCATAGGCATGCTTAAGAATACCGCCAATATAGTACAAGGCCTCTTGTGAAAGATGGGCATAAGAACTTCCTGCAAAAAGAGCGTGCCCTTTGTTCCACAAAGATTGATGCACATGCATGCCCGAACCATTATCCTTATAGACAGGCTTTGGCATAAAGGTTGCTGTCTTCCCATACATATTTGCAACGTTCTTAATCACATACTTATAGATCTGAAGCGCATCAGCCGTTTTGACTAATGTATTAAACTTAAACCCAAGCTCATGTTGACTTGGCGCAACTTCATGGTGATGCTTTTCAACCTCAACACCCATTTCTTTAATGGTTGAGAGCATCTCAGCGCGCATATCATTCATCCGGTCAACAGGAGCCACCGGAATGTATCCTCCTTTAACCCCAGGACGATGGCCAAGGTTTCCACGAGGATCGATTTTCCCTGAGTTATAATCCCCTTCATCCGAATCCAAATAATAGAAGCCATGTTGGGCTGAGACATCATACCGCACATCATCAAAAATAAAGAACTCAGCTTCCGGTCCGAAATAAGCCGTATCTGCAATGCCGGAATCTTTGAGGTGAGCTTCGGCTCTCTTTGCAACACCGCGGGGATCGCGACTATAAGCCTGTTCTGTTAAAGGCTCAAGAATATCACAGGTAATAATAAGGGTTGGTTGGGACGTAAAGGGGTCCAGGACAGCCGTTGACAGATCCGGCCTCATCTCCATATCCGAGTCATCAATATGCTTCCAGCCCGCAATAGAGGAGCCATCAAACATAACCCCTTGCAGTAATGTATCCTTATCAACAGCATCCACATGAAGGGTCATATGGTTCCAAGCCCCCCGGGGATCAGTAAAACGAAAATCAACAAAGGACACATCATGCTCTTTAATCAGAGCAAGGACAGATTCAGCTGCAGCAGATTTCATGGATATTCTCGCGATGTTAAGGTTAACGTATGGTTACTACACCGCCCTTAAGGTTTAAGGATGTTCATGAAATTGTGCAAGCGGAAAATCATAATGCCAGGGCACCTCACGAAATTAGGGTGGCTCCTTCACCTCTCCCCTCGTGGGAGAGGTCGCCCCTTTCGGGGCGGGTGAGGGGGCCGGTATCACAATTGCAGACAGACATTATAGATTAAGAACATCTGTATTAAAATGAGATCATTACTAACACATTGAGGGTTTTACTGAACGAACAAACCCCTCACCCGCCCTGTCGGGCGACCTCTCCCACAAGGGGAGAGGTGATGGCGCCAGCTTTCATTTTACGTGAAATTCCAACTTTGTCCTTAAGTCAAAAAACACGACTTTCGAGAGACGACACTAGGATTCTTCAAAAACAAGTGCATTTTCAATTCAATACCGCTAAAGTAGAAGAGATTTATAAAAAAAGGGAAGGTTTTTATGCAACAAACGACTCAAGAGCGCGAGTTCTCCAGTACTTCGCCAATTTGCCTCTTGGAAGAACTCTTTTTTGACTTTGGTTGGAATTTCGATCGGGAAAGCGAATTGGAAATCGCAGCAGATATTGAGGGACGGTGGTGCAATTATCGCCTTTTTGCGATGTGGCGTCAGGATTTAGAATCCTTGATGATTAGCTCCCTCATTGATGTCAAGATTCCTCACGATAAACATGCCCATGTCACAACACTCCTCAATGCTTTAAACCCTCGCATATGGCTTGGGCATTTCGAGATTATTCCTGAAGATGAAGTTCCTGCCTATCGGTATAATCTGCTTCTGCGCGGCTGTTCAGGCGCCACTTTTGAACAGGTTGAAGAGATCCTCACCTCAGCTGTGACAGAATGCGATCGCCTCTATCCAGCCCTTCAATTTGTTCTTTGGGGTGGAAAAAGCCCAGAGGAAGCCCTGATGGCTGCGATGTTGGATACTGTTGGAGAAGCCTAATGGACGTTGCTCTCGTCGGGTGTGGTGCAATCGGCTCAGCCCTTCTGAAAGGATGGTTGACCCAACAGGATTCCCACAGCCGTTTTAAGTCATTCTGGGTCGTTGCCCCTCATGCAGAAAGGGTGGACCCGTTCCTCGATGATCATCGCGTAATGTGGTGTCGAACACCAGAATATTTACCAGGAAAGCCCGACGTTATCGTCTTTGCGATTAAGCCCTTTCAATTGGACAAAGTCCTCCCCCATTACAAAGAGTTCGACTCTCTCATCATATCCGTAGCCTCTGGGAAACGATTGGCCTTTATTGAGACGTTCTTTTCAGAGGGGCAAGCCATCGTGAGAGCCATGCCCAACACACCCGTCAGCATTCATCAAGGCGTCATCGGTTTGCTCGGCAATCAGCACCTCACACCGGATCAGAAATTAATGGTTGAAACCTGTTTTAATGGTCTTGGGTATTGTCCTTGGCTCACCTCTGACGTAGACATTGACAAGATGACGGCCCTCTCAGGATCAGGGCCGGCCTATGTCTTTCTGATGATCGAAGCCTTAAGCAAGGCAGGCGTTGAACTGGGTATTGACCCACAAACATCCCTCAGTCTTGCGATACAAACATTTGTAGGAGCCTCGCTTTATGCTCAGCAAGCCGATGTGCCGCCAGAGGTTTTACGGGAACGGGTGACGAGCCCCCACGGGACGACATCAGCTGCCCTTGCCATCTTTGAGAAATATGGTCTCACGAAACTTATAGAAGCCGCAGTAGAGGCTGCCTTCATTCGCGCAAAGGAGCTCGGAAAATGAAAGACAAGACGTTTGAAGCCTGCCTGAAGGTGATCCAAAATGAAGGGTGGAAGGCCTTTACCTTTGAAAAGGCGTCCACTGGGTCAGGAATACCTCTGGCTAAGTTTCATGCTCAGTTTTCATGTCCCGCCGATGTTATGGTCCATCTCTTTACAATGATCGATGAGGACGTCTTAAAATCCATCGATATCTCAAAAGAAACCAGCCATAAGGACGCCCTCTTTGAAATCCTCATGGCGCGCTTCGATGCGGCAACACCCTATAAACCTATTATCAAGAGCTTTTGGCATGACTGGCTTCGAGCGTCTGAAGATGCGCCAGGAATCCTTTGCCACGGATATTCCTCAATGGCGTGGATGCTGGAAGCCGCAGGCTTAAGCACCCGTGGATTTTCTGGGATTTTACGTGTCCAGGGCCTCACAACCCTCTATCTCTATACAGTGAAGACATGGCTTGAGGACGATAGCCCAGACCTCGGTAAAACAATGGTTGCTCTCGATGACGGCCTAGGAAAGCTTGAGAAAGCCGCAAAGGTGTTAAAGTTTTTTTAATAACGGTTTACCACGCGTCTTTTCGCCTTATTTTATGATAGTTGCATGTAGCATACAACTATTTTTCCTTTTTTAATCAGCTACTTATATGATAGGCACCCTACTCCGAATCATCAAGGCCTATATCACCTTTAGTTGGAACGGATCTCCCTAAACTTACAGGTTGCACAACTTCCAAAGGAGCCATACGCGGGCTCACCCTCTTTACTGCACTGTGAGGTTTACCTC
>Ga0207080_1044_pt1 | contig 28654 bp, 24 predicted proteins | sample Alteio_BWMinHeat_58_FD_153532 | JGI IMG/M metagenome (GOLD analysis project Ga0207080, IMG submission 153532) | Enriched cells from forest soil in Barre Woods Harvard Forest LTER site, Petersham, Massachusetts, United States -... | ecosystem: Environmental > Terrestrial > Soil > Temperate forest >...
ATGTATAACATGGGGCGAGGAAGCGATAGCCCTTGCACGCGAAGCAGATGATGCAGAAACCCTTACAGATGCACTAAATAATATGGGTTCTGCCTTGATGCTAAGTGTATCAGACCCATCGGCAGTACAGAAAGGAATCGAATTATTGCAGCAAAGTCTTGAGATCGCATTAGAAAATTCTTTCCACGAACATATAGCTCGCGTTTATTTTATATTGGGTAGCAACGGCGTTACCACCAAGAACTATTCCACCGCAAAAGAAGCTTTTGAGATGGGTATTAAATATTGTGAAGGGAGAGATCTCGATTCGTTAAAATCATATATGCAAGCCTGGAGAGCAAGGCTAAATCTCGAAACAGGCCGGTGGTCAGAGGCGCAAGCCTCCGCAGAAGACCTTTTAAAAAATGAAAGCCTATCACCGATCAGCAGAATTGGCATGCTTACAGTTCTGGCCACCATAAGAATGCGGAGGGGCAACAAAAATGCATTGCCTTTATTACTTGAGGCTAAACCTCTCGCCCTGGAGATCATGGAATTATACCTGATCATCCCTCCGTATATGGCTTTGCTGGAATACGAATGGCTAACCGGTGAACGATATATTGAGACCCCGGAGCTTTCTGACTCAATAAACCGCATGGTTCAATTGGAGATATTTACAAAGAAAAGCAGGTTTTATTTCTGGCTGTGGAAAGCGGGCAAGGACTATTTGCTGCCTGAAAAAAATTACGAGGATTATGAAGAAAACAGTGTAACAACTGCTATGAAGCAAGCCGCCTTATGGGAAAAATGGGGCTGCCCGTATGAACAGGCGCTTGCTTTATTTGAAGGGAGTGACGTCGACAAGAAAAAGGCGCTGAGCATAGTGCAGGCGCTCGGCGCCGAAGCAGTGTATGAAAAAATGAAACTTGAAATGAGAAGCTCCGGCATCAAAAGTATCCCGCGCGGCATCAGAAAATCAACACGTTCCAACGTGGCGCATTTAACCAACCGTGAACTTGATGTCTTAAGATCATTAAAAGAAGGCCTGCAAAACAAAGAGATAGCTGACAAACTTTTTATATCTGCCAAAACAGTTGATCATCATATTTCATCCATACTCCTCAAACTTGGTGTAAACTCACGTATGAAAGCTGTTCAGGAGGCTATCGGCATGGATATTATAAAATAGGGAATGCCGGCACATTAAATGGGGAATAACCCTGTTATCGGAATGTACTACTGCGTCTAATTTTACGGCTTATATCAACCGCTAAAATTAGAAACATGAAAAAATTTGTTATTGAAAGAAATCTTCCCGGCGCAGGAAACCTGTCTGCAGAAGAATTACAAGGGATCGCGCAGACATCATGTGCCGTAGTAGATCAACTGGATCAACCCTATCATTGGGTGCAATCCTTTGTTACCGACGACAAGATCTATTGCATCCATATAGCTGAAAACGAAGAAGTGGTACGACAGCATGCAAAAATGGGCAACTTCCCGATAAACACCATTGCCGAAGTAAGGGCTGTTATAGACCCCTCAACGGCAGCTGGTTGAAATAATGGTTGTATGAACTAGGATTCGTAAGATTCGAGGATTATAGGATCTTTTCAAAATAGGCATTATCCTACCATCTTATAATCCTACGAATCTTAGTTCAGACAATTACCGCTCTGCCGGCGTAACCCTCAATTCCTTCTTTTGGTTATTGCGTAATACGCTTACATATTGAAACTGGCCGACTTTATCACCCGTCAGCAGTTTGAAAAGCTGGTCGGAGGTTTCTATCGGCTGATCGTTAAACGCATAGATGATATCGCCGCTTAACAGGCCACCTTTTTCGGCAGGGCTATTGTCCTCGATCTTCGTGATAAATAAAGCCTGCTGGTTTTTTAAACTGTGAATGGCCCGCAATTTTGGAACCAGGCCTATTTGCTGCAGGTTTGCACCAATGTAGGCGCGTTTTACTTTTCCGTAGCGTATCAGTTGGTTAGCCACAGATTTAGCCGTATTCATGCTAATGGCAAAACAAAGGCCTTGTGCCCCGCGAATAGTTGCCGTATTTACACCGATTACCTCGCCGTCGGAATTAATTAATGGGCCGCCCGAATTGCCGGGGTTGAGTGAAGCGTCGGTTTGTATCATGCTGTCCATGCTTACGCCCGTTTCGCCGGATAACGTCCTGCCAAGAGCACTGATTACTCCTGCAGTTACCGTATGTTGAAAGCCGAGCGGGTTGCCTATAGCAATTACCAGTTGGCCTATCTTTAAGTTATCCGAATCGCCTAACGTGGCCGGTATGTAGTCTATAGCATCAATTTTCACGATGGCCAGGTCGGTATATTGGTCTTCGCCAACCAGACTGGCATCGTGCCGGCTGCCATCGTACATAATGGCACGCAATTTTTTTGCTTTTTTTACGACATGGCTATTGGTAAACAAATAGCCATCGGATGAGAATAAAAAACCGGTACCCGTACCGGTTACCATATCAGTGCCTTTGTTGTTATCAAATTGTTCGATCTTTACAACAGAGGTGCTGAGTTTATCAACGGCATTAATAATAATTTGTGAGTATGAATCCATAAATGCATACCCACAAAAAGCAAACCTTTTGGAAATGGGACGCAAAATGGCAGTATTTTAACCCGAATATTGCCAATTATGCAGAAAGTAGCTTAAAATATGGGGTTATTTGACGTATGGCTCCAATACTTTCTGCCAGCGGTCATACCCTTTGCTGTTGAGATGCAGGTAGTCGGGCCTGAAGAGTGATGAGTCGGGCTGGGTGGTGCCGGGTTTATAGATCGACTCGTTCATATCCAGGTATTTCCAATTGGTTCTGTATTTAAGGAATTTTTTTATCTGGTCGTTTGCACGCAAATCGGCATCTTTAAATTTTGCCCGGCTGGGACTGGGCTTGATGGACAAGTAGTAAACCTTTGCATTTGGCAGCTTAGAGTGGATCATGCGGTACAGCTTTTTGAAATTGATGATCACTGAATCACCTGAATGACCGTAGGCGATATCGTTCTCACCCGCATATATGAATATTTTCCGGGGGTGGTAGGGGAACAGGATATAGGGCGTATAGAAGTTGACGATATTCGATAATTCGCAACCGCCCACACCGCGTTTGATGATAGGTTTCCCGGGGAAACGCTGCTCGAGGTCGTCCCAAAGGCGGAATGATGAGCTTCCGATGAACAATATGCCGTTCCGCTTCGGAAAGTTCAGACTATCCTGGTGTTTAAAGGCGCGTATCTCGTTATCATACGGAAAACCGCTTTGGGCGAATGTTTTTAGGCTGAATCCTGTCAACAGGAACAGTAGCAATAGTTTGATCTTCATTTATGATTGTTTAACCTGTCCTCAAAAAACAAAAATGGTAAAAAACTTTCAATGCCGGTTGCAGACCAAACCGGCCCGTTCTGGCAATAGAGTAACATTTTTATGGCACTGCCTTGTTTCTTTTCATACTCGGCCAGTACTTGTAAGCATGCGCCGCAGGAAGTTACCGGTTTTGATAATTGAAACTCGTCTGTATGAGCAGTTATTGCCATACTTTGGATAGGGTCATCGGGATGATTAGCGCCCCAGTAAAAAAGCGCCACACGCTCGGCGCATAAGCCGGACGGATAGGCCACATTCTCCTGGTTGCTGGCATATAATATTTTGCCGCTTTGCAGTCGCATAGCCACGCCTACCTTAAACTTAGAATAGGGCGAATGTGAAGTTTTGAGCGCCTTCACCGCTTCAAGGCATAGCGCCTTTTCATTGCCGTTTAATTCGTCTATTGAAGTGTATTCTTTGAAATGTATTTTTATCTCGTGCTCTGTCATTATTTATAACCCCTTAACCAAAAGGGGATACAAGGTAATGATTTTTACACAAAAAAATTGTAGTTTGGGTAGGAAAATACCGTTATAGCGATGGGTTTCAAACCCATCGCTATTTTACACCGCAACCGGCAATTCTTCTTCTTCAGTTGCTATGGTAGGGTTAATGGTTTCATCATCTTTTTCAACCCGTAGCTCGCGGATGATATGCTGCTGCCTGTCGGGCGTATTTTTACCCATGAAATATTCCAGCAGGCCCTTGATGTTGGCGTCTTTCAGGATAACTGGGTCCAGGCGTATGTCCTTGCCGATAAACAAGCCGAACTCATCCGGAGATATTTCACCCAAACCTTTAAAGCGGGTTATTTCGGGTTTGGTGCCTAATTTGGAAATAGCGTTGCGCCGTTCCTCGTCGCTGTAGCAATAAATAGTTTCCTTTTTGTTTCGTACCCTGAATAGCGGTGTTTGCAATATAGACACGTGCCCTGCCTTTACCAGGTCGGGGAAAAACTGGAGGAAGAAGGTCATCATCAGCAAGCGGATGTGCATACCGTCAACATCAGCATCGGTAGCTATTACGATGTTATTGTAACGCAGGCCATCCAGGCCATCCTCGATATTCAGGGCGTGCTGTAACAGGTTGAATTCTTCGTTCTCGTAAACTACTTTTTTGGTCAGGCCGTAGCAATTCAACGGTTTCCCCTTCAGACTGAACACTGCCTGCGTTTGCACATCACGCGATTTGGTTATCGAACCGCTTGCCGAGTCACCTTCAGTGATGAACAGGGTGGTTTCCTGTTTACGTTCGTGGGTATCTTCAAAATGCAGCTTGCAATCGCGCAGCTTGCGGTTATGCAGTGATGCCTTTTTAGCGCGTTCGTTTGCCAGTTTTTTGATGCCGGCAATATCCTTGCGTTCCCGTTCCGATTGCATAATGCGTTTTAACAGCGCATCGGCTGTAGCCGGATTTTTATGCAGGTAATTGTCCAGCTCTTTCTTAACAAAGTCATTGATAAATCCGCGAACAGATGGCCCGTCAGGTCCCACGTTTTGCGAACCCAGCTTGGTTTTGGTCTGCGACTCAAATACCGGCTCCTGCACCTTGATGGCGATTGCCGAAACGATGGAAGCCCGCACATCCGAAGCATCAAATTCCTTTTTATAAAACTCGCGGATAGTTTTTACCACCGCTTCGCGGAAAGCGGCCTGGTGCGTTCCGCCCTGCGTAGTATGCTGGCCGTTAACGAATGAGTAGTACTCCTCACCGTAAGCCTGACCGTGCGTCATGGCGATTTCGATATCCTCGCCCTTTAAGTGGATAATGGGGTAGCGTATGGTTTCGGTATCCGCATTACGATTAAGCAGATCGTACAGCCCACGTTCCGAAAGGAATTTCTGCCCGTTAAAATTGATGGTCAAGCCTGAGTTAAGGAACACATAGTTCCATATCATGTTCTCAACAAATTCAGGAATAAAATGGTAGTGCCTGAAAATGGTATCGTCTGGTGTAAAGTTGATAGAAGTACCGTTGCGCTGCGATGTTTCCTTTTCGGCTTCGTCGCGTATCAGTTCGCCTTTGGCAAATTCGGCAATCTTGGTTTTCCCGTCGCGATAAGCCTGCACGATGAAAACGTTAGAAAGCGCATTAACTGCTTTGGTACCCACACCATTCAATCCCACCGATTTCTGGAAGGCCTTGCTATCGTACTTACCGCCGGTGTTTATTTTTGATACACAATCGATAACCTTACCCAGTGGGATACCCCGGCCATAGTCTCGCACGGTAACTTTATGGTCGCTCATATTTACCTCGATGGTTTTGCCGGCGCCCATCACAAATTCGTCAATCGAGTTATCGATAATTTCTTTCAGTAGCACGTAAATGCCATCGTCATAAGCCGAGCCATCGCCCAATTTGCCGATGTACATGCCCGGACGCAGCCTTATATGTTCTTTCCAGTCGAGCGACCGGATACTATCTTCACTGTAATCTATTGCTCCTGCCATTCTTTTATATTTTATCCTGTCAGCAAAAATAAAATTTCCTTTCAAAGTGCAATATTTAAATACTCAACTTACCAACATTAGTTGTAAAAGTTATAAGAGTTATAAAGGTTGGGCCGTGAAGAAACCACTTCAACTACTACAACTTTTACAACCAATTCAACTAATTCACTATTTAAACTTAATGTACTTACTCACCCCGGTTACGTTTTTAAAAAACTCAGGATTTTTTTCGTTGGTAAAACAGATGACTACAAGGGTGCCCGTTTGGTTTTTCTCGAGCGCGATGACCAGGGCGTATTTATAACCTTTTGTAGCGTGCTGGTCGGGCAGGGTTAGTAAGTAGGATTTGCCGGCATTCGCATTGTACCGTTTCAGAACATCCTGTGATATATTGCGGACCAGGTAGGTAGTATCCTCAGCAAGCGTTTTTGCTAATACTAATCCCATCCCCCGGTAAATAGAGTCGGGGTTCTCTGTTCGTTTGGTAGGGTCGTTTTTTGACAGGATATAAGTTTGCCAGTTTTTTTTTTGTGATTTTACCTGGAACCAAATCTCAAACTCGTGACCCGGAATTTCCATGGCGTAGTCAAACGAAAAGTCCTCGTTATTCAAGGCGCGGCTTTCTCTGAAGCCTGCGGGGAATAAAAATTGGATACCGGCATCCGCGGTCAGGTGGTAAAAATCTGCAAGCTGCCTGCTGGTTATTTTGGGGTTTGTGGATGGGACGGGAGCAGACTTAGGCTTAACCTGTGCCATCGCCACAACCGCAACCTGCAATAACGCCGTAGTAAGTAATAATTGCTTAATTTGCTTTACAATAGACGTCATAGCCTCACGGAGCCAGGCAATAGTTTGTTAATTATCGAGGGTCTAATTAAAAACAAAATTAAAATTTAAATTTAAAAAATAAACTTTTCGATTAAATGAGTATAAAACCCCGGTTAAATCGCTTCGACCTTACTATGATCGTTATCAGCCTTGTGATAGGCATGGGCATATTTGCATCGCCGGCAGTTGTGGCGCAAAAAGCAGGGAGCGAATGGGTGTTTTTTGCGGCATGGATATTTGGCGGACTGGTTACTTTATGCGGGGCTTTAACCTTTGCCGAGATAGGCGCGCGGTACCCTAACACGGGTGGTTTTTATAAAGTTTATTCCTATTGCTATCACCCGGCGTTTGCCTTTATGATCAACTGGGTACTGGTCATCAGCAACGCGGCATCTGTAGCTGCCGTCGCGCTTATTGGTTCCGATTATATCAAACCCTTCCTGTTGCCTGCCGATTTACAGAACGATACAGGCACTAAGATCATCACCATAGTATCCGTCCTCTTATTATATGGTATTAATTTCCTGGGAATAAAAATGAGCGCCCGGACGCAAAGCGTATTGATCGCCTTCAAAATGGCGCTTATTGTGCTGATCTGTTTTGCCATATTTAAAAGTGATGCTGCGCCTGCAGCCATTATTGCAACGCCGCATACGGGGAGCCTGGTCACTGCTTTTGGATTGAGCCTTGTCCCGGTATTTTTTACTTATGGGGGCTACCAGCAAACCATCAATTTTGGCGGCGATATTATCAATGCCAAAACCAATATCCCAAAGGGGATAGCTGTCGGCATATCGGTTGTTATCTTTTTATACCTGTCAATCAATTACGCCTACTTTAAAGTTTTGGGAATTGGCGGTTTGCAGCATACCCCGGCTTTGGCCGCCAAAATGATGGGGGTAATATTTGGCCCTACTGGCTATAAAATTACGTCGATACTGTTATTCGGCGGGGTGCTGGCTTATGTTAATGTGAACGTTATGGCTAATCCGAGAGTTTATTATGCTATGGCTGAAGACGGTATTCTGCCGGCGATATTTAAAAAAGTAAACCCCAAAACCCAGGTACAGGAGTTTGGCATGAGCTTTTTTGTGGCAGCGACAATAGCCATCCTGTTTTTCGTTACTTCTTTTGATAATATGCTGAAGTATGTCATGTTTTTTGATACGATAGGCCTTTCGATAGCGGCGCTGTCTATTTTTATCCTGCGCAAAAAAACAAAGGATATGGATACCAAAGATATTTATACCATCAAATGGTTCCCGCTGGTGCCGTTGATATTTATTGCGGCATATTGGTTTGTTACGATCAATATCTTTATCACCTTCAGGGAAAATCCCTATGCGGCGTTGATATGCCTGGCCTGTTATGCATTGGGTTTGATCATTTATTACGCCTGCACTTACAATAAGAAGAAATTACCATCCGAATAAAATGGACATCTCATACATACTGAACGAACTGGGCGAAGAAAGGGAAAATTACTTTAATGCGATTGCACCGCCCATCATACAAACCAGCAATTTTGCTTTTAAAACGGTTAAAGAATTTCGCGATGCACTGGCGGATGAGTTTTATGCCGACCTGTATTCGCGCGGGAATAATCCTACTTTAAACATCCTACGCAAAAAACTGGCTGCCCTGGATGGCGCCGAAGATGCCCTGGTTTTTAGCAGCGGTGTGGCCGCTATCAGTGTACCCATACTGGCTTTGCTGCAGCAAGGCGATCACGTAGTATCTGTCGAAAATCCTTATAGCTGGACGGTCAAGCTGTTTAAAAATATGCTGCCAAAATTTGGTATCACCACCACGTTTATCGATGGAACAGATATACAAAACTTTAAAGATGCCATAAAGCCCGAAACCAAGCTCATTTACCTGGAAAGCCCAAATACCTTCAGTTATGAATTGCAGGATTTGAAAGCGGTAGCCGCCCTCGCCAAATCAAAAGGTATTATGACGATGATTGACAACAGCTATTGCAGTCCGCTATATCAACGGCCCATTGAATTGGGTATCGATTTATCGGCCCAAACGGCTACCAAATATATCGGTGGGCATTCAGATGTGGTAGCGGGTGTGGTTACCGGGAGCCATGAGATCATCAAAAAGATATTTGACCACGAGTTTATGACCATCGGACCAAGCCTGTCGCCGCATTCGGCCTGGCTGCTGATACGCGGCCTGCGCACCTTGCCTTTGCGCATACAGCGCAGTTTTGAAAGTACTAAAATTATCACGGAATGGTTAGCTAAGCACCCGCTGGTGGATAGGGTAATATGGCCCTTCAGGAGCGATTTCAAGCAATATGAATTGGGGCAGCAGCAGATGGAGGGTTGCGGAGGATTATTCAGTTTCAGGCTGAAAGACCCTGCATTAGAGAAGATCGAAACCTTTTGCGATTCATTGCAGCATATCCTGATGGCTGTCTCATGGGGCGGTCACGAAAGTTTGATCATTCCATCTATTGCTGCCCTGCCCGAAAGCGAATACGATGGTGGCGAATATCACCGTTACCAGCTGATACGCATGTACGTAGGCTTGGAAGAACCGGAATATTTGATCAAAGATTTGGAGCAGGCGCTGGAGAAAATATCTTAGAATCGGTTGTTGCATTTAAGCGGCCGCTCCCGTAATGTGAATAATGACCTTACATCCAACCAAATGAAAGCTAAATATTTACTGCTGTTTGTTGCCCTGGTAACCGCCCTGGCCGCCTGCAAAAATGAGGGTGATCATTCCATAATCGGCAAATGGCAGCAGGTTAAATTAAGGACCTATGCTAAAAGTTATACAGGCATCATATCACACGATACTACTTATTCAAGCACAGCGTTCGATACAACGAATTACGCAAAATTCTACAGCAATGGCACCTGTGTTATAGGTCTTTTTTACCCGCCTGGATCGATTAATCGCATGAGTTCCATAGCTTATCCAAGCACCACTACTTACAATTATGCACCGGCAGGCTCTAAATATGTTTTGACCTACCCAACCACCCTTATTAGCCCTGGCGGCTTTATTACAACCGATACAGCATCAGTTAGCGGCAATACCCTGCTTATCCATTCGGTATTTGATAATCACCAGTATTATGCGGTATCAGATTCCTACTATACCAAATAGTTAAATAGCAACAGATATTAACAACTGTTAACTTATTAAAAAAATTTAAAAAGTACTTGCACTTGTCATTTCTTTGTGTTAGGTTTGTATTGTCTTCATAAAAAGGCTTAATGCCATTTATAAAGGGCCGTTACTAACCATGTTAAAATACAGAATAAAAGATCTCCTTATTGTTTCACCTGTCATGTGGAATAATTTGATAGTTAAATTGGTTTGATTAAAATCCCTGCAAATGCGGGGATTTTTTTTGTTATATAATTTTCAACCTAAATAAAGAATGGCGCGATTAAATTTATTAGAAGAAACCCGCTACGAGAAGCTGCCGGTAACGGTATACGCCAATCAAAAAGAAGCCTCGATCTCGGTAGCAAAAAGGATAGCTGACCTGGTAAGAACCAAAGCCGATAGAGGTGAACAAGCCGTGTTGGGTTTGGCCACAGGTGTAACCCCGGTAGGCGTTTATGCCGAATTGGTAAGGCTGCATAAAGAAGAAGGACTGAGCTTTAAAAACGTGATCACCTTCAATTTGGACGAATATTACCCCATGAAGCCCAATGCAGTACAAAGCTATGTGACCTTCATGAACGAAAATTTGTTCGATCATATCGATATAAACAAAGCCAATGTCCATATCCCGGACGGCACACTGAACCAGGATGATATACCTGCCTTTTGCCTTGAATATGAACGACAGATAAACGCACTTGGCGGGATAGATCTGCAGATATTAGGTATTGGTCGTACCGGCCACATCGGCTTTAACGAGCCGGGTTCTGCACCCAACTCGGGAACACGGTTAGTAACATTAGATGACCTGACCAGGAATGACGCTTCACGCGACTTTGGCGGCAAAGCCAATGTGCCAACGAAAGCCATTACCATGGGTATTGGTACCATCTTCAAGGCAAGAGAAATCATCCTGATGGCCTGGAGCGGTAAAAAGGCGCCTATCATCAAAAAAGCCGTAGAAGGCGAAATCTCGGGCGATGTACCGGCAACCTATTTGCAGTTATCTGACCATGTTGAATTTATTCTGGATGTAGAAGCGGCCTCAGAACTCACCCGGTTCGATACGCCGTGGCTGGTTAAAGATTGTGTGTGGGATGATGTTTTGGTAAAGAAAGCGGTAATTTGGCTCTCCACCACCTTAGATAAACCCATCCTCAAATTAACCGAAGATGATTATAATAATCATGGGATGGCCCAACTGGCCGTAACAAAAGGGCCCGTCTATAACATCAATATCAAGATATTTAATAAAATACAGCATACCATCACCGGCTGGCCGGGTGGCAAGCCAAATTCGGACAGTTCTCAAAGACCCGAACGTGCTATGCCTCCCTTGAAGCGCTCTATTATTTTCTCACCACACCCTGATGATGATGTCATCTCTATGGGGGGAACTTTTATACGATTAGTGGACCAGGGCCATGACGTACATGTGGCCTATCAAACATCAGGCAATACCGCCGTATGGGATGATGACGTGCTTAGGTACATGGAATTCGCCATTGACTTTAATGCCAGCATAGGCGATGATAATACCCATCTGAAAAAATTGTATGAGGATATGCGCGTCTTCTTAGCCAACAAACAACCCAATGAGATCGATACCATCGAGATACGGGATGTGAAAGGCTTTATCCGCAAGAGCGAGGCCATATCGGGCGCAAGATACGCGGGACTGGATGACGATCATATCCACTTCCAGGCATTGCCATTCTACGAAACAGGAAAAACACAGAAAAATCCTGTTACCGATGAAGACATTAAACTTACGATAGAACTCTTACAAAAAATAAAACCGCAGCAAATATTTGCCGCCGGCGACTTTGCCGACCCGCATGGAACCCACTTGGTATGTTTTAATATCATCCTGGCGGCTTTAAAGGAATTGCGCAAAACGGAAGATTGGGTAAATGACTGCTGGCTGTGGATGTACCGCGGCGCATGGAAAGAGTTTGACACCTACGAAATAGAAATGGCTGTACCGCTGTCACCACAGGAAGTAATAAGAAAACGTAATGCCATCTTCAAACACCAGTCGCAAAAAGACAGGGCGGTGTTCCCGGGGGATGACGCAAGAGAGTTTTGGGTAAGGGCCGAGGATAGGAACAGGGAAACAGCGCAAGTCTATGACCGCCTCGGATTAGCTGAATACCAGGCCATGGAGGCGTTTGTGCGATACCATTATTAGTTTGCAGTTGGCTGTGGGCAGTTTGCAGTAGGTTAATTTTATACTGCAAACTGCCAACTCAAAACTGCCAACTTTATTTGATCCGATACCCCACGTTGAACCCTAAGCTGGTATTATACGCCTTATCTACCGGGTCGCCGATATTGCGCAAACCCAGGTCGAAATTAAGCCCAACGCTTACCTTGGGGCATACCATATACCCAGCCTTAAATTGCAGGCCGTAATCCATGCGGGGAAAATCGGCATTGCTTCCAAATTTCAGGGTACCCGACTGGGTTTGTCCCTGGAAGGTTGAGCTGTAGTTGGCAAACAAACCGGCCGCAGCATAGGGCCCGGCCCCGAACGATAGTTCGTGGTCGCCGTTGACCTTCATATTATAGTTTAGCAGCACCGGCAGCTCCAGGTAATAAAGGTGGTCGGTTTCGCTGCCGCCCGCGCCGGCATCCGTTTTATTGCCCTTACCGACAAATTCGAGCGATTCGGAGAGCGACCAGTAGTTCGGCGGCGGAGCCGCTGCCCGGGGGCCCATAAAACTGTAATTGCGCGCGCGCAGACCGTCTGACGGTCCACCGGCAGGGTTATCACGCAGCGGGTCAGGCTGGTCGAATCCATTGTACTTGTACTGCCCGCCGGAATTACCGGCCATGCCAAATTGAAACTCCTCGAGCATGATGTAGGCTATATTCCAGCTCAATTCGGGGTCGTTCGTAACCGGCGAAACGCCATTGTAGCGGTCCTTTGCGGCATCGATGGATGCCTGGGCTTGTTGGTGCACGCTCCTGATAACGCACCCGGAAAGTAACTGCGCGAGCAGAATAAGCCCGATAAATCTAAATAGTAAGTTTTTTTTCATAACGATGGATTTAGCATACGTTAACAAGTAACAGCCGGGTGGGGGACACAACCGGGTTTAGATAGGAGGCACAGACGGTTGACTACCTGTGTATTATGAAATAAAATTACAGTTTGGTTTCGAAAAAAGCAAGAGCATATTTGGAGGCGGGGATGAAGAGCCAGCAGACACGGCTCTCCTTTCTCCGGGATGTGGTTGCACCATAATAGCAATCTGCACGATAAACATTATTTTTACGTCTGCCAAAAATCCCTTATGAAAAAACTGGCTTTAGCCGCAATGCTTATATTATCCACGACCTGTGCCCTTGCTTCGCCTGATACACTGCGGTTGTTTTATCCTATCGATAAGTACCAACTGTCGGACCAGGACAAACTCAAGATCAAAGGCATCATCGATTCTATCACAAAAGATCAGCCCGTGACTATAAAAGGCTACGCCGACTATTTGGGAAGCCGGTCACATAACCTGGCGCTTTCCCGTAACAGGGGAAATGCGATCAAAGCTTACATGCTTTCCCTCGACCGAAATCTTAAGATAGCAGCTGAAGGAGAGGGACAAGTCCCCGGAACAGTGGAAAAAGGCCCTTTAGGTGAACCGCACGACCGCCGGGCAGATATTATCTTTAGTAAGGTCGACCGTTTGAAAAAAGCTGAACCAGCCAACGTGGCAACGGTAAATTTTAGCAGGAAGATCGACAGCCTCTCATCGCTGGATGTGGGTAAAAGCATCAGCCTGGATGAGTTGATGTTTGAAGGCGGCCGCCATGTACTGGAAAGCGAATCGGAACCGTACCTGCGGCTTTTAACGCGCTACCTTGCCGAACACAAAAACCTATACTTTGAGATCAGGGGGCATATATGCTGCGAGCCTAAATTTAGAAAAGTAGTCCGTTATGTAAAGGGCCACGACGAGTACGTTGAAGAAATCTCTGACGGTCCGGATATGGATGACCGAACCGAACGCCTGTCATTAAGCAGGGCAAAAGCCATCTACGATCATTTTGTGCAGAACGGCATTGATACAGCCCGAATGACTTATACGGGCGTGGGGGCGAGTCAGCCCAAAATAGATCCTGAAGTTACCGAGTCGGACAGGCAGCGAAACCGAAGGGTAGAGATCATTATTTTGAAGAGGTGATGCGACACAATCGTCTTTAAATTTGATGATTATTTTTCGTTAAATTTGTTATAAGATTTTTGAATATGACAACAGCAGCGATAAGGGAAAGGTTACATAATTATATCAGCGTTGCGGATGATAAGAAGATAAAGGCTATTTACACCCTGCTGGAAGAACAGATAGCCCCGGGTGTCGACTGGTCGGACGATGAAGAATTTGTGGACGAACTGGATGAAAGGGTAAGGAGGTATGAAGCAGGGGTAGATCCCGGGTTCTCCATTGAAGAAACCAAGGCATCCTTACAAGAAATGAAGAAGGAGTATTTAAAGAATCTTCAAAAATGACTTACACAGTTGATTTGCTTTTTAAGGCACGTCAGGAGATATTTGAGGGTTGGAAATGGTACGAAGAACAGCAGCCCGGTTTAGGTGATCGTTTTGAAGAAGAAGTTTTCAGGAAACTCGACTTGATAGAGGCAAACCCTTTACATTACCCATTGAAAAAGGGAAAGCACGAAACAACTACAGACATATTCCCTTACCTCATTGTTTACAGGATCAGCGAAAAACGTAAATTGATAATGATCGTATCCGTTTTTCATACAAGCAGGCATCCGAAGAAAAAGCATAAATAGTGCAGAGACGCAAAATTTTGCTCTACATATTTATTTTACTATTCACAATCTCAATAATCTCCACTTCCCTATCAATTGCCATTTGTTGCAAAGCATTCCCTTCGGTCAAAACCTTATCGGTAAAAGCCTTGTCCTTATAGCCTGATGCATTGATCTTTACATTCAAAAAAGCACCCAAAACAGCGGTGCGTGCGCACAGGGCGGCTACACCGGCATCCGTTACCGAATTGGGGTTGCCGGTTTCGGCCATGGCTTTGATAACTTCCATGCTTTGATAAGCCAGCTTCATCACGTTAAACGGTACTTCGATAGCATATTTGGTGGCATCCTGGATGGCTTGTGTTCTCGTTGCTTTTTCCTCGTCGCTTGATTTGGGCAGATTAAACGACTCCATAATTTTATTGAATGCCAAGGTATCCTTATCAACCAACTTGATTAATTCATTTTTATAATGCTGTCCTTGTTCGGCCCACTCGCTGAATTCGATCCATCGGTCGTCCCAGCCTTTTTTGTGTGACGAAAGATTGGCAACCATGGTAGCCAGCGAGGCGCCTAAAACACCAACATATGCAGATATCGAACCACCACCGGGGGCCGGACTTTCGCTTGCGGTTTCATCGGCAAAATCGGACAAACTCATATTAACGAGTTTGCTATCGGCTTTGTCTTTTAATAAGTACTCGATGATTCTTTCCTCCGGGTTAAAAGGTGATAAATCATCCAATCCCATCGAAAGAATAGCAATTCTTATCAGTTCCTTCTCGCTTACGCCGGTTGAACGCTGTTGTTTAGCCAAAAAATATTTACCGGCATCCAGCATCGATTTTAAGGGGATGAGTCCCACCAGTTCGCTTCCTGTAACGCGGATACCCCGCTCTGTAGCTTTCGCGCAAACCTCGTCAAATGCTTTATGAACGGGCGTTACATCAATATTGGTGAGATTCATCGATATCTGGGCAATGCCATATTCTTCAATGTACCAGCCAATGGCTTTCACGGCTTTTAATGAGCCGGGAATTGATCTTGGTTTACCATCTTTATCAGTTATGATCTTACCATTTATCGGATCGCCTTCGCGCATGACGCGACCGGCTTCGCGCACGTCAAAGGCAATCGAATTTGCCCTGCGGGTTGAAGTGGTATTGAGGTTGACATTATAAGCGATCAAAAATTCACGTGCACCAATTACCGTCGCACCGCGCTTGGCATCAAACTCCGCCGGACCAAAATCAGGCTTCCATTCGGGCAGTTTTATTTTTTTGAAAAAGCCTTCATATTCCCCTGCACGGATAATGGAAAGGTTGCTCCGTTTTTTATCGGGTTGTGCGTATTCATATAAATAAGTGGGAATCTTCAGTTCTTTCCCGACCCTTTCCGCCAACCGCCTCGCGCAATCCACCACCTCTTCCATGCTGATATCGCTGATGGGAATCAGGGGGCAAACATCGGTAGCGCCCATGCGGGGATGTTCGCCGGTATGTTTGCTCATATCGATCAGTTCACCTGCCTTTTTGATGGTGCGGAAAGCTGCTTCAATTACTGCAGCAGGTTCACCGACAAAAGTAACCACGGTGCGGTTGGTTGCCTTGCCGGGATCAACATTCAGCAAACGAACACCCTCGACAGATTCCACTTCATCGGTGATTTGTTTGATGATATTCAGATCGCGGCCTTCGCTAAAATTCGGAACACATTCGAGCAATTTCATTGCAGTGATTAGTTAATTGGTGATTAGTGACTAGTGTTTTCAATATTGAAGAACAATAATTCTGTTAATTCTTTAATTCTATAAATTCTGGTTCAGACAATATCGCCGTCTTTCCAAACTGTTATTGGTTTCAATTTCCCTTGGTGGTATAATATTTCGCGGTAATCTTTACAGGGATAAGCCTGCATATCGGCAAGTTTTCCTTTTTCAAGTGTACCGCGATTAGTCAAATTTAATGCTTTTGCTGCGCGAAAAGTCAGTCCTGCAAAAACTTCGGCAGTTGTTAGTTTTTCATACGTGCTTAATATAGCCGCCTGCATCAATAGGTCGCCCATGGGCGCCGAGCCCGGGTTCCAGTCGCTGGCGATGGCCAGGCTCGCCCCTGCATCCAATAATTTTCGTGCAGGGGCGAAATCCATTCCCAAACCTATGGAAGCGCCAGGCAATGCAACTGCAACCGTTTCCGATGCAGCTAATAACTTGATTTCTTTTTCGGTACTGGCTTCGAGATGATCGGCAGATACCGCGCCCGTGTTTACTGCTGTTTCGCTGCCGCCGGTTGTAAACTGGTCGGCGTGTACGGTAATATCAAAGCCCATTTGTTTGGCGACGTGCAGATAATGGATGGCATCAGCCGGACTAAAAGCCCCATCCTCAATAAATATATCCACCCGTTTAGCCAGGTTTTCTTTTTTGATTTTGGGAAGCAGGTCGTTCAGCACGTACACTAAATAAGCTGAGGCCGGTTCGGCAAAATCTTTGGGTAGTATGTGAGCCGCAAGGCAAGTTGCGATGATGTCAGCTTTGCTATTTTCCTGTACTGATTGGATTGCCTTTAATTGTTTCAGTTCATCATCTGTATTCAACCCGTAACCGCTTTTTACTTCGATAGTGGTTACGCCATCTTTTAAATGCCGGTTTATTCTTTGCGCTAACAGTTGGGCCAATTCGTCCTGGCTTGCCTGGCGTGTTTGCGTCACCGAATCCCAAATGCCACCGCCTGCTTTGGCTATTTCGAGGTAGGTTTTACCGGCAATGCGTAAGGCATAATCTTTTGACCTGTCACCTGCGAAGCACAGGTGGGTATGACAATCTACAAAGCCGGGAAGCAGTACCTGTTCATCCTTGATTTCTTCAATGGCTGCTTCACGATTGACCTTTCTTAAAATTTCAAAATCTCCAACTTCAACAATCAGCCCATCCTCAACCAATACCCCGGCATTAGGAATGATCCGTAATTGATCATCCGTGATGGCCCCCTTCATGGGTAATCCCGCAAGGGTAAGTATTTGCTTAAATGGACCGATTAGTTTCATTTTTCTATTTTGTCATGCTGAACATAGTGAAACATCTATTGAGGGGTTACTTTCGTGATCGTGCACAAGTTATGATCCGTGTTTAGATTCTTCGCTCTCGCTCAGAGTGACAAGCTACTTTTATAGTTTTAATCCGAATTTATCTGCCGTTTCTTCCGCCTTTTCATACCCTGCATCCGTATGGCGGAATATTCCCATCGCCGGGTCGTTATATAAAACCCTTTCTAAACAACGCTCGGCCCGTTTTGTCCCATCAGCCACTACAACCATACCCGCATGTTGTGAATAACCCATGCCAACGCCGCCGCCATGGTGGAACGATACCCATGTTGCGCCGCCTGAAGTATTTGCCATCAGGTTGAGCAATGGCCAGTCGGATACGGCATCCGAGCCATCTTTCATGGATTCAGTTTCCCTGTTGGGAGATGCTACCGAACCGCAGTCCAGATGATCGCGACCAATTACGATCGGCCCTTTTACCTGGCCGGTTGCTACCAGGTCGTTAAATATCAATCCCGCTTTTTCGCGTTCGCCCATGCCAAGCCAGCAGATACGTGCCGGTAATCCCTGGAAAGAAATCCTTTTTCTTGCCTTCTCGAGCCAGTTGATCAAATGATGATTTTCGGGAAACGCTTCGGCTAATGCCCTGTCGGTGGTATAAATATCTTCGGGGTCGCCGGATAGGGCTACCCAACGAAATGGCCCTTTGCCTTCACAAAACAGCGGACGGATGTATTCAGGCGTAAAGCCGGGGAAATCAAACGCGTTGAGTTCGCCGCCTTGTTTGGCAAATTCGCGCAGGTTATTGCCGTAATCAAAAGTGATGGCGCCTTGTTTCTGCAATTCGAGCATAAATCCTACGTGACGGGCCATGCTTTTTAAGGACAGGCGTTTATATTCTTCGGGGTTTGCTTTGCGCAGATCAGCCGCCTGTTCTAATGTCAAAGCATTCGGAACATAGCCATTTAACGGGTCGTGTGCCGAAGTTTGGTCGGTTAGCATATCCGGTACAATGCCGTCCTTAATCAAATGTTCCAGCATGTCTCCTGCATCGCTTACCAATCCTACGGACAGCTCTTCGCCATTTTCCATGGCCTCTTTTACCCATGCGATGGCCTCATCGTAGGAGTGCGTCATCTTATCAATATATTGGGTATCTACCCGTTTCTGTATTCTTGAAGCGTCAACATCTGCACCTAAAAACACGCCGCCGGCCATGGTAGCTGCCAATGGCTGAGCGCCGCCCATTCCCCCTAATCCTGCACTAACAATGAGCTTTCCTTTCAAATCATTATTAAAATGCTGGCGGCCGCATTCCACAAAAGTCTCATAAGTGCCCTGCAAAATGCCCTGGGTGCCTATATAAATCCAGCTTCCGGCGGTCATTTGCCCGTACATCATTAAACCTTTGGCACGCAGATTGTTAAAATGCTCCCAGGTTGCCCATGCGGGGACCAGGTTACTGTTGGCCAACAATACCCGTGGCGCTTCAGGGTGACTACGGATGATCCCAACCGGCTTACCCGATTGAATTAACAAGGAATGATCCTCATCCAGTTCCAACAAAAGCTCGATTATCTTGCGCAGAGCCTCGGGGTTACGGGCCGCTTGCCCGATACCGCCATAAACAACCAATTCAGATGGATTTTCGGCTACTTCTCCGTCCAAATTATTCAGCAGCATCCGTAAAGGCGCTTCGGTTTGCCAGCTTTTGGCGTGCAGCTGCATGCCGCGCGGCGCTTTGTAAACCGGGTGGTTAGCGTATGTCTTAATAAATTCCGAACTCGTCATCGTTATCCAGTTTAATATCGTTTTTCGCGGCAGCGTCATTAGCTATGGCTAAGAATGAGCCGCTGGTTACTATCGCATGTAATTGTTTAATGTCGTCACCGAAAATGCGATCGTCCTTGATAAAAGGAACATGCTCGCGCACATGGTTATGACAGGCTTCCAGTATCGGTGTCGATTTTAACGGCCGGCGAAAATCCATGGCTTGTGCCGCATAAAGCAATTCAATGGCCTGTATATATTCCAAATTATCCAATACCATGTGCAATTTTCGGCCGCTTATAGAGCCCATCGATACATGATCTTCTTGTCCCAATGAGGTCGGAACGCTATCCGCACTTGCCGGGAAGCAGAGTGTTTTATTTTCGGTCACCAAAGCGGCGGTGGTGTATTGTGGTATCATCAAGCCGGAATTCAGGCCGGCATCTGTGGTCAATAGTTTTGGTAAACCGTATCTGCCTTCGCTCATCAAATAACAACGCCTATCGGCAATGTTGCCTAATTCTGCGGCAGCCACGGTCGCGTAATCCAAAGGCAAGGCCAAAGGCTGCCCGTGGAAGTTTCCGCCGCTGATGGTATCGTCGGCGTTAAATATGATGGGGTTATCGGTTACCGAATTGAGTTCGATCTCCGTCAGTTCTTTCAAATGCAGCCAGGCGTTTCGCGAGGCGCCATGTACCTGAGGCATGCAGCGCAACGAGTAGGGGTCCTGCACACGGTCGCAGTTGGCGTGTGCGTTTAATATTTCGGAATGGTTCAGTAAAGTAAATAAACGGTGTGCGACAAGCTTGCTGCCTTTGTATGGGCGAATCTCATGCAAACGCGGGTCGAACGGCCTCGCCGAGCCCATCAATCCCTCTAAGGACATCGCGCCGATCAAATCGGCCAATTGCAAGGCATTGTTCAACCGTTGTATGGCTTTTATAGCGAACGACAGGATAAACTGTGTGCCATTTATCAAAGCCAAACCTTCTTTTGGTCCCAAAACAATAGGCTCCAAAGCATACGATTTGAGCATTTGAGCGGCAGGTACGATCCTTCCTCTGTCCTCTACTTCGCCCAAACCGATCAACGGCAAAAATAAATGTGCCAGCGGGGCTAAATCGCCGGAAGCGCCTACTGAACCTTTTTCGGGAACTGTCGGTATGATATCATTATCGATATGCCAGATAATGCGCTCTAAAGTAGCTATCGGTATACCCGAATAGCCCTGCGCCAAAGCATGTACTTTGGTTATCAGCATTAGCTTGGCAATTTCCCGCGGGATAGGTTTGCCTACGCCAACGCTGTGGCTTTTTAAAAGATTTGATTGTAAGGTGCTGGTATCCTTTTCGGGAATGTGCGTGTTGCACAGCGGCCCGAAGCCTGTATTGATACCATAAACAGGTATTTCGCGCTCCACAATTTTGCCAACTTCCTTCCAGGAAGCAATGACGCTCGCCCGGGCATCATCAGCAATAATGCACTTGGTTTTACCCGAAGCAATATCCAGGCAAACGCCGATAGACAAATGCCCCGTGCCGTAATTAAAGGTGTTGCTCATGCTTTACCTCCTTTTAATTTTGCGCCTATTTTATCTGATAAACTTGTCGCGCGGAACGACTTTTCGAGCCCCGAAATAGCGGGTAATATGTGTGCGCTTTCCGGGTCGGCAGCAACTAACTCTTCCATCGTTAGGCGCAAGGCTTCCCATACGGGGATTATCTGTTCCAACAAAGCATGCCCGGCTTTTGTTAGCTGTACCTGCTGGCGGCGGCCGTCTTCGCTACTCGTAGTTGTTTTGAGCAGTTTTTTGCTTTTAAGGTTAGTAACTAACTGGCTTGCAGCCGGGTGCGAAACACCGGTAGCATCGCTTAGTTCCTTAATTGACAGCGAATCGTTCTGCGACAGCAAATAAAACACCGGGAACCAGCTTGCATCAAATTGAATGCCCGCCGCCTGGTAGGTTTTGTTCACTTCCGATAAAAATGCTTCGCTCAGCCGCCTCAAACGGCTGCCCAAAACCAGGTAGCCAAGGCCCTCATAAAAATTCATGATGCAATTTATATAAGTACTTATATAAATGCAAGTTTTTGGGCTGGAAATTTTTGTCTGAACCAGAATTTTCAGAATTTTTTACTTATTGTTTGTTTTCAATGGTGTTCAAGAGGGCTGCGCCGTTACCAGAATTTCTCTGCCAACTGCCAACTAATGACTGCTAACTTATTTTGGGCGTTTCCCTCGTTCCTCGGGTCAGGCCAGGAAGCCCGTCCCGATGACTATCGGGATCATACTGCGCGGGCATTAATCACATGGCCGGTCCGAAGGACTCCTTCGGAGTATCCATTACTGTCCTTAACGCGAAGATCTGGACAAAAACTTGTTATTTTTCCTTTATAAAAATAAATAGCATCGGGTAAATAATATTTGTAAGTTTCAATTAAATGTCTAATTTAGTGATGCTTATTACGATTACTTACTGCTTCCCTAAATAGTGCAAGAGCTTTGATTCCCCCTGGCATTTAGCGGAATTTTCATTGTTACTAACTTATATTCCTGGTTTTTTAAACTTTTCGCTCATGCAAACACAAGTGTCCGGCAAATCAGCCATCCTTGCTTTGGTACTGGTTTTACTTTTTTTTACGTCGTGGGAACTTTACCTGCGGCACAAAGGAGTTACCCCCGATTATGATGACGGCCCCGAGTTGTGGGCACATTTCCGTGGTAAGGTGTATGAATCGGCTGATAAGCAAACCGTTTTTATAGGTTCATCGCGCATTAAGTACGACCTGGACATCGCCACATGGCAAAACCTGACCAACACCAATGCCATACAATTGGCTATGGTGGGCTCCTCGCCGCGGCATATGCTGACCGACCTGGCAAATGACCAAAATTTTAAAGGTAAACTGGTGGTTGACGTAACTGAGGTTTTATTCTTCAGTAAACGGGGCAATCCCAAACCCGATGAGGGCATTAACTATTACAAGCACCGTACGCCGGCCCAAAGGGTAAGTTTTATATTGGATAAGCCTATCGAATCGAGCTTTGCGTTTTTGAATGAGGACAAATATTCGATAAACGGGATGTTAGGGTCGCTGCATATTAAAGACAGGCCGGGTGTGTACCCCTTCCTGGATTTCCCTGTGGGCTTTGAACTTAATATGTTTAACAGGCAGAATATGATGAGTGCCGATTTTGTAGCAGATACCAACCAGCATAACCAGGTAAAGGCCATATGGGGTCTTTTAAAAGGCGACCCAACACCACCCATGAGCGGCAAACCTTTAGACTCCGTGATGCAATCGGTAAAGGCCGATGTGGCTAAAATAAAAGCGCGCGGAGGCGAAGTGATATTTACGCGCACACCCTCAAACGGCTTCTTTTTAATGGCCGAGCAACACATGTACCCGCGCCCGGCCTATTGGGACAGGCTGTTAAAGGAAACCAGCTGCAAAGGCATTTATTATGCCGATTACCCCGCGATGGCATCATTACAATGCCCCGAATTTTCGCATTTAACGCCCAAGGACGCCGTAGTATTTACTACTGCCCTGGTGAGCATACTTAAACAGGATAAATGGCTGAGTTTTAACACTGCCGGTACAAAATAATTATCAACCCTAAATTGATTTAAATCATGGTTTTTAACTCTTACACCTTCGTCGCGTTTTTTGCCATTATGCTGGTTTTGCATAACCTCCCGATATCGTGGAAGGCAAAAAAGGTAAACCTTTTGTTAGCCAGCTATATTTTTTATGCAGCATGGAACCCGCCTTTCATCCTGTTGCTGTGGCTGTCAACCGTGGTCGATTTTTTTGTGGGCCGTGCGCTGTACACGCAGCCAAAAAAAGCCAAACGAAGGCTGTTGCTGGTGCTTAGCCTCATCGGCAACCTGGGTATGCTGTGCTTTTTTAAATATGGCGGCTTTATCCTGGAAAACTTTGTGCACCTGACCAATGTTTTAGGCATCGACTTTCATCCTGCAAAACCCAATATCATATTGCCGGCCGGTATCTCATTCTATACGTTTACCACGCTGTGCTATACAGTAGATATGTATAAGAAGAAAAGCGAGCCGGTAAAATCAATGCTTGATTTCTCCTTATTTGTTACCTTTTTCCCACACCTTGTTGCCGGGCCAATCGTTCGCCCGCCGCAGCTGGTGCCACAGTTCGAACATGAGCACAAAGCTACCCGTCAGCAGTTGCTGGATGGTTTATTATTGCTATCGCTTGGCCTGTTTATGAAAGTGGTTTGTGCAGATACCCTGCTTGCGGGTACGGCAGATACTTTTTTTGGTTCGGGAGGTATAACCGGGCCATTGGATGCCTGGGCAGGTGTACTGGCCTTTTCGGGGCAGATATTTTTTGATTTTGCGGGGTACTCCACTTCGGCTATTGGCGTGGCCATGTGCCTGGGCTTTATTTTACCGCAAAACTTTTTGTACCCCTACGCGGCCATCGGCTTTTCCGATTTCTGGCGCAGGTGGCACATTACGTTGTCATCCTGGCTGCGCGATTACCTATATATTCCATTGGGTGGTAACCGCGAAGGCAAATTCCGCACCTATATCAACATCATGATCACCATGCTGATAGGCGGTCTGTGGCACGGCGCCAACTGGACCTTTGTGGCCTGGGGCGGTTTGCACGGAATATACCTATGGGTTGAAAAAGCGATAAGGGACAGGCCCGTCAAAAGGCTGGCTGTGACGGCGAATGGCACTCATGTCGAGGTTGTGGAAACAGCTTCTGTAGTGCCGGTCGACATTCCGCGCAAACGCCCTAAAAGTTTCCCATACGCGCTACTAACATTTTTGCTCATTTGCGTTACCTGGGTATTTTTCCGTTCGCCTACGTTTACCGAGGCCTGGCGGATACTGCATTCGATGGTGGGGCAGTCGCCACCATCCGGTCCGCCGTTATTAGCCACAGCTGACCTTATAAAAGTGGGCGTTGTCATCTCGCTGATGCTCATTTTCCATTGGTTTATGCGCAATACCACCGTTTTAAAAACGGCAGGCAAAATGCCATGGTGGGCAGTAGGGTTGATATGGTCGGTACTTTTGATACTGATCATGCTGAGCCAGCAAACCGGCAAGGCGTTTATTTATTTCCAGTTCTAGACATCCTGCTTTGTCATTCTGAGTGTAACGAAGAATCTAAATCCGTTGATAGATTCTTCACTACGTTCAGAATGACAATCCTTTTTTGGGCGTTTCCCCGTTTCACGGGGTCAGGCCATCCATTTATACTGTCCCCGTATTTTGTTTGAAGAAGATTTACGAAGTTTTCAAAACTTCGTAAATCTCGGTCACTCCCCATCAAACCTCAACCCAACCTGCTCCCTTGCTTTATCCAGCATACGCATCATACCACGTGATAATTCATGCGTAATGATAGGGCTTTCGGTTTGCTCATTCCTGAGTAGTTCGCAGAAATGGGCCAATTCGTAATTGAGGCCGCCGTGAGTAAAAGGTTCATCGAGTTCAACGGTGCGGCCATCGAGGTAACTAATAGTAGCTTTAGTGGGATTCCACCAGTTTTTGTGGATGGTGATATAACCGAGAGGGCCGGAGATCAAGGCATCACCTTTGCCGTGTAAATCAAAGCCGCAATAGAGTTGGGCATAACCGCTATCATGCTGCGTTTGGAAGATGGAAAACATATCAACTTCTTTCCCGCTGAAGCGGCCCATGGCCTGCAGATCTGTCATCGGCCCAAGCCAGTCCAAAGCCAGGAAAGCTTCGTAAGGGGCTATCTGCATGATGGCACCACCTATCAGTTCGTAACTAAAATTGGGGTGGTCGTGGGATAAGTCGGCCACAGCCGAACCGGCCCGCACATAGCCCGCCGGACCAATTGGGTCGGTAAGTAAATGCTGTTTAAGTTTTTGATATAACGGAAAAAAGGGCGGTTTCATGCCCTCCATAAAAAGCAGCCCCTGGTTTTTGGCGACCTGCAATACTTCTTCCAATTGCGATAGATTTACCGTCGCAGGCTTTTCGCACAAAACGTGCTTGCCGGAAATCAATGCTGCCATGCTGTAGTAAGCATGACTATCGGGCAGGGTCGCAATATAAACAGCATCGATATCGCTTGCCAGTAGTTCGTCAAGGCTTGAACAAGCTTTACCGCCGTATTGATTAGTGAATTGCTCGACACTTTCAGCGCGCCTCGACCAGGCAGCAGTCAATTCAACACCATTCACCGCAGCAAGCCCCTGCATAAAACGGTGACTGATGCGCCCGCAGCCGATGATACCGAAACGGATCATAGTTGATGGTTCATAGTTCATAGCCATGCAGAATTATATAAAAATATCCCGATTTGCCATGAACTATGATCCATGAACCATGCGCTTATTGGTATTGTATATAAACCGGGTGCGGTTTGTACATCTTCATTATCTCCTCGGGCGTAAGCATGTGATGCGGCGGCAGCCAGGAGTCATTCTTGTAAAACAATTTGAAGCCGGTAAACTGCACCGGGTCGTGATAAACATAATCGCGGTAGGTGCCGGTCTTCAAATCGGGGGGACCGAAGCCGTCCATATCCATCACAAACTGGATCTCGGGGTGAAGCTTAATGTTTTGATAATTGCTCAGCATTTTACGCGTAAAGCGGTGCACAATAAAAATTTTGGTCGGCAGGTGATTTTTCTTAACCACGTTGGCCAGGTAAGCCGAAACATAGTTAACATCGGCAGCATCGTAAGTGCCTATTTTTTTGCCGGGGTGGGTGCCGTCCTTCATCGAAAACTCGGGGTCGATACCGCAATGTACATCGGGCATTGCCCAATATTTTGCCAATCTTGGCAATTCCGCGTGGATATTGCTTAACCCAACCTGTATATCCAGAAAAAGTATGGCATGGGCTCTTCTGGCCAGTCGCACCGCGCTGTCTATTTTTTTATCGGGCATGCGGTTGACGTACATATTGTCCTTACCGGGAGAACCAGAAGCCACCACGGCTATATAGTGCAATGCAAGTTGCACGGGGGTTTGGGGGTCGGCTTTCTCCCAGTGCTTTGCTTCCCCACGCAGCTTGGCCAGCATTTGGTCCGGCGGCAATTCACCCAGGATGCCCATCTTTTTAGCTGACAGGTTGCCATAAAATGCCACTACCCTTTTGTAAGGCAATATAGCGCCCGGCAGGGGGTAAGGCGCATTTTTAACAGGCCATTTACCCGTGGTGTCGCCATTTGCCAGCTTTTTCATCAGCGCATCGTATTGTGCATGGTCTATCGGCGGATAAACTACCGGGGCGGCTGCGACTGTGTCGGCCGTTTTCTTTTTTACCGTGTCTTTTTTACCGTCCGCTTTGGCGCCGCTTGTTGTTGCGGTACTGCTTTTGCTGCTGCAATTGGTGAAGAGCGCTAATGACGCTACAATAAGAAAAGCAGAGATTATTATTTTTTTGAAGTTCATTTTATTTGTTTTGCTGATATCCCGGGCCGTGCAAAATAACACCATTTCGGGTTCCTAAATGCTTAAAGTTATCCACAGTCAGTTTACCATTTACTAAAATATATTTAAAGCCGGTAGAGTAAGCGTGCGGATGTTCAAAAGTTGATTGGTCCTGTACGGTGTTGGCGTCAAAAATAACAATATCAGCAAACATTCCGGGTTGTAACAGGCCGCGGCCTGTCAGATGAAACTTTTGGGCAGGCAGTGAGGTCATCTTACGGACGGCATCTTCGAGTGTGATTAAATGCTTGCCGCGAACATACATTGCCAGCACCCGGGCATTACTGCCATAACCGCGCGGATGAGGCACACCGGCGCCAAATTCGCGTATGCCGGAGTCGGAAATAATCATCGTAAGCGGGTATTTCATGATGTTTTCTACATCGTCCTCATTCATGCCGTGGAACACCATTGAGGCGCTGCCGATTTTGGTAATATCCAGTATAGTTTCGATCTCGTTCGGAATGGTTGACTCGCGGCCCTTGGCAATATTGATCTCCATAATGTTTTTGCCATTGAGCGACGGGTCGCCGTCGCAATGCGCCACAACTGCGTAATCAAAATGCTGTCGCCCGCGGCGCTGCATATCTTTTATCATTTCGTCGACCACCTTTTGGTGGATAACCGGGTTGTTCAATCTTTTGAGCACCGAATCGCGGCCGCCATCATGCAGCCAGTCGGGCAATAAAACATTCAGCGTGGTGCTGCTGGCGGTGTACGGATATTGATCGACGGTCACATCCAAACCTTCGGCGCGGGCCTTCTCTACCATAGCGATCATATCGTTGGATCGGTTCCAGTTGGGTAAGCCCACCTTAAAGTGCGATATTTCAACAGGCATATTGGCCTGCCTGCCTACGTCAATCGCTTCGTTAATGGCGTCAAATATTTTGTCCGACTCGTTTCGCATGTGCGAGGTGTAAACGCCGTGATATTTTGCTGAGGCTTTTGCAAGCGCCACTACTTCATCGGTTTTTGAATAGAGGCCGGGCGTATAAATTAAGCCTGTTGAAAAACCCATCGCACCATCGCGCATGGCTTGCTCAACTATGTTTTGCATGCGTATTAATTGGGCAGGGTTGGGTGCAATGGCTGCTTCGCCCAAAACCTCGCGGCGCACATCGTTGTGCCCGATGAGCGAGCCTACGTTGACAGACATTTTGAGGCTGTCCAGATACTTAAAATATTTCCTCAAGTCGACTTTCGAGCTGCCGCAATTGCCGGTGACTACGGTAGTAACGCCATCATAAATAAAGTTGTCGGCGGTCGGTGTTTTCTTTTCGTCGCCCTCGATATGGGTATGCACATCGATGAAACCAGGTGCTACAATCAGCCCCGTCGCATCAATGATTTTATCGGCTTTCGCTTTAGAAAGGTCGCCTATGCTTATGATCTTATCTTTTACTATACCTACATCCCCATAAAACCAGGGATTGCCAGCACCATCGATGATCTTACCGTTTTTGAGGATGATATCATAATGCCGCTGGTGCGGACGTGACCCACGTGGATTCCATCAAACAGGTGGTTAACTGGGCCAATGAGAACCAGGAGTTATCCGGCTTAAGCAATATCCGTTGGGTGGTAGAAGATGCGCTCAAGTTTGTAAAACGCGAACTCAAACGCGGCAAAAAATATAATGGCATTATCCTCGATCCGCCCGCCTACGGTCACGGCCCTAGTGGCGAGAAATGGAAACTGGAAGATCATATCAACGAGATGATGCAGGATGTTGTACAACTCCTCGACCCGCAGGAGCATTTCCTGATACTCAACGCTTATTCGCTTGGTTTTTCGT
>Ga0207080_1046_pt1 | contig 28271 bp, 34 predicted proteins | sample Alteio_BWMinHeat_58_FD_153532 | JGI IMG/M metagenome (GOLD analysis project Ga0207080, IMG submission 153532) | Enriched cells from forest soil in Barre Woods Harvard Forest LTER site, Petersham, Massachusetts, United States -... | ecosystem: Environmental > Terrestrial > Soil > Temperate forest >...
TCAAAAAGGAAAAATTACTAACCCCTGAATCGGAAAAAGCGTGGAAGGAATGGTTGAAAACAGCCAAGTACAGCCCGGTAATGAATATAGAATGATGAAGTTAAGTTCGGCGTTCAGCATTCGAAATTCAGTATTCGATATTCAAAAACGGAGTTTGATTTTACTGTTATTAACTTATTGGCCTGCTACATCCATAATTGGTCGCACTTCCACACTTCCGCCAAACTCAAAAATAGGGCACTTGCCGGCAATTGCCTTTGCTGCATCCAGGTTATCAGCCTTAATGACCAGCACTGAACTTACCAGTTCGCTTTCTGACATATAAGGGGTGCTTTTAACTGACTTGCCGGTACCGCTTATGGTTACACCATAATTATCAGGGCGATAGCCACCCGCCAGGTTGCCCGATTTTGCAAGACTGTCCATATAACCCTGCCATTTTTTGATGTTGTTTTGGACAGCTTCTTTTGAAGCGGGCTTAAAGTTTGTGTTATATCGTATAATAAACAGGAACTGCGATTTTGGTGGACTGGCAGTCTGCTGGGCAAAAGCGGATGAAACCAGCGCAACTAAGATTATAGATATGGTGATAAACTTTTTCATGATGTCATATTTTATTTTCGGTGTCTTCTTCAGTTGGCTCGGTATCATCTGCTCTAATTTCCTTACATTTTTCCAGGTCACGCTCAAATACCTTGAGTTTTATACCTCCTCCGCCCTGGTTGTAGGCGGGGTATATGGTGCCCATATTTTCATCAGCCAAAAAGCAGGGTATACCATTAGCTTCGAGTTTAGTACGGATAATTTCAGCCAGTATGGGGTCATAAAAGGTCTCAAAAGTTACAATGTCATCGTCTTTGCTCATTGCCAAGTTTTAATTATTTGTAAATCCAAAAATGAGCATTTCTTTTGTTTAATTTGGGATAATTATGAACCGCATCGACCGTATATCAGCCATTTTGATCCAATTGCAATCGCGCAGGGTAGTTAAAGCCAGTGATATAGCCGAGCGTTTCGGCATGAGCTTGCGTACAGTTTACCGTGATATAAAAACGCTGGAGGAAGCAGGCATTCCACTTATAGGCGAAGCGGGCGTAGGTTATTCCATTATGGATGGTTATAGGTTGCCACCGGTGATGTTCACGCGGGAAGAAGCTACTGCTTTTTTAACAGCCGAAAAACTGATGGAAAAACTGACTGACCCTTCGTCGGACGAAAATTATAAGTCGGCCATGTACAAGATTCGCTCGGTATTGCGCATGGCCGAGAAGGACTTTTTGGAGAATATCGACGGTCATATCGAGGTTTTCAAAAGTCGCCGTACCTCTGGCACCAAAATGGATCTGAACCCGCTCCAAATTATCCTGAAAGGCATCGGCGAGAGGAACGTTTTATCAATCCATTATTTTGCAGCGCATACCCAGCAAAAGACAGAACGCTGTATCGAACCTGTCGGGGTGTTCTACCAGGACAATTACTGGCACCTGATAGGCTGGTGCCGCTTAAGGGAAGATTACCGCGATTTCCGGCTCGACCGTATTTCTAATATCTCATTAACAGGCGAGCGTTTCAGAACACTGCATCCAAATCTGAATGAATATATTTCGCGTTCAGCAAAGGAAAAAAATCTGCAGGCAATTGTAATAAAAATCGAAAAGCGGGTAGTACCCTATATCAGCGAGCAAAAATATTACAACGGGTTTATCTCAGAGCGGGAAGTTAATGGCATGATAGAAATGACTTTTCTAACCGAATTTATTGAGGGTTTTGTACGCTGGCTGATGATGTATGGCGATATGGCCGAAGTAGTTAGCCCCGTTTCGTTAAAGGAAAAGGTTAAGGAAATCTCTGGTATTATCCATCAAAGAAATAGCTAATTATTTATTTTCAATTTAATTTCCTGCTGACATAAGGCTGTCATTAACCCCTTCTTTCTTTGTATAAGCAAACAAGGTTATGTCAAAGGAACGATATTGGATAACGGTGGTTTCAAAGGACCATGTTAAAAGAGGAGTAGCGGGTGGTTTTATGCAGGCCAATCACGGGAAACCAGGGCCGTTAAAAAAACTGCATGTGAATGATTGGGTATTGTTTTATTCGCCGAAAGTCACTTACCTGGGCGATGAAAAGTGCCAGGCTTTTACCGCAATAGGACAGGTGGCTGATGAAAAACTTTACCAGCATCAAATGTCGGCCGATTTTAAGCCCTTCAGGCGCAATATGAACTTTTATCCCTGTAAGGATGTGCCGATTATACCGTTGATAGGTATGCTGGACTTTATCCCGGTGAAAAATGCCTGGGGTTATCGCTTCCGTTTCGGGTTCTTCGAGATAGGCGAACACGATTTTAATTTGCTCAAAGAAAAACTGTTAATTAACTCACTTGTAAATCAATAAAATAGTCAATATTATGGAAAGCTTAAACAGATCAATAACTATTAATGCTCCCGCGGCGAAAGTGTGGCGGGCGCTAACCGACGCTGCCATTGTAAAACAATACTTCTTTGGCACCAATGTAAAATCAGACTGGAAAAAAGGAAGCCCGATAATTTGGGAAGGAGAATGGGAGGGGAAGACTTACCAGGACACAGGCACAATACTGGATATTGACCCAGGCAGGTACATCAAGTATAATTACTGGAGCAGTATGTCGGGTACGGAAAACAAACCTGAGAACTATGCTAATATCACTTATACCTTAACTGAAGATAAAGGTATTACCACGCTTACTATTACCCAGGATAACATAAAGAATAAAGAAGCCAAGGAACATTCTGAGCAGAACTGGCTGTTTGTTTTTGGTAAGATGAAAGAAATGGTAGAGAATGGCAAAGTTTAAGTAACAATTCCGGTAATCTTTATAATAATCTGTTTATGAATTATTTATAAATAATTATAACTTTATAATATGACCCTTATTGAACCTATTTTGACCAGACAGGACAGCTTTTTTGTAGTTGGAATAGCCGTTCGCACTACCAACGAGGACGGTCGTGCACGAAAGGACATCGGCGATCTTTGGACGACGTTCGTGTCCGAGAATATCCAGGCAAATATTCCCGCGAAATTCTCGGATGATGTGTATTGCGTATACACCGACTACGAGACAGATCACACAGGCTGGTATACAACCGTGCTTGGCTGTAGGGTGACGGAGGCCGGGCATGATGGAATGTTCGCAGCATTGGTGCCGTCAGGAAATTATCGGCAGTACGGGCCGCAAGGAGAGCTACCCGATTCGGTTGGTGAAGCGTGGATGCAGATATGGAATGAAAGCGATGGCCGCTGTTATGTTGCGGATTATGATGTGTACAAACCGGACGGCGGAGTGGAAATATATGTAGGAGTCAACCAGGATTGAACGGATTTTGGGGATTTTTCGGATAACAGCGGCGAATCTAATAAATCTGTTTGATCAATGTTCAGACAATTACCGGCTAAAGCTCAACCTTTTACCGGTGATACCTTCGATCAAACTTCCATTGCTGTATGCTAAGTTGCCTGATACCAGGGTATGCATAACCTTCGACTTAAAGGTTGAACCTTCAAAAGGGCTCCATTTACATTTGTATAAGATGTTGTCCTTGTTTACGTTCCATGGGTTATCTAAATCAACCAATACCATATCGGCCCAGTAACCTTCACGGATAAAGCCCCGTTTTTCAACCTGGAAACATATAGCCACGTTATGAGCCATCTTTTCGGCAATTTGCACAAGTGCTATCTTACCCTGGTGATACAGTTCGAGCATGGCTGGTAACGCATGCTGCACCAAAGGCCCGCCTGATGGCGCTTGCAAATAAGGTTTTTCCTTTTCTTCCAGGGTATGCGGGGCGTGATCGGTAGCTATCACATCTATACGCCCATTTAGGACGGCTTTCAGGATGCCATCGCGGTCACTTTCCTTTTTGATGGCTGGATTCCATTTAATAAAATTGCCTTTGGTTTCGTAATCCTTATCGCTGAACCATAAATGATGGATGCAGGCCTCGGCGGTTATCCGCTTGTCTTTTAAAGGAATAGTATTATTGAACAGGTAAGTTTCCTTTTCAGTAGATATGTGCAAAATATGTAACCGCGTGTTGTATTTCGCAGCCAAATCTACAGCCATCGACGATGACAGGTAACAGGCTTCTTCGCTACGAATCTTGGGGTGAAGCGTAACCGGGATGTTTTCACCTAAAAGCTGTTTATAATGTTCAAGATTGCTTTTAATAGTTGCTTCATCCTCGCAATGGGTAGCTACCAGCATGGGTGACTGCGAGAAAATGTTCTCCAATGTTTTGGGATTATCCACCAGCATATTCCCGGTGGAGGAGCCCATAAAAACTTTTACACCGCAAACGTTTTGGATATCCGTTTTCAAAACCTCGTCGATATTATCATTCGAGGCGCCCATATAAAACGAGTAGTTAGCCAGTGAATTACGCGCACCTATCTCATATTTTTGTTGAAGTAGTTCCTGTGTTAAAGTATTGGGTACAGTATTGGGCATTTCCATAAAGGAAGTGATACCCCCCGCCACAGCGGCTCTTGATTCCGAATGAATATCGCCCTTATGTGTCAGTCCCGGTTCACGGAAATGCACCTGGTCGTCAATGCAGCCAGGGAAAAGATACAGGCCTTCAGCATTGATAGTTTGATCGGCATGTACATCAATCCGCACATCGATCCGATCGATCAGCCCATCCTTTATCAATATATCGCTCACAAATTGGCGGTTTTCGTTAACTATCGTGGCTGATTTGATGAGGACGGAAGACATTTTTAATGCGGATTTCGGAATTGTTGATTGTTTGCAAATTTATAATTTATCTGCCCTAAATAGTATATTGCAGGTAGTTATCTTTTTGTAACGTATTAACCCGATCACAATTTAGCATTACCGCAAAAGCAGTGTATTGCCAAAACCATGAAAGACAAGCCGGCCCTTCAACCCGACATCAAATTAAAAAGAGCTTTAGGCGTATTCGCGGTTTTTGCAGCTGCCTTGGGTGGCGCCGCTTCCCAAACCAGTATAGTTGGCTTATTGAACGCTGCCGGTATTGGTGGCGGTACTTTTTTGCTGGCATTTTTAATTGCGCTGTTACTCGCAATATCTTATGTCATGTCATTTTCAGAACTGTCGGTAATGATGCCAAAGGCGGGCGGAATGAGCACCTATACAGCGGTCTCTTTTGGTCATTTCCCGGCAATCATCGTTACTTTGGTAGGTACTATTGGGCCTGCGATATTTGCCGCTCCTGCTGAATTTTTATTACTGGATAAATTAATGCATGTCATGTACCCTGGCATAATGGCGCATCCCAGCCTGATCCTTTGGACAGTATTTGCCATTCTGAATATTTTGGGTGTGAATATTTTCTCAGGAGCTCAAAAAATACTCTCTTATATCATGCTGGTAGCCCTGGTGGTTATTGGATTCTACGGGTTTGGTTTTGACGGCGCGAAAGGCGTTCCCATGCAGGATATATGGCATGGCTTTAAATTAATTAATGCCGGATTATTTTCATTGATCATGCTGGCGGTTTGGCCGCTCGTTGGCCTGGAGTCGACATGTACATTAGCCGAAGAAACCAAAAATCCCGGCAAAAATATGCCAGGCGGTTTATTCCTGGCCTTAGGAGCCCTATTTGTTGCCTATTTCATTTATGCTTTTGGGGCCATTAAAGTGATGCCGGCGAAAGACCTGGCAACCTCCGAAATCCCGCATTGGCTGTTTGCCCAGGCCATGTTTGGCAAGGCTGGCAGGATAATCATATTGATCTTAGGCATTGCAACCACATCGGTAGGTATGAACGGCACGATAGCTGCGCAGGGCCGCTTATTATTCGGCATGAGCCATCACCACCAGCTGCCGCCTGTTTTTAAAATCGTGCATCTCAAATGGCGTACACCCTGGGTCAGTTTGATAACCATATATATCCTTTCGTCTGCCAGCCTGCTGTTATTTGGCAATATGCCCGGTTTCATATTGATCATGATCATTTCCGCCTCATCGGCTTTCCTAATGGTTTATGTGATCGCCCATATCAATGTTATCGTATTGCGTTTTAATTACCCGCATTTCAAACGCCCGTTTAAAACACCCTGGTATCCATTACCCCAGATCATCGGAATTGCAGGCATGATTTACGCGCTCATTTACAATTCGCCCTCTGCAGCATTAGCTAATAAAGTGTACATCAATTCGGCGGTACTGGTCGGCGCAGCGGTTATTTATGCCTTTTTCAGGGTGAAATATGTAATGAAAAGCAGGTTGTTTAAACCCGAACCGATAGAACAGGCCATCTCTGATTGAAATGGCCTGAAAGCCCGTAAGATTTTCATAGCTTAGTATTACCCAATTTAAAAGGCATTAACCTATGGCCAATCTGAGTCAAAAGGCATTCGGCGGACTCGTTTTCCTTGTGATTATTTTAGGTTGCTCGCTTTTTCTTCCTGCCGGAACAATTCACTATTGGCAGGCATGGGTTTACTTAGCTATCTTTTTTATTTCAGCAGGTGGCATTACTTTTTATTTAATGAGAAAAGATACGGCCCTTCTGCAGCGCCGAATCAATGCAGGACCGTCAGGAGAAAAAGAGAAAACCCAGAAAATCATACAATCCATAGCTCAGTTTGCATTTCTTGCAATTTTCCTGGTATCAGCCTTTGACCATCGTTTTAAGTGGTCACACGTTTCGCAGGTTGCGGTCATTATTGGCGAGATCCTTGTTGCAACCGGTTTTTTTATTGTTTTCCTGGTTTTTAAAGAAAATACCTATACATCCGCCACTATTGAAGTCGACACAGAGCAAAAAGTAATATCCACCGGGCCGTATGCTTTAGTAAGGCACCCTATGTACAGCGGGGCATTATTAATGCTGATGGGCACGCCGCTGGCCCTTGATTCGTGGTGGGGACTACCAGCATTGATACCCATCATAGCAGTTATAGTATGGCGATTACTTGACGAAGAGAAATTTCTTTCAGCAAATCTGCCCGGGTATACTGAGTATTGCAAAAAGGTACGTTCGCGACTAATACCCGGCATTTTTTAACGCCTCTAATCTTCCGGACTTATGCGGACTTTCGGACTTCCCGACTTAAAAAGTATCTTTGCCGCATGGGAGCCAGCTTCGAAGATTTTAATTTTAACCGCCAGGTATTGAATGCCATTGCCGATGCCGGTTATACCGAAGCTACCGATGTGCAGCAAAAAACCATGCCCGCCATCCTCAACGGGCAGGATGTGATGGGTATAGCCCAAACGGGTACCGGCAAAACCGCTGCTTATACGCTCCCCATAATTATGCGCCTCAAATACGCCCAGGGTGAACACCCCCGTGCTTTGATTATCGCGCCAACGCGAGAACTGGCAATACAAATTGATGATAACGTAAGGACATTTGCTAAGTATACCGATTTGCGGGTTTTGGCGCTATATGGTGGCCTTGGCCCGAAAACACAAATAGAGCAGGTGAAAAAAGGGGCCGATATTATTGTAGCTACCCCGGGCCGCTTTATGGATATTTACCTTGCGGGACATTTGGTTACGAAGTTGTTGCAGGTATTGGTGCTGGACGAAGCCGATAAAATGATGGATATGGGCTTTATGCCGCAGATCAACCGCATTTTGGAAGTCGTTCCGCGCAAGCGGCAAAACCTGCTTTTTTCGGCGACTATGTCTGATAAGATACAGGCGCTTTCGGCGAATTTCCTCGAGTTTCCAACGGTGATTGAGGTTACTCCTCCGGCCACACCCGCCCAAACCGTAACACAAAAACTGTATTATGCGCCAAATATCAAAACCAAGATCAACCTGCTTAAATACCTGCTGGATGCTGAGGGCGATATCAAGAAGTTGATGGTCTTTTGTAAAACCCGCACCAATGCCGAAGGTGTGTACAAATTCCTGAGCCGCAGGTATGGCGAAAAGGAAGTAAAAGTGTTGCATGCCAATAAAGGGCAAAACACCCGCATCAACTCGATGAATGCGTTTAAAAATGATGAGGTAAAAATACTGGTATCAACCGACGTGGTTGCGCGGGGTATTGATGTGAGCGACGTTAGTCATGTAATTAATTTTGATGTTCCATTTGTGATTGAGGATTATGTGCACCGGATAGGGCGTACGGGCCGGGCTTTCCAATCAGGCGAGGCGATAACTTTTTGTACCCCTGCGGAAGAGTACTATATCTATAAAATAGAAAAGCTGACACGGCAAACTATTCCTGTATTCCCATTGCCGGAAGAAGTATTTGCTGAGGAGACAGGATACGATGAGCGCCAGGCCCAGGCAAAAGAAATAGACGAGCAGAAGAAGAAGGATAACCCGGAATTTAAAGGAGCGTTCCACGAAAAAAAGACCGCTAACCAGCATAAAAAATTTGAAGCGGCAAAAGCCAAAGCTAACCCTAACTCAAAAGCCGGCAAGGCACAGGCAAAAAAATATTCAAAAAAGAAGGCCAGATGAAATTTCGGATAACACCCTTAAACTTCGCTGCCGCAATTTTCCTTTTCCTTGCGGTATATGTGCTGATATATGGTATCAGCATTATGGGGGGTAAGTACCCGCACGTGTTAAACAGCGGCATATTTGCAGGGATATTCCTGTTGTTCGCAATTGTTGTGTCATTTATGGACCTTATGCTCCGCAATTTTTTCCGCGAAATCAAAAAACTCTGGGTGGTTGAGCTAAGCTTTATAACTTTGGCAATTATTTTATTTTTACTGGCTAAATAACGAACATGAAGAAAGCAGAGATCAAACTCACGATAGATTTGGATGATAATAATGTTCCCGAAAGCATTATGTGGGAATCAACCGATGCGCAGAACAAAGAAGCGCTACCGGTAAAATCAATGATGCTGGCCCTTTGGGACCATAATTACCAAAACACCCTGCGTATTGACCTTTGGACGAAGGATATGGCAGTTGATGATATGAAACGTTTCTTTTACGAGACACTGCAAACCATGGGCGACAGCTTTTTACGCGCAACCGGCGAAAAAAATATAGTAGAGGACCTGCGCGATTACTGCGCACACTTTGCTGATAAAATGGAAATTACTCAAAAATAAAAATGAGGCCCTCATCATTCGTATCATTCGCAGGTTTTGTGATGCTGATCGCAGCAACTTATTGCCCCCTGTTCCGCCCTATTGTGGGCCATTGGGATATGTATAAAGCCAACATGCCTTATGGCATCGTAGTTTTACTGGTGGCGGTTGTGGGTATAATTGGTGTGGTATTAATGCAGCGCAAAGTGGCGCGTATGGCGGCATGGTTGTCATTAATTTTGATCATCCTGTTTTATTTTCTCTCGCTTTTAAAAATTCATTACTCCTTGAATTTTATACCGTTCCACTCTTTCGAGAGGTTTATGGAAAGGCAGATCAAATTTAAATGGGGATGGTGGCTATTAATTACGGGGCCTGTTTTGGCTGTCTTGGGTATTTTGAATGAAAAGCCAAAATACAAACCGCCTGTTCCTATCAATCAAATAGTGGATTAATGCTTAAATTGTAAACCTAAATCAAGCATTATTATTATTCACCATGACCGATACTTCCGGTATTAGCGATTTGCAATTATTCGAGCTTACCGCCCTGGTAAAAAAGATACATGGCTTTGATTTTTCGGATTATTCCAAGGGGTCGTTAAAAAGGCGCCTGTCGAGAATAATAATGCTGAAAAAAGTTAGCATGGAAGAACTGATGCGGCTATTATTGACAGAACAACCGTTTTTTCAATGGTTTCTTGAAGAGATTACCGTCAATGTGACCGAGATGTTTCGCGACCCGGCTTTTTATAAAGCGCTGAATACCCAGGTTATACCTTATTTGTCGGGTTTTGACCATATCAGGGCGTGGAGTGCCGGGTGTTCTTCAGGTGAGGAGGTTTATTCCTTATCGATCCTGCTTAACCAGGCGGGGCTAAGCGATAAATCGTTCGTTTATGGGACGGATATCCATGCTGCAATGCTGAATGAGGCCCGAAGCGGGGTATATAGCCTTCGTAAAATAAAGAGCTACGAAGAAAACTACAGGCAAACCGAATTACCCGGCTCGTTGAAGGATCATTTTATCATGATGAACGATGCTGCCGGCATACATAGTAATCTGCGTCAGAATACGCTGTTTTCAACTCATAATTTGCTTACTGATAGTGTGTTCAACCAGTTTCAACTGATAAGTTGCCGCAACGTATTTATCTATTTTGAATCCATCCTGCAGGAAAAAATATTAAAGCTATTCTACAATAGTTTGTCGCCCATGGGCTTCTTGTGCCTGGGGACTAAAGAGACCATCCGATTCCCCGAAATGAAAAACAAATTCAGGGTGGTTAACTCCAAAGTGAATATTTACCAGAAGATCGGCGAATAAACTAACGTATTAGTTAGTTTTTGAAATAAACCTTTGATTATTAGGAGAAAATACCTAAACTTTGATAATCAGATAAACCTTTAATTTCATAACCCCTATGAAAAACCTGCATCGCCTTATCAAAACCATCGGGCTTTTAATGGCTTTGGTACCATGCTTTTGTTTCGGCCAGACAAATGTTCCAAACAGTATTGATCGGAAAGACACCATTAACCATGACGTTATAACAAGGCTCAAAGCTTATACCTCGACACATCTTACAGAGAAAGTCTATCTGCAATTTGATAAGCCTTATTATGCTATTGGGGATACTATGTATTTTAAGGCCTATGTAACTATGGGCGAACATCACCAATTGTCACAGTTAAGCGGCGTACTACATGTTGACCTTGTTGACGAACAGAACACTCTTAGTCAATCAATCAAGCTAAAACTGAACAATGGTGTGGCCTGGGGCGATTTCGTCCTTTTAGATACGCTCACTAAAGGAAATTACCAGGTCAGGGCTTATACCGCGTGGATGGAAAATGATCCGGGTAGTTTCTTTAATCAATATATACAGGTAGGATCGGTGCAAACTGCCAATGTGCCCGAGAGCGGTACCCTGCATCCTAAACCAAATAAGGTTATAGATATTCAATTTATGCCTGAAGGCGGCAATTTGGTGGTTGGTATCAAAAGTAAAGTAGCTTTTAAGGCTGTTGGTAAGAATGGTTTAGGTATTGATGTAAAGGGCATAGTGATCGATAACGATAATAAACAAGTGGCCGAACTTGCGTCATCGCACCTGGGTATGGGTAGTTTTTATTTAGAGCCGCAGCAGGGGAAAAGTTATAAAGTGAAAACAAGTTATGGCAACGGCAATGAGAATGTAACCGAGCTTCCACGCCCGGCTGAACAGGGTATTATGCTTGAAGCAAATAATGACTCGGTATCATTGGTTTTACTCAAAATAAAAGCAAACGAGAGCTATTTACAGGCTAATAAAAATAAGCCATATAAATTACTCATCTACTCGGGGGGCAAGGCAACGATGGTAAACTTTAACCTGGATAGTACAGTAACCAATATGGATGTTGTTAAACGAAAGCTTTTTACAGGAGTAGCCAGGTTAACCTTGTTCACGGCAGATAATGAACCTTTAAGCGAAAGATTAGTTTTTGTTCAGAATTATGACCAGTTAAATATGGACCTGCAAAGTGATAAACAAAAATATAATAAGCGTGATAAAGTGACCATAAATCTTGGGGTAAAAAGCCGGGCAGACGAGGCATCAACCGGCCATTTTTCAATAGCAGTAATAGATGAAACTAAGGTTCAGCAGGATGAGGATGATGCACATACGATATTAAGCGATTTGCTGTTAACCTCGGATTTAAAAGGTTATATAGAAAAGCCCAATTATTACTTTAACGATATAAATGATAATAAGCTCAAAGAACTTGATTTGGTTATGCTAACACATGGCTACCGAAAGTTTGAATGGCAAAAGCTTGTCAACGGCGCTTATGGCAAATCCTGGTATCAGCCTGAAACGTCTTTACAAATAAACGGAAGCGCAACTATGCTTGGAGGCAGGCGTATTAAAAACGGAACTGTAGCGCTGCTCTCGCTAAAAAATGGCATTCTTGCAACCCGAAAAATTGACGATAAAGGAAACTTTATATTTAACAACCTGCCACCTGAAGATACCGGGAAGCTAATATTACAGGCACAAAACTTTAGAGGTAATAACATAACTACGCTGATTTATTATGGTGAATACCCTATCAGCGCAACTAAAATAAACCCGGGGAAAGAAACTGCTTTGGCACAGGATATTACCGCTTTCATTGAAAACGAAAAACTACAACAGGGTGTGCCACTGAATGGAAAAGCGTTGAAAGAGGTGAAAATAAAAGCCTATAAACCTGATAATGACTATGAAACGGTTAGCTTGGCCGGTGCAGGCAATGCCGACCAGGTAATGCACGCCGATGAAATATCACAAGTGAGCGGCCTGCTTGTGTATAGTCTTTGGGGCAGGCTGCATGGACTTACGTTTATTGTGTCGAATGGCCATTTTTTTCCAAAACTGGTTGCAGCCGGTGGGCCTATGCTGGTGATATATGATGGCGTAGAAGGATCCGATATGAGTACGGTAAGCTCTGAGGAAGTTGCGACTGTGGAGGTATTACGATCAGGGAATGCCGCTATTTACGGCATGAGAGGGGGTAATGGTGTGTTGGTGATCACATCCAAACACATGGATCCGAAATATATAAAAGCAGTGGGGATATTGCCTATTACACTAAATGGATTTTATAAGGCACGCGAATTTTATGCTCCGAGGTATGATGCTTCTCATATTGAAAATGGACACCGGGATCTGCGCAGCACAATTTACTGGAAACCGGAGTTAGCAACTGATAAAGACGGCAAAGCAACTTTTGATTATTTTAATGCTGATGGGACAGGCACCTATAAGGTGATCATAGAAGGCATTGATAATAATGGTAATTTGGGGCGAAAGACTTTTAGCTACCAGGTAGAATAGGTTTATTTTCAAAATAGTTTAGTTTGCCCTATACCAAGCACTTTAGCTTCATGCTCAAGCAACCACTTTTTGCGCCATAGGCCGCCAGCATAGCCCGTCAGGCTTCCGTCGGAACCAATAACCCTGTGGCAGGGAACTATAATAGCCAGGTCATTCCTGCCATTTGATGATGCAATTGCCCTTATGGCCAATGGGTTATTCATCATTTTTGATTGCTGTAAATAGCTGATAGTTTTCCCGTAGCCTATTTTCAATAAGCATTGCCAAACTTCTTGCTGAAAAGAGGAACCAGGCTGTTTTATCGGTAAGTCAAAAACCTGTCGTTCGCCGGTAAAATATTCATCCAGTTGTTGTGCCGCCATTTTAAGCAGGGGAGTGGTGGTTTGCTCTTCATCACAATGATCCATCACTTTAACAGAAGTAATAAACCCGTCTTCTTCCCGTATCCTGGCAACGCCGATTGGTGTTTGATGAAGAATATTTGGCATGTTTTAGTCCGTAAGTCCGAAAGTCAGCATAAGTCCGGAAGTAAAATTAGTAATAAATACTGTCACTGTCTTCCCGACTTTCGGACTTGCGCGGACTTTCCGACTAACAAAACCTATCTTTGCACAAATGGGACTCTTCAACCAAACCTGGAATTTATTAAAAAAAGAAATCCTGCTTGAGTGGCGGTCCAAATATGCTTTTAATGGGGTTTTGCTCTATGTAGTCTCCACCGTATTTATCTGTTATATTTCTTTTAGCCTTACACCCGGTTTTACCGGTACCAGGAGTTATCCGATCGTATGGAATGTTTTATTCTGGATAATTATGCTTTTTGCTTCGGTGAATGCCATCGCAAAAAGCTTTATGCAGGAGAGTAAAAGCCGGCTGCTATATTATTACTCAATCGCCAGTCCGCAGGCTATTATCCTGTCTAAAACCATTTACAATATTCTATTAATGTCACTGCTCAGTACATTGACATTGCCTATATATATGCTTTTCTTCAGCAATACTTTAGGCGACCCGCTTTTTTACTTTTTGTCGGTAATGATGGGCAGTATCAGCTTTTCTACCATATTTACCATGATATCCGCCATTGCCTCTAAGGCAGGTAATAATGGCACATTAATGGCCATACTTAGCTTCCCGGTTATTATACCTGTTATCCTGGTGCTTATCCGTCTCAGCAAAAACGCCATGGATGGCCTCGACAGGAGTGTTAATTACAGCAACATTGGTGTATTATGCGCCATTAATGTTATCGTAATCGCCACCTCGCTGCTGCTTTTTCCTTACTTGTGGCGTGATTAAAACTTGATTTAGCCTTTTCATTCATTTCACTGTTTGGTTTTAAGAGCTGAGTAGATTCTTATTTTAAATAATTTTATATTTATTTAGACTTAGTCTAAATAAATATTATGTTTGCACCATCAACAAACAGAAAAATGAAACATATAACTTTTACACTACTAGTACTCCTGGCGCTTATTTCGACCGATGTGTTGGCGCAGAAAACGACCGGCACAACACCTGAAGATTCACTATCAAACAATCAATCTAAAAGTTCTACCACAATTGGCGGTTACGGAAATGTTTTTTACCAACGTAATTCGGTGTCGCAAACGTCGAAAGTTGATTTGGAGCGGTTCGTTCTGTTCACCGGGCATAAATTCAACGATAAAATATCATTCTTTTCAGAGCTGGAGGTCGAAGATGCAAAGGTGGCCGGCGGAGAACCGGGTGGTGAAGTAAGTATCGAACAGGCCTATCTGAAATTCAACCTGAATCCTAATCAGTATATGGTTGCAGGTTTATTTTTACCGCGTATTGGTATTTTGAATGAGAACCATTTGCCCAATACATTTAATGGTAACGAACGCAACTATGTAGAAACATTCATTCTGCCATCAACCTGGCGCGAATTGGGCGTTGGATTTTATGGACGATTGAATGATCTGCCTGTCAACTATTCGGTTGGGTTAGTCAATGGCCTCAGTTCAGAGATGTTTGAGCATGGGGACGGCATCCGCGAGGGCCGGTTTGAGGGTAAAAATGCGACAGCCAATAACCTTGCCGTAACTGCTGCGGTGCAATATTACCTAGGCGATTTCAAATTCCAGGTTTCGGGCTATTATGGTGGAACAGTGGGAGTAAGTAAGCTTAAAGCAGATAGTTTGGGCCTGAATTCAGGTACATTCGGCACGCCGGTTGTCATTGGTGAAACCGATTTGCAATATGCCAATAATGGTTTCCAGGTAAGAGTTTTGGGTACTATTGTGTCTATTCCAGATGCTGCAAAAATCAATCGGGCGTACGCCAATAATACTCCACAAACCGAATACGGCGCCTATGCTGAAATTGGATACGATCTTTTTCACCTGGCTCCCGGTCAGCACGAAAAGCAACTTATAGTTTTTATTCGTGATGAAAAATTTGATGTGAATGCCAGCATTCCATCGAACGGGGTAATTGATGGAACATTGAATCAAAATCATGTAGTAGCCGGGTTTACATATTTGCCAATTCGCAATGTGGCTATAAAGGCGGACATAAGGATTGTACATACAGGGACACAAAACCCCAACCTGGTGATTAATCCCAATCCGGCTACATTGCCTTATCAACAGAATTATAATCTCGTTAACCTGGGTATAGCTTTGTCATTTTAGTAAGATGGAGAGGAGAGACTTTGTAAAACAATCGTGTATTGCTTGCATGGCGATGGGCGCGGGAATAGTTATCAGTTCGTTGTCATCCTGTGCGGCACTGCCGGCATATACAACAATGGTGGATTCCAACCAGGTTATTGTGCCTGTGTCCTTATTCGCTCAAAGCGACTTTTGTGTAATACAACCCAAAAACTTTTCCTATAACATTGCCCTGCACCGGGAGAAAGATGGTACTTACACCGCTTTATTGCTTCGTTGCACACATGCCGATAACCAACTTATTTTGACCGGGAACGGCTTTAAATGTGAATTACACGGTAGCGCGTTTGATAAAGATGGCCGTGTTACACAAGGGCCCGCCGAACGGTCACTAAAAAAATACCCTACCGAAACCAGATCAGGCAAAATCATTATTCATATAGGTTAATACGATTTGCTGTATTGAAATTTTTACAATCCCCGCAATATTAAGCGGGGATTTAAACGTTTCTTTCATTAATTATTCACAATAAATACTTTTCTTCGCATAATAAAAACCCCGTTAAAGTATCTTTGTAAAATGAGTATCAACAGGCTGATTCTGCTTTTGCTTTTTTTACCATTTATTAGTCAGGCGCAAACCACCACCATTTCGGGAAAGGTAACAACATCGGTTTCACACACTGGTATTGGGAAGGTTAGTGTTTTTTTGAGCAATTCATCTTTTGGCACCGAGACAGCCGATGACGGTTCATTTAAATTGGTCGGAGTCAAACCCGGACAATATACCCTGGTGGCGACATCAATAGGATTCCTGGAAACTACGCAGTCCGTTTTAGTTGGCAGCGAGCCGATTAATCTCAACATCGAGCTGAAGCCAAAGGTCACAGAGCTGCGTGGTGTGGTAATTTCTACTGCTGCCGACTGGAAAAGAAATTTAGAACTATTTAAAAAAGAGTTCATAGGTACCACCGAAGATTCCAAAAAGTGTGAAATTATAAATCCGCATACCCTTAATATGATCTATCACAACAAGAAACTTACGCTGGAAGCCTGGTCTGATGATTTCCTGATTGTTGAGAACAAGGCTTTGGGATATCGCATCAAATACTTAATTGATACATTCTCTTTTTCAGGCCTCTCCGGTATGACCGACTGGCGGGGGCACGCTGTTTTTGAGGAATTGAAAGGAACTGCAGAACAGAAAAAAGATTGGAACAAAAGACGCGAGGATGCCTATTATGGCTCCGAACGTAACTTTTTGCGCTCGTTAAGTAATAATACACTTACACAGGACGGCTTTATTATGCGTAAACTCACCCGGGAACTAAATCCCGACAGGCCGGATGATGAGATCATACATCAAAAAATGACAGAATTCCGTCAAAAAGGCAAGGTCGACTCGTTCAAGTATTGGTTGAACAAATCAAACATGTCCAAATATTATCACGAAAACCTATCCAAAGAGCCCTTACAGCCATTTCAGGCCTACCAGGTTACTGATAGACCTGGTTTATACGCATTGCGGTTTTCGTTTTCAGGCTGTCTTTACGTGATTTATACTAAAAAACATGAAGAAACAGATTTCAAAGACTTGTACCGCCCGCTGGATATGGAAAATTTTGAAACCGGGGTGTTGACGTTAATGGACCCTTACGCCATATTTGATTCAAATGGAGTAATCTTCCAGGGGACTGTACTCACGGAGGGTTCCTGGTCAAAGGATAGAATAGGCGAATTGTTGCCTTATAACTATGCGCCGGGCGATAACAAGGGTGTTAATTGATAAACCTTTTGCCTTAATCCTTTTAGCTTTCATCACAACGATGTACCTTTACCACCTCAAATCAATATGAAATTTATCAATCAAGTTTGGGGACATATATTTGCTATAGCAGATGCATTTTATAAGTTCCTGCAAAGGCAAATGACAAAAACGTGGTGGAAGGTTCTAACCGTTATCTTTATTTTTTTTACACTGATAGCAGGCTTTCTGTTAGGTGTGCCTGCCAAATTTATTCTCAACGAGACTATCCGCAATCTGTACTTCCATGTACCAATGTGGATGGCAATGTTGTCTGTTTTTGTGATGTCTGTTTTCTATAGTATCAGGTACCTGAACTACGGCCAGGAGAAAGACGACCTGGCGGCTGTGGAGTGTGTAAATACCGGGCTGTTGTTTTATGCTTTGGGTTTGGTAACCGGGATGATTTGGGCCAAATATACCTGGGGCGAGTTTTGGAGCGGTGACCCAAAGCAAAACAGTGCAGCAATAGCTTTTTTATTATACTGCGCCTACCTCGTACTACGCAACTCGATTGACGAGGAGCAAAAACGTGCGAAAATATCGGCCATCTACAATATTTTTGCTTTCCCGATTATGATCGTGCTGATATTTGTGCTTCCGCGGATGACAGATTCGTTGCACCCGGGGAGCGGGGGAAATCCGGCCTTTGGTAAGTATGACCTGGACGGCAGGATGAGAGTAGTATTTTATCCTGCGTTATTAGGCTGGAGTTTTTTGGCCGTATGGATAGCAACTATCCGTTACCGTATCCGTTTAATTGAATACAAAAATGAATCCCTATAAATTAATGAAAAAACTAATTGTTTTAATGCTCTTGACATTTGCTTGTGTAACTGCGTTTGCCCAGGAGCAGGCCAAGCCCGAAATGGCGGATGTATTTCGCAGTTCAGGTAAAATCTATGTAGTTGTAGCAATCATTGTTATAATTTTTACTGGTCTCGCTATTTATCTTTTTTCGATTGACAGGAGATTAAAAAAAATCGAAAAAGGGAATTAGTTTAAAAAACAAATCTATCTTGTTTAAACATAGATTTAAGGTAGTGGGATAGGGTGTGTAACTGAAACACTAACAATTTTATATTTGCAATATTGATAATTTTTGTGCCAACTTTGTGCACTTTTTTAAGAATCTAATAATTATTCAATTCTAAATTATGGCAAATAATAATCTACTCGTCATGGATGATACCCACTTCTTTGGCGACGTATGCAAGAATTTCGACTACGCGGCCCAGTTTACCAAACACGATGCGGGGCTGCTTGACCAGATCAAATCATGTAACAGCGTTTACCGGTTTCGTTTCCCGATGCGCAAAGGAAATGGCTTTGAAGTAATTGACGCATGGCGTGTAGAACACTCTCAGCACCAGTCGCCGACTAAGGGTGGTATTCGCTACAGCGAAATGGTTAACGAAGATGAAGTAATGGCGCTTGCCGCCCTTATGACCTATAAATGTGCTATTGTAAATGTGCCGTTTGGTGGGGCCAAAGGGGGTATCAAAATTAATCCCAAAAACTATACGGTACAAGAGCTTGAGAATATCACCCGCCGTTACACAGTAGAACTTATCAAGAAGAATTTTATAGGCCCGAGCATTGACGTCCCTGCGCCGGATTATGGTTCGGGTGAGCGTGAAATGAGCTGGATAGCCGATACTTATGCAGCCATGAATCCCGGGCAGCTGGATGCGATGGGTTGCGTAACAGGTAAGCCGATTGCTTTGCATGGTATTGCGGGTCGTCGCGAAGCTACGGGCCGCGGTGTTGCCATAGCTATCCGCGAGTGCGTTAGCGTTGCTGAGGACATGAAAAAGATAGGGCTGCTTCCGGGACTAACTGGTAAAAAAGTAATCGTACAGGGTTTGGGTAACGTGGGTTATCACTCCGCTAAGTTCCTCGCTGAGTTTGGCGCTACTATTGTCGGCCTTTGCGAATATGAGGGCGCTATTTACAATGCTGATGGTTTAGATACAGAAGCAGTGTTCCAGCACCGTAAAGCTACCGGCTCCATTTTAGGGTATGCAGGTGCAAAAAAAGAATTTAAAAATTCGATGGAAGGGCTTGAGCAACCTTGTGATATATTGGTTCCGGCGGCCCTGGAAAACCAGATCACTGAAGTTAACGTTAAAAATATCCAGGCTAAAATAATAGCCGAAGGTGCTAACGGGCCAACGTCGCCCGAAGCTGAAACTATTTTTTACAGTAAAGGCGGACTTATTATCCCCGATATGTATGCCAACGCAGGCGGTGTAACAGTATCTTATTTTGAGTGGCTCAAAAACCTGTCGCACGTGGCTTTTGGCCGTATGAACAGGCGCTTTGAAGAAACAGCCAATACCAACCTTGTGAATATGGTGGAGGGAATTACCGGAGTAGCGTTAACCCCAATGCAGCGTTCGACTATTGTTAAGGGGGCAACCGAACTGGAACTTGTAAACTCGGGTTTGGAAGATACCATGATACGGTCCTACCACGAAATCAGGGAAACTTTTATTAACACGCCAAAAATAGATTCGTTGCGTACAGCAGCTTTTGTTGGGGCTATCAACAAAATAGCAGTATCCTATCAGAACCTTGGTGTGTGGCCATAATAATGGTCTTGCGTTAACCAACAAGCCAATAACCGAAAAATTGAATGTCATTGTATTTTCTATCTACGAAATACAATGACATTTTTTTATTAATATTATCAAAATATTAATAGTTTGCATTTTATATGGAGCGACGAAGGTCCAGGCGAACCTCAAAACACTCATCGGGCAAGGTCAGCAGGGCACTCAAAAAGATAAATCCTGGCTGGATCATTAAAGCAATCCTGTATAGTTTAGGCATCTATTCATTTTTCTACGTAGAAAGAGAATACGCTGTTACCCTGGTAAGTTTTCAAACAATTATCATTGCCAGCCTTGTGATGGGTGTTATCGCCTCATTGTTTATTGAAAGGCAGCTCAAATATTATCTCTTCTCAATTATCCTGCTCGGCAGCCTTTGTGTGGCGATACTTTTTAAGGTTAACCAGAGTTTTGCCCGATCCGCCGATGTTAAAATAAAATTAAGGATATTGGACAAGGCCTTGCAATCAGCCAAAATTGAACATTCGCGCGTCACCATTGAATACGATGATTTTAACAAGGATATACCCGTCGACTATGCGCAGGAATACTGGATCGGACCCTCTCAATTTATCGTCCTTACAGTGCATAAAGGTGGTTTGGGTTATTATATTATCACTTATCACGAAATTGTAAAGTAAAATTACCCGGCTTGCTTATCAGGAATAATTCTAAATAAGATTAATATCTTGTAATAAACGTTATTAGCTGTACGTTTTGTATTTTTGTAGCCCGAAAGCAAAAGATAAACCGCAGATGAAGAAAAGTTCGATTTTAGGTTTGGTTGTGATAGCAATTGCTATTGCGGTAATTATTGCTACCTATTCCAAAGCAAGTTCCTACAGTACATTTGCTGAAGCTAAGAAAAGCAAAAGTGAAATAAAGATAATCGGCCATTTAGATAAGCAGAAACAGTTGTATTATGATCCGGTAAAAGACGCCAATTACTTTTCTTTTTACGTGAGGGATACGGATAAAACGGAGTGCAAGGTAAGTTTTACCGGAACCAAGCCACAGGATTTTGAACGTTCGGAGCAAATAGTCCTTACCGGGCATATGGAAGGCAACGAATTCCATGCTTCGAGTATATTGATGAAATGCCCGTCTAAGTACACCCCGGATAAAGTTGAAACTACGGTCGTAGCCAAACCTTCTAAAATATGATTATTTAATGGATACAGCTTTTAAGGGTGAGCACCTTTTACCAGGTCACCTGGGCCAGTTTTTTATCATTCTCTCATTTGCTTCGGCCCTGCTTGCAGCAATCAGTTATTTCTTCGCAGCACAAGAAAAAACCAATCCTGATAATTCGTGGAAGCGTATTGCGCGCTTCAGCTTTTTTATCAATACAGTATCGGTAATTGGTATTGGGGTCTGTTTGTTTTATATCATTTACAATCACCTGTTTGAATATCATTACGCCTGGGAACATTCATCTAAAAGTTTACCCGTTTACTATATCATTTCCAGTTATTGGGAAGGACAGGAGGGCAGTTTCTGGCTTTGGTGCTTCTGGCAGGCTGTTTTAGGCAATATCCTGGTTTGGAAAGCCAAATCATGGGAAAGCCCGGTAATGGCCGTAGTTTGTCTGTCACAAGCACTACTGGCATCTATGCTTTTGGGTGTGCAGATATTCGGCACACGCATAGGCAGTTCACCGTTTATTTTGCTGCGCGATGCTATCGACCTAAAATCATCCGCCCCGATATTCGCTGCGCGTCCCGATCTTTACAAAAACTACCTCACCTATATAACCGATGGTAACGGCTTAAATCCTTTGCTGCAAAATTATTGGATGGTTATCCATCCACCTACTTTATTTTTAGGTTTTGCCTCAATGATTGTACCCTTTGCGTACGCTATCGCCGGCCTGTGGCAAAAACGGTATACAGAATGGGTGAAGCCGGCTATTTCATACGCTTTGTTTGCGGTGATGGTGCTGGGTACGGGTGTAATTATGGGTTCGTTCTGGGCCTATGTCTCGCTCAATTTTGGCGGCTTCTGGGCGTGGGACCCTGTGGAAAACGCGGCGTTGATTCCATGGCTCACCCTGATAGGTGGCGTGCATGTACTCATCGTTTACAAAAACACCGGACATTCCTACTTTACAGCTACGTTTTTGGTGCTCATCAGTTTCATTCTTGTATTATACGCTTCGTTTTTAACCCGTAGTGGTATTTTGGGTGATACTTCGGTGCACGCGTTTACCGATTTAGGCATGTTCTGGCACCTGGTGGCCGATGTCGTTATATTCCTGGGAATAGCAATTGCATTGGTTGCTATCCGATGGAAAGAACTGCCTATTACCAAAAAGGAAGAAGATACCTATTCGCGCGAGTTCTGGATGTTTGTGGGAGCCGTTTTCCTGGCACTTTCGTGTCTGCAATTAGTTATTGTTACTTCCATCCCGGTTTGGAACAGCATATTCGGAACGAACATAGCGCCTCCTAATAACCCGGTTACTTTATATAATGTGTTCCAGGCGGGTTTTGCGGTAGTTGTTACTTTGCTTACTGGCATCACTCAATTTTTAAAATATAAAAAGACTGACTCCAAACGCGTTTTGATTACAGGCGCTGTTTACCTGGTGCTGGCAGCAGTTATAACAAGCCTGGTGGTTTATGTGAGTGGCATTTACCATATCCGCGTGGTGTTCTCATTGGTGATGCTTGGGGCTGTTTATACCATCTTGTCCAATATTAAAGTATTTACGGATGCGGTAAAAGGCAAAATAAAACTGGCCGGCTCGGCCGTGGCGCATATTGGGTTTGGTTTGATATTAGTAGGCGCAGTAATAGCCGCGGGTACAAGCAAAGTGGTATCTATCAATAACACAGGCGAGCAATACAGCGCCGACTTTGCCAAACGCAACGATCCACGCGAAAATATCATGCTTTATAAAAATCAGCCTTTGAAAATGGGTGATTATTTGGTTACCTATTTCGGTGATTCGATCTCTATGCCGAACCATTATTTTAAGGTGGATTATAAGCTGATGGGTGATGATGGCAAAGTAAAAGATGAGTTTGTATTGAAACCCAATTCGCAGGCCAACCGCAAAATGGGTTTGGTTTCGTCACCGGACACCAAGCATTATTTTCTTCACGATCTTTATACCCATGTTACTATGGCGCCAATCAGGTACGAAGAGGATGACCCAACCGGCGGCGGTGGAAATGCACATTCTGAAGCCAACGATGACCAAAATTACGATGCTCCTGTAGCTCATGAAGTTGCAATAGGGGATACCATCCGTTTCAGAGAAGGCTATATGATATTAACCGGGCTTGACAAAAATGCCAAAGTTGAGAATATTACGCTTGGCCAGAATGACGTAGCTGTAGGGGCACAATTGAAGGTAGTTTCGAACGGTAAAATATATAATGCTGAACCTATATTTATGGTTAAGGACAAAAGAGGTTTCGATTTTGCCCGGAAAGTGGAAGATATTGGTTTAAAACTACGTTTCTCGCGCGTATTGCCGGACAAAGGAAAGGTTGAAATCTCCGTTTACCAGCAGCCTGAAAGCAAAAAATCCTACATCGTAATGAAGGCCATTGAGTTCCCCTACATCAATTTCTTCTGGTCGGGTACCATCATCATGGTTATTGGCTTTTTGATGTCGATATTCAGAAGGAATAAGGAGCTGAAGACGGTTTAATTGTCCGAAATCTTTATTTGGTAATTGTGCCATACTTGACACCAAGGCTCATAAAAAATTTCCTTAACAACTCATATTTCTGACTACATTGAGTACCTACAGTAAATCTGTCTGATTTAGAATACGAACCAAGGCATTCGAAACAGATTTCCATATAGTCGAAAATCTTCCCATTTCTGTCGTAAAACAGCAGAGCGTTTCTTGGATTAAAACAAGCGCCCTCCTTTGATGTGTTAAAAACGTCATGGACCTTAAAATCTGTATTATAGATTATATTAGTTAAACGGTTGATTTGTGATTGATTCAAAATTTTTGTCTCTTTCAACGACGAGTGATTTAAAACACCCTTGTTTACGTGAAGCCCAGCCTCGAAAGCGGTATCCACTGTTTTATGGGAACTGTCCCCATGGGTAGAATCATTTATCAGTACAATATCAGCCTTTGGAGAATCCCATCGATATGATACAGCAACAATTTTGGCGGCTTTCGAAAAAGGATATTTTTTAAGGCGTTGCGACAAAGAATACTTGTTTACAAAAGCACAATCATCATAATAGTGTTTATGTGCTTTTTCTGCCTTCCTGAATTCAGCAGGTATAAATTGATTTGATCTTTTATGTTTAGTGGTATCAAAAAAATTGGTGTATTCCGAACAAAATCCTTTTGTGGCAAAGAGAAACAATATCGAAATTAATGCAATTAATCGCATATTTTTGACAGCTCAGATATACTGCAATATAATAACAATTATGCGCATCACCCTCATCGGTTCCGGCAATGTAGCCACACACCTGGCGGCGGCTTTTAAAAATGCCGGGCATGTTATTGTGCAGGTTTATAGCCGCGATATGCAAAATGCGGCGTTGCTGGCTTACCATGTGAAGGCAGAGGCTATTGATAACCTTGATGCTGTAAACCCCGAAACGGACTTGTTTATTATAGCCGTAAAGGACGATGCAATAGGGGATATCGCACAAAAATTAGCTAAGTATAGTAAACTGATTGTGCATACTTCGGGTGCAACTCCCTTGAAAGTATTGACTGATTATACAGCCAATTCAGGCGTTTTTTACCCCCTGCAAACGTTCAGCAAAACCAAAGAGCTTGATTTTAGGACTGTCCCTCTTTGCATAGAAGGAGCGGATGAACAAATAACTAAGCAACTTGAAGAGTTGGCCAGAACAATCTCTAACAATGTTTACCGCATAAATTCCGACCAACGAAAAATCCTGCACCTCGCGGCTGTTTTTGCCTGTAATTTTCCGAACTATCTTTACTACGTCGCGGGTAAGCTTTTACAGCAGCATGATTTGGATTTTAACCTGTTGCGGCCGCTTATCCTGGAAACAGCCGAAAAAGTGCAGGAGTATCTCCCTGCCGATGTGCAAACCGGTCCGGCTATCCGGAATGACGAAAAAACCATGGTTGCTCACGTGCAATTATTGCAGGATAATCCTGAATTAGAGCGCTTATATACCGAGTTAAGTCAGTTGATTATCAAAATGGATAAAGGGGGGTACGGGGGCGTATAATTTTGTTACTTTTGCGCCAATGAACATCTATAAGGTAAAGATAAACTTTGAGGAAAAGGGGCACGAACCTGTTGAACTGCCCATTGCCGAAGGTGAGTCTGTGCTTGACGTTTGCCTGGAAAACGGCATCGAACTGCAGCACAATTGCGGTGGTGTTTGCGGATGCAGCACTTGCCATATCTACGTAAATAAAGGGATGGATAACATCCAGGAAATATCGGATAAAGAAGAAGATTTTATCGACCGTGCGGTTAACCCGCGCATTAATTCGCGCCTGGGTTGCCAATGTGTGATCATCGACGGCGATATTGAAGTTACACTGCCCGACCAGTCGGGTTTTATGGGCCATTAGGAAGGGTTGTACGTTTGACGTTGTACGTTATACGTAAACCACGATAAAAAATAAAAACGTACAACGTAATACGTATAACGTAAAACAAAAAATGACAGACAATAAATTTGCTTTACCCATCAACTGGAGCGATCACGAGGATATCGCCATTGAACTTTATGAGAAGTTTGGTGACGGTTTTGACGAATCGAAAATATACCGCATCCGCTTCACTGATCTGTTGGAGTGGGTATTAAGCCTCCCTAATTTTGTTGGCAAACGTGAAGAATCTAACGAAGGTCACCTGGAGCAGATACAATCAGCCTGGGTTTACGAATGGCGGGACAACCAGTAAGCAGTTGGCAGTTTTGAGTTTGCAGTTAATCTGTGTAATCAATCCACAATCGGTGGAATCATTAAACAATAATCGGTGGAATCCTTTCTAAATAAACTAAAAGATATTTCAACCTTCATCTTTGATGTGGATGGAGTGCTAACCGATGGTTCCGTTTACGTTACCGAAAATGGCGACCAGTTCAGGCAGTTTAATATTAAGGATGGATACGCCATACAATTGGCTGTAAAGTGCGGTTATAATGTTTGTGCCATATCCGGCAGCCGCTCAAAAATATCGATACATCGTTTAAATAGTTTGGGTGTGAATGATGTGTACGTGGGTGCGCATACCAAATCGCATAATTTTAGATTATATCTCGAAGAAAAGCACGTTTTACCGGCAGGCGTATTGTTTATGGGTGACGATATCCCAGATTTGGAAGTGATGCAAATGGCTGGGTTAGCGGTTTGTCCCGCTGATGCGGCTGAGGAAGTAAAGGCCATTAGCCAATATATCTCACCATTTGCGGGTGGAAAGGGCGCTGTACGCGATGTGATAGAAAAGGTACTGAAAGTACAGGGCAAGTGGATGAGTGAGCAGGCGTATAGCTGGTAGATCAGTTTGCAGTTGGCAGTTTTGAGTTTGCAGTTAATCGGTGGAATCACTACAACAAATCGGTGAAATCATAAAAAACAAATCGGTGGAATCCATAAAAAAAATAATTCTTGCATCCAAATCGCCACGCAGGCAGGAACTTTTGCGCCTGATGGATATTGATTTCCGCATCGTGCTCAAGGATGTGGATGAGTCCTATCCTGATAATTTAAACCCCATAGAAATAGCTGTTTATATTGCCGAGAAAAAAGCGCGGGCTTTCGATGAATCCGTTGATGATGAGATAGTACTTACTGCAGATACCATTGTGGATGTTGACGGACAAATATTAGGCAAGCCGGAAACCAAGGATCACGCTTTTGAAATGCTGCAAATGCTCTCGGGCAAAGTGCACCGCGTTGTTACCGGTGTTTGCCTGCTCTATAAACATAAATATAACCTGTTTCATGATGTGTCTGAAGTGTTTTTCCGCAAACTGACGGACGAAGAGATACGCTTTTACGTGGATAAATACGAACCGCTGGATAAAGCCGGTGCCTATGGCATACAGGAGTGGATCGGGCTTATTGGCATTGACCGTATAAATGGCTCTTATACCAATGTGGTGGGCCTGCCAACGGAAAAATTGTACCAGCAGTTGAAAAGGTTAGTTTAGAAACCAGATTTATTTTTAAATTTATCATTGTATAAATAAACCTGCTAACAAAATGGAAGATCCGGAAGTACCTACCGAACACCTGCACGAACATATTCATGAGGCTGTACACGAGAATCATAATAAATGGTCAATGGCGGTTGCTATATCTACCGCTTTTATGGCTGCCTTTGCAGCCGTGAGCAGTTTAATGGCTGGGCATTCGTCGAACGAGGCGCTGATCAACCAGATAAAATCTTCAGACAAATGGTCATACTATAATGCGAAGGGCATTAAGGCTGAAGTTGCTGATGCCGTATTGCAACTGAAGGATACCAAAGGCGATACATCCAAAGCTGCTGCTGCGCGCAAAGCCAAACTAAAGGCGGACCAAAAGGAAATCCAGAAACAGGCAACCGAATTACAGGAAGAATCTCAGAAGAACCTAAAGGAGGATATGCTGCTTGCCCGTGCAGTCACCTTTTTCCAGGTAGCCATATCTTTATCGGCAGTAGCACTATTGTCAAAGAAAAAACCGATTTGGTATGTCGGCCTGATCTTATTCGCAATGGGTATACTGCAATTTTTAATTGGGATTTTTCCTGACTCTTTTGGTTGGTTTAACCAGCTTTAGCTACCTGAATACAAATCCATTATTCCCCCTGTTTGCATCAGGGAGGGCATTGTCCGGGTCAATAACTACACTTTTGGCTTCGCCGGTTGTGGGTATTATAAATGATACCATGTTATTTTGCAGCCACGATTCAACAGGCACTTGCATACGCTGCTTGCTGCCGTCCTTTAGTTTTACTTCGATGGTAAAAGGCATTGCCATTTGTTCCAGGTTAGCTACCGTTACTTTTAAGCCTTGTTTAGGGTCATTATTTACATATTCGGCTCCTACCAGCTCAAGGTCGAGCTTCAGGTTATTATAAAACCAGCCTTTCCAAAACCACGACAAATCTTCGCCGGCGCCATTATCCATCGAACGGAAGAAGTCATCGGGCTGCGGATGTTTAAATGCCCATTTATGGATATAGTTTCTGAAAGCATAATCAAAACGGTCGTGTCCCAATATTTGCTCGCGCAGCAAAACCATACCAAAAGCCGGTTTAAAATATTCTATAGCATGACGGTATTTTTCAGTTACCGCATCGGCTGAGGTCATAATCGTTGGCGCGTCAGGGTCCAGGAGGATAG
>Ga0207080_1045_pt1 | contig 27822 bp, 23 predicted proteins | sample Alteio_BWMinHeat_58_FD_153532 | JGI IMG/M metagenome (GOLD analysis project Ga0207080, IMG submission 153532) | Enriched cells from forest soil in Barre Woods Harvard Forest LTER site, Petersham, Massachusetts, United States -... | ecosystem: Environmental > Terrestrial > Soil > Temperate forest >...
GCGATATCGAAAAAAACCGGATTTCTTGTAGATGATCTTCGAAAATTATTCTCAGATTTATATTTGTCTTTATCTTGCAATGATTTTGATCTTTCTTGCCTGGATATTCAGGAAATTACAGTAAATTGTATAAAGGATTTAAGTGATTTCTTAAAAGAAAGTGCCAGCTTGAAATACAGGTTCACAAAAAGACAGCTTGATTGTATAGCCCTTATAAAAAAGGGTTTAACAGTTAAGCGTGGGGCAAAAGAGCTCGGGATATCTCCAAGGACATATGAAGGATATGCGAATGAAATAAGGCAAAGGCTAAACTGTTCTAATCAGAGAGAATTAATGTTTAAGTTGTCCAATATAAAAATGTAATTTTCCTACAGCCTCATCATTCCCGCCGCTCGGTAATGAGCAAACACTACAATATTTCGAGCGGGAATCCAGAACTGAATTATGTAGTAGATCAAAGCTAAGGCGTCAGAATCTTAAAGAACGCAATAGATTCCCGTCCTAAAGATTTTTGTGATTGCTCATTATTAATGGGACGGGAATGACGTGGGGGTTGGTTTGCAATAAGTTTCCCGAATAAAAAATGTGACCATTAATGCAATTATCATGGTAATTGGCATGACCAACATTGCGCGATGGTAATCCAGTGCGCTATAAACATGGATGTTATGTACGATCTTAAAGTCATTTCCTTTATCCATGATATGTCCAAATAGGGGCGGGAATATGGCACTGCCCGATAAAGTGACAAACGAGATAATACTAATTGAAGTTGCTGTAAGTATTTTAACATTACTTTCGGTGACAAGAGCATAGCTGATAATGCCCGTGCTGCTGATGAATCCCAATAGGAAAAATAAAATGGCATATACTGTTAATGATACGGACAGATAAATAATGCACAGTATTAATCCAGTGCAAATAATTGCGCCGAGTTGCATGGGTAATTTGCGGCGATTGAGTTTATCTGATATCCAACCCATTAAAGGTGATCCTACTGCCATACCGAAAAAAATCATCATTGGTGGGTAAGAGGCTTGTAAGGTTGTCATGTGTTTAACTTGTTGGAGGTAGAGGCTTCCAAACGCGCCACCGCCAATTAAAAACACAGGCAAGCTGATAAAGCAGCTATATAAACCACAAAACCAGTTGCGGATTTTTCCATACGAAAAGCGCATCGCTTTCCAATATCCAAATTGTCGCAGCTCCTGATGATCTTGATGCTGCCGATCTTTTTGTTCGGACGGATGGTCTTTAACGTATATAAAAATCAATATCCAGATAATAAATCCTAATATGCCGTCAAGTATAATCGCATAATGCCAATTGCCTGTATGTTTGATCAGTAAAGCCAAGGGTGTTTGTGCCATGGTGCCGCCCAGCATGCCCATTGTGGCAACCAGCCCTGATACAAATGCCAATTTTTCATTGGAAAACCAACGTGAGGCTATATGAATACCGCTCAAGAAACAAAAGGCATCGGCAATACCTGTCACAAATCGACTGATGCAAGCTGCCCAGTAAGAGGGTGATAATGCAAAAGCAAAAGTGCCTAGAATAGAAATCATTAAAACAGAGAGAATAACTTTTCGTGTTGAAATTCTGTCTAAAATTTGGCCCGCAGGTAATAAAAATAATATTGTTGCAAAGAAATAAGCAGCTTCGAGATTGCCCAAATGAGTTGCATTAATGGAAAAAGTTCGCATTAAATACGGTGCCAGAGAACTGATAATGTTCATCTGAGTAAATTGGTAGAAGAAAAATAGAGATGCTGAAAAAACAACAAACCAGGGCATGAGTTTATGTTGAATCATCTTTTCCATAGGCTTTTTCTCATTTAAACAGCAGATCTCCCCGCTCAAAAAGAGCGGGGAAGATGTTAATTTTAGAGTGGTTTAACGTCTGTGGCTTGTAATCCTTTTTCGCCTTTTGTGATTTCGAAAGAAACTCTTTGTCCTTCTGCCAGGCTTTTAAAGCCAGGCATATCAATACTGGTGTGGTGAACAAAAACATCTTCACCGCCATTATCTTGAGTCAGAAAACCAAAGCCTTTTTCATTTTTGAACCATTTTACTGTACCTGTTGCCATAATCTATAAACCTTCTGTAGTGAAATTAAATATGCTTTTTTTGAGCATATTCGTTGAGTATAACAAATATGCTTTGAAAATACATAATTTTGCTGTTTATATGATATTTATAAAGTATCCTGCTCACTCACGCGATCAATCTTGGCGCCTAAGCTTCTGCATTTTTCTTCGATGCACTCATAGCCGCGATCTATATGATAAATTCTCTCTATTAAAGTTTCGCCTTCGGCAGCAAGACCCGCGAGGACTAAACTGGCTGATGCGCGTAAGTCTGTTGCCATGACGGGGGCGCCAAAGAGTTTTTCAACACCCGTACATACAGCCGTATTGCCCTCTAATCTGATATTAGCGCCCATGCGTTGTAACTCTAAAGCATGCATAAAACGATTTTCAAAAATCGTTTCTGTGATAGTCGATGTGCCTTCTGCAATAGTATTCAAAGCCATAAACTGTGCTTGCATGTCAGTGGGAAATGCAGGATAGGGCGCTGTTTTGACATCAACCGCTTTCGGGCGATTGCCATGCATATTAAGCTGGATCCAATCTTTGCCTGTAGTCATTTCAGCGCCTGTTTCGCTGAGTTTTAATAATACAGATTCTAAGATGTTGGGAGAAATATTTTTAATCGTAATTTCGCCGCGCGTACAAGCAGCAGCTGTAAGATATGTGCCTGCTTCGATGCGATCAGACAGCACATGAAAATTGCCGCCATGTAATGTTTTGACGCCCTCTATAATAATAGTATCTGTGCCAGCGCCCTGGATGTTCGCACCCAAAGTATTTAAAAAATCAGCCAGATTCACAATCTCAGGTTCTCTCGCCGCGTTTTTAATCATTGTTGTGCCTTCTGCGAGTGAAGCGGCCATGAGTAAATTTTCTGTGCCTGTCACTGTAACGACATCAAATACAACAACAGCGCCTTTGAGACGGCCATGAGATTTGGCATAGATATAGCCATTTTCAATTGTAATGTCTGCACCCAAGGCTCGCATGGCGTTGATATGTAAATCCACGGGACGTGCGCCAATTGCACATCCGCCGGGCAATGATACTTTCGCTTTTCCATATCGTGCGAGTAGGGGTCCCAGGACCAGAATAGATGCCCGCATGGTTTTAACCATCTCATAAGGCGCAGTAAAATCTTTAATCAATTGCGTATTGATCTGAATATGGCTTTTTTCATTGAACGTAAATTCTGCACCTAATTTGCCTAAAAGATTTAACAGAGTGGTAATATCATTGAGATGTGGAATATTCGATAAAGTCACTGGCGCATCAGTGAGGAGTGTGGCTGCCATTATAGGCAAAGCGGCGTTTTTGGCGCCTGAAATACTGATTTCTCCTTTGAGGGGAATGCCGCCTTTGATGCGTAGTTTATTCATTACTTCTATGCTCCTGGTCAATAATTCTGCTATTGTATCAAAAGTTTTGATTTCAAGGAGAGAAAGAAATGGTGCGTATTTGGCTTTGTATTCTATTGTCTTTGATATTAAGCGCCTGCAGTCCGGCAAAACAAAATTTCAATGGCGAGATCCGCGTCGGCACGATGGCCGGTTCTGATACAGAGCTTCTCCAGGTTGTTCAAAATGTTGCACTAGAGAGATATGGGCTGCGGGTCGATATTATTCAATATACAGATTATAGCCAACCCAATGAAGCATTGATGAAAGGCAATATTGATATCAATGCTTATCAGCATCAGCCTTATCTGATTGCCTGGAATGCCAGCCACAATGGTAATCTGATTGCCGTCGCCAAGACTTATATTTATTCCATGGGGATATACTCCTATAAAGTCAACCGCGTAAAAGAATTGACTAAAAACAATGTGATCGTTATTCCCAATGATTTGACCAATCAGGCGCGGGCGTTATTGTTAATGCAAAAAGCAGGATTGATTACGTTAAGACCCGGTGCGGATGTATTGGCCGCGCCTAGGGATATTATGGCGAATCCTTTGAATCTGAAAATTGAAACTGCAGATGCTGCGCAGTTGCCGAATATGCTGCCCAATGCGGATGCTGCTGTGATTAACAGCAATTATGCCATTTTGGCTGGGTTGATTCCTCAAAGAGGAGAAATGTCACCCACCCGTAAAGATGCTATTTATATTGAAGATAAAGATGGACTCTATGCAAATGTACTGGTGATTCGTCCGGATGAAAAAAATGACCCTAAAGTTTGGGAGCTGATTGATGCTTTTCATTCTCCACAGGTCATGGCTGCCGCGCGCACAATTTTTCACGGAGGCGCCATCAAGGCGTGGTGAAATAAAAAAATTTCGCTAAAATCATGAAATTTTAGTGTTTATTTTGTTGTTATATAGTACAATACCCATCTTGACGCGGGGTGGAGCAGTCTGGCAGCTCGTCGGGCTCATAACCCGAAGGTCGTAGGTTCAAATCCTGCCCCCGCTACCAATTTAATGAAAGACTTAAAACCCCGTATGGGGTTTTTTTATTGATGAAATTTTTATGCGTGATCCAATAACTGCAAAATTAGAGCTGCTGCTGATGCCTGCTGTTGAGGCATTAGGCTATATCTGGTGGGGCTGCGTACTGCAGAATAATGTCCTGCGGGTTTATATTGAAAAGCTGGGCGGTGTGAGTGTGGATGACTGCGCGAAAGCCACGCATCAGTTGCGCGGAGTGCTGATGGTGCATGAACCCGTTCGCGGAGACTACACGCTGGAAGTTTCTTCGCCGGGGTTGGACAGACAGTTATTTACACTGGCGCAATATGAGCAATATAAGGGACATAAAATTAAGGTGCGCCTCCGAGTGCCACAGGAAGGACAGCGCAATTTTCAGGGCGTTATTGAGGAGATAGAAACAGCAAAAAGTGAGATTATATTATTAACATTAGAAGATAAAGCAAAAAAAATATTTCAATTTGATGATATCGAGCACGCGAATCTTGTGCCGGATTTTGGTGATTGAGGGTAGAAATCAATGAGTAAAGAAATTTTGATGTTGATAGATGCGCTATCCAACGTGAAAGGCTTATCCAAAGAAGTTGTGTTTAAAGCAGCTGAAGAGGGCATAAAAGAAGCATTGATTACCACTCTGCGTAAAAAGCATGGGACAGATATAGAAGCAGAAGTCACCATTAACAGAGAAACCGGTGACTATGAAGTTATCCAGATATTGAAAAATGACAATGGTGAAGATATTCGTGAACCACTCTCGTCTGCTGAGTTTGGACGAATTGTGTCGCGTTCTGCCAAGCAGGCGATTATGAAAAAAATTCGCGAAGCGGAAACCAGCCAAATCGCAGAAGCGTATCGTCAGCGTATCGGCGAATTGCTTTCGGGTACTGTCTCGCGCGTGACGCGTGATTATGTTGCAGTCGATTTAGGTAACAGCGTCGAGGGCGTTTTTCTGCGTGAAGAAATGTTGCCGCGTGAAGCGGTGCGATCAGGAGATCGCTTGCGCGGTTATCTCTACGAAGTGCGTTCCGATGTGCGCGGTACACAGTTACTGCTTTCCCGTACTTGTCCCGAGATGCTGATTGAACTTTTCCGTCTTGAAGTGCCTGAAATTGCAGAACAGTTGATTGAAGTGAAAAGCGCTGCGCGCGATCCAGGAATTCGTGCCAAAATTGCTGTTAAAACCAATGACGGGCGTATTGATCCTATCGGCGCTTGTGTGGGCATGCGTGGTTCGCGCGTCCAGGCAGTATCCAGTGAGTTAGAGGGTGAGCGAGTTGATATTATCCTGTGGGATGATAATCCTGCTCAATTGGCAATCAATGCGATGGCGCCTGCTGAAGTGGCTTCCATTGTTGTCGACGAAGATTCTCATACGATTGATGTGGCTGTTGAAGAAGACCAGTTATCCCAGGCGATTGGCAAAAATGGGCAGAATGTCAGATTGGCCAGTATATTGACGGGTTGGAATATCAATATTATGACTAAGGCTGAAGCACAGGCTAAACATAGCGATGAATCTAAAAAATGGGTTTCTCTTTTTGTCGATGAGCTGGGTGTGGAAGAAGATCTTGCTGATATTCTCGTTGAGCAAGGTTTTACCAGCATTGAAGAAGTGGCTTATGTGCCAGCAGAAGAATTATTAGCAATAGAGGGTTTTGATGAAGAAGTTGTGGAAGCATTACGGTCACGCGCCAAAGATGTTTTATTGACAAAAGCGATTGCTACTGAAGAGCATCTGAGTAGTCATGAAGAACCAGCAGAGGATTTATTGGCGCTAAAAGGCATGACAAAAGCGCTTGCAAAAGAATTGGCCAGTCATGGCATTATTACGCGGGAAGACCTGGCTGAACAAGCAGTTGCTGATCTATTGGATATTACTGAAAAACTGGATGCAGCGACAGCTGCAGAATTAATTATGACTGCTCGTGCGCATTGGTTTGAATCTGAATAAGGTCAAGGAGACAGGCAATATGGCTGAAGCAGTAATGAAAAAAAAATCTGGGGTAATGGTTAAAACTCTTGCTGAAATGGTAGGGGTCACCCCGTCGCGATTGCGCGTGCAATTAGAAGAAGCAGGTGTTTCGGATATTCTTTCTGATGAACAGTTGCTGACAGAAGATCAGAAAGTTAAGTTGCTGGCTTATTTACAGCGAAATCGAAGTCAGGGAGAAGGTAGCAGCATAGCGCTGCCCAAAAAAATTACGTTAAAGCGCAAGAGTGTTTCTGAACTGAAAGTTTCGGGTACCCAGGGCGGACGTGCTAAAACCATCAGCGTTGAAGTGCGAAAAAAACGAACCTATGTCAAAAAAACGCCAGAAGAATTATTGTTAGAACAAGAAGCTTTGGCCAAAGCAGAAGCTCTGGCTAAAAAACAGGCGGAAGAATTGATTGCTGCTACATCTGCAGAAAAAGATGTTATTCCCGCGACGGAAAATGAAGAAGTTCAGGAGTCTTTCTCTGCTGACGTTATTCCCACGAAAGCGGGAGCAGAAAAGAAAGATAAAACAGAAAAACCTGTTATTCCTGCGCAGGCGGGAACACCTTCTCGAAAAAGCGAGGAACGCCTCAAAGAAGAAGCTGCTGACAAGGACAAGAAAGCCAAGCTCATGCGCCAGGAAAAAGATAAAAAATATCGCCATCGTCCAGATTTATTAAAATCTGAAGATGATGAGGGCGATGATAAACCACGCCGCCGTGGCTATAAACCCAAAAAAGCTATCCAGACTTTTAAGCCTCAGGAAAAAACAAGTCCAATTATTCGGGATATTTCTCTGCCTGAAACGATAACCGTCAGCGAACTTGCACAAAAAATGGCGATCAAAGCTGGCGAACTGATTAAATCCATGATGAAAATGGGGTTATTAGCAACCATTAATCAAGTATTGGATCAGGATACAGCAACATTGGTTGTCGAAGAAATGGGGCATATTCCTAAACGAATTAATCAAAATGCGCTGGAAGATGCGTTGACAGCAGAGCGTATGACTAATGCGGAAGTTTTACCGCGCCCACCCGTTGTTACCATCATGGGACATGTTGATCACGGTAAAACATCTTTACTGGATTATATTCGTCGAACCAAGGTCACACAGGGGGAAGCGGGCGGTATTACACAGCATATTGGTGCTTATCATGTCGAAACTCCGCGTGGTATGCTGACTTTTTTGGATACACCAGGCCATGCGGCATTTACGGCAATGCGTGCACGCGGCGCTAAAGCAACGGATATCGTGATTCTGGTTGTTGCTGCAGACGATGGTGTTATGCCGCAAACCATAGAGGCTGTTCAACATGCAAAAGCAGGTAATGTCCCTATAGTCGTTGCTGTCAATAAAATGGATAAACAAGGCGCTGATCCTGATAGAGTTCGCACAGAATTATCTCAACATGATGTTATCTCTGAAGCCTGGGGTGGCGACACCATATTCGTACCCATTTCTGCCAAGACAGGTCAGGGTATTGATGAATTATTAGAGTCAATATTAATTCAGGCAGAATTATTAGAACTCAAAGCAGTTGTCGATGCGCCTGCCAAGGGTGTTGTCGTTGAATCTCGCATGGATAAAGGCCGCGGTGCCGTAGCGACTATATTGGTTCAAACAGGTACTTTGCATGTTGGCGATATATTATTAGCCGGATTGCAATATGGCCGTGTGCGTAAAATGTTTGATGAGACGGGTAGGCCAATACAATCCGCAGGACCTTCTATGCCTGTTGAAGTATTAGGTTTGGCAGATGTTCCTGAAGCGGGTGATGATGCTGTTGTTGTGGGCGATGAAAGAAAAGCGCGCGAAATTGCTTTATTCCGCCAGGGTAAATACAGAGATGTGCGTCTTGCCAAACAGCATGCGGGTAAAGTCGAAGATATGTTTTCTCATCTCAAAGAAGGTCAGGTTGAAACTCGCATATTAAACGTTGTGATCAAAGCTGATGTGCAGGGATCAACTGAAGCGATCAGTGATGCTTTGACCAAGTTATCTACTGATGAAGTCAAAGTTAAAATTATTGCTAGTGGTGTGGGCGGCATTACAGAATCTGATGTGAATTTAGCGATTGCATCCAAGGCGCTAATTTTTGGTTTTAATGTCCGTGCGGATGCAGGTGCGCGTAAGTTGGTTGAACGTGAAGGCGTCGTGATGCACTATCACAGTATTATTTATAATATTATCAACGAAGTGAAAGATATTTTGGGCGGTATGTTATCGCCTGAAATCAAAGAAAATATTTTAGGGCTTGCAGAAGTCAGAGATGTTTTTCGTTCGCCAAAATTTGGCGCAATTGCAGGTTGTATGGTGATCGAGGGATCAATCAAACGTAATTTCCCCATTCGCGTATTGCGAGATAATGTTGTTATCTATGAAGGACAGCTCGAATCTTTGCGTCGCTTTAAAGATGATGCTAACGAAGTTCGTCAGGGTATGGAGTGCGGTATCGGCGTTAAAGATTATAACGATGTACGTGTGGGTGATCAGATCGAAGTTTTTGAGACTAAAAAAGTGGCGCGGACATTGTAATCATGCAAAAAGTGTCTCATCGGCTGTCGCGAGTTGAAACTCAACTTATGCGCCAAATTGCAACGCTTCTCGAGAGAGAAATCGACGATCCTCGCATCAAAGACGTGACGATTTCACATGTCAATATATCCAAAGATCTGCGCCATGCCAGAATTTATTTTACTGTCTTGGATGACAGTCAGGCACAGAAAATAACTTACGCGCTTAATCATACGGTCTCTTATCTTCGTCGCAGAATAGGCGAAACATTGGCGCTGCGTGTCGTGCCAGAATTATTTTTTACCTATGACGAAGAACTTCACAGAGCTCAGCATTTGACGGATTTGATTAATCAATTAAATCCGGATGGAAAACAACCTTAATATTTAACACTACGGTATAATTATGACGAAAGCGACTTTGATTTATCGCAATAAATATATTGATGAATCCGGAAATACGATAGAAATCGTGATATGGAGATTGCCGAAAAAAACTACTGATCGACCGCATGGGATCAAATATCGATGTTATTACGGTGATGCATCTTCAGGAAAGTGCTTCATTCGCTATGATAATGAGAGTGGGAAGGGTGACCATAAGCATATCGGGGGTACAGAGGAAAGTTACGAATTTAAAAATACCCAAAAATTGATGAAAGATTTTATGGATGATGTCTATGATTTGCTTGATGAAGCGGAGGAATAAAATGAAAACCAGAAAATTGATTGTTGGTGTGGGCGGCCTTAAAAAAATGGCAGAAGAGTTTATCGATGTTTGGAAGTGTATTGAATCTGGAAAAAAAGTTCCTCATGCGCCTATTGAAAAAGTCACTTTTTCCAGTGAGCGTTTGTTGTTTAAGGTGCTCTCTAAATCACGTCGTGATTTGCTTAGATATGTGCATGAACACGGAGAAATGACAATTCGTGCTTTAGCAAAACAATTGCATCGGAATTATGAAGAGGTTTGTCGTGATGTAAAGTTGCTTTTTGAAGCAGGATTAATTTTAAAAGATAAAAAAAGCACTAAATATTTTGTACCATGGGAATCTATCATAACTGAAATTTCTCTTGCCGCGCCTGAAGTGAGATATTATCCCATGGATCATCATGCTCACGCCCATTCAGCTCATTTCTCAGCCGGTTGACCATCTGAATGCAAAGCCATATTGTTTATAAACGATTATTAAGTTATTCCAAGGTTTATTGGCTGGCATTTGTGCTGGGTATTATTGGCACAATGGTTTCTTCTGGCGCTGATGCGTCTTTCGCTTATCTTATCAAGCCGCTTTTGGATAAGGGCTTTATTGATAAAGATATGACTTTTATTCATTGGCTGCCATTTATTTTGATTTTCGTTTTTTTGGTTCGCAACGCAGCGAATTTCATGTCAAATTACTATATGGCTTGGGCAGGACGCAGTGTTGTCACGCAGTTTCGCAAGGATTTATTTGCGCATTTCATGCGCTTGCCCGCAAGCTTTATTGATAACACCAGCTCAGGCCAGCTGTTATCAAAATTAATTTTTAATGTCGAACAAGTCGCCAAAGCCAGCACAACTGCCATTGTGACGGTTGTCCAAGAAACCTGTTTTATTACAGGTTTATTAATAGTCATGTTTATCAACAGCTGGGAATTATCTTTAATTTTCTTATGCATTGCTCCTGCTGTTGCTTTTATTGCGAGAAAATCCAGTAAAAAAATGCGCAAACTCAGCCAGAACGTCCAACAATCCATGAGTGGTGTTACTCAAATTACAGAAGAAAGCTTAGAGGGTTACAAAGTCATTCGTACTTTTGGCGCAGAGAATTATGAGATCGCACGATTTAATGTACTGGTCGATAATAATCGTGACCGAGAAATCAGTACTATTGCAACTGATTCTTTGGCAACTTCAGCTGTGCAGTTGGTTATTGCTATTTTGATTTCATGTACAGTCTATTTTGCGACAGCAAAAGTGGCGCATATTACAGCGGGCACTTTTGTTTCCTTGATTTCTGCCATGTTGGCCATGCTCAAGCCTCTGCGTAATTTAACAACAGTCAATAGCAGTATTCAAAAAGGCATTGCGGGCGCTGAAAGTTTATTTCAAGTTCTCGATGAACCGCCAGAACCCGATCATGGTACAAAAACACTGGAGCGTGCTCAGGGCGAAATTATTTTTCATAAAATTAATTTTGGTTATCCGGGTCACGAAAAACAAGTATTGAAGAATATTTCTTTTAAGATTTCTCCTGGGGAGACTGTTGCATTGGTCGGAAAATCCGGCAGTGGTAAATCCACTTTAGTGAGTCTATTGCCAAGATTTTATGATAATTTTACAGGAAAAATTACGCTCGATGGTATCAATATTCACGATCTAAAATTAAAAAGCTTACGTCAACAGATGGCAATGGTTTCGCAACAAGTGACTTTATTTAACGATACCATAGGCAACAATATTGCCTATGGGCGTTTTGAAGAAGTCCAAGAAAAAGACATTATCGAAGCTGCTGTGGCTGCTAATGCCTGGGAATTTATTCGAGAATTTCCCAATGGGCTCAGTACGATGGTGGGTGAAAACGGCGTTTTACTTTCAGGTGGACAAAGACAAAGAATTGCTATTGCGAGAGCTTTGCTCAAAAACGCACCTGTTCTTATTTTAGATGAAGCGACGTCATCGTTAGATACAGAATCTGAAAAAACTATCCAGTCCGCTTTGGAAAAATTGATGAAAAATCGAACGACGCTGGTTATCGCACATCGCTTGTCGACAATTGAAAATGCTGATTATATTATGGTTATAGATAACGGTGAAATTATAGAAGCAGGTACACACTATGAGTTGCTTGCACAAAATAATCATTATGCTCGGTTGCATCAGAAACATTTCAAGGAGGTTGAGGCGCAATGAAAGCACTTGCATTTTTAATGCTATTGGCATCAGTATCATTTCTTCAGGGATGCAGCGAAGGGCCAACGCCGAATTTTCAACATATGGTATTGCCCCAGACAAAAAATTATTATCTCGTTTGCCCTGCAAAATATTGTAATGTGAGCCCTAATGAATTTTCCCCTGTTTATCCTGTCTCCGCAGAAGATTTATATAACGCATTTAATCACGTTATTTCACATGAATCCCGTGTAGAATTTACTTATACTATGCCGGAAGAAGGCCAATTTCTTTTAGTCAAAAGATCATTGATTTTAGGATTTCCTGATGATATTGCTGTCCAGTTTATTGCATTATCGGAGAATACATCAACATTGGCGATATATGGCAAGTCGCGGTATGGATTTTATGATTTTGGCATGAATAAAAGACGTATTACACAATGGTTGGAACAGTTGAAAAAAACGGTGATAATCTCCAATAATATGAGTAATAACAGTTGACAAATTTTTATGAACGTATAGAATGCGCGTTCTGTTTGTAAAAAAGCTCTTTAACAAGATGATTAAACAATAGATGTGGGCGCTTGCCTTATAGGTGAGTACCTGAGATCCGTTGAGTTTTTGTAGAGACGCAAGATATTGCGTCTTAACAGTAATAGATTAACGGAGTTGGGTATTGAATGATTTATGAAAAATGTCATGAAGAGTTTGATCCTGGCTCAGATTGAACGCTGGCGGCATGCCTAACACATGCAAGTCGAACGGCAGCGGGTGTGGTAGTAATACCATATGCCGGCGAGTGGCGGACGGGTGAGTAGTGCATAGGAATCTGCCTTATAGACTGGGACAACTTGGGGAAACTCGAGCTAATACCGGATAATCTCTACGGAGGAAAGGATGGGACTTGAAAGAGCCATTCGCTAAAAGATGAGCCTATGTCGGATTAGCTAGTTGGTGGGGTAAAGGCCTACCAAGGCGATGATCTGTAGCTGGTCTGAGAGGATGGACAGCCACACTGGGACTGAGACACGGCCCAGACTCCTACGGGAGGCAGCAGTGGGGAATATTGGACAATGGGGGCAACCCTGATCCAGCGATGCCGCGTGTGCGAAGAAGGCCTGCGGGTTGTAAAGCACTTTGGTTGGGGAAGAAGGTTGGTGATTGAATAGATCACTGAATTGACGTTACCCAAAGAACAAGCACCGGCTAACTCTGTGCCAGCAGCCGCGGTAATACAGAGGGTGCGAGCGTTAATCGGAATTACTGGGCGTAAAGGGTGCGTAGGCGGTAGATTAAGTTAGATGTGAAATCCCCGGGCTTAACCTGGGAATTGCATTTAATACTGGTTGACTAGAGTAGAGTAGAGGGAAGTGGAATTTCCGGTGTAGCGGTGAAATGCGTAGATATCGGAAAGAACATCAGTGGCGAAGGCGGCTTCCTGGACTCATACTGACGCTGAGGCACGAAAGCATGGGGAGCAAACAGGATTAGATACCCTGGTAGTCCATGCCGTAAACGATGATAACTAGATGCTGGTAGGTTAAACTTATCAGTATCGAAGCAAACGCGATAAGTTATCCGCCTGGGGAGTACGGCCGCAAGGCTAAAACTCAAAGGAATTGACGGGGGCCCGCACAAGCGGTGGAGCATGTGGTTTAATTCGATGCAACGCGAAGAACCTTACCTACCCTTGACATCCTAGGAAGACCTCAGAGATGAGGTTGTGCCGAAAGGAGCCTAGAGACAGGTGCTGCATGGCTGTCGTCAGCTCGTGTCGTGAGATGTTGGGTTAAGTCCCGTAACGAGCGCAACCCTTGTCCTTAGTTGCCAGCACGTAAAGGTGGGAACTCTAAGGAGACTGCCGGTGATAAACCGGAGGAAGGTGGGGATGAGGTCAAGTCATCATGGCCTTTATGGGTAGGGCCACACACGTGCTACAATGGTCGTTACAAAGGGAAGCCAACCCGCGAGGGGGAGCAAATCTCAAAAAGGCGATCGTAGTCCGGATTGGAGTCTGCAACTCGACTCCATGAAGTTGGAATCGCTAGTAATCGCGGATCAGAACGCCGCGGTGAATACGTTCCCGGGCCTTGTACACACCGCCCGTCACACCATGGGAGTGGGTTGTACCAGAAGTAGGTAGTTTAACCGCAAGGGGAACGCTTACCACGGTATGATTCATGACTGGGGTGAAGTCGTAACAAGGTAGCCGTAGGGGAACCTGCGGCTGGATCACCTCCTTATTTAAATATACAAGACACCATAAGGTGAGTGTTCACATCTATTGTTTGATCGAAGAGAAGGAATTACCCTCACCCGCCCTTCGGGCACCCTCTCCCGCTAGCGCGGGAGAGGGGAAGATGTCAGAGGCGATGTAGATGGGTCTGTAGGGGCGCTGCTTGCTGCGCCCGTGTTTAGGGTATTTGGGTCTGTAGCTCAGGTGGTTAGAGCGCACCCCTGATAAGGGTGAGGTCGGTGGTTCGAGTCCACCCAGACCCACCATTATTTGGAGGATTTTTGCAAAATCCCTTCTCCCCCGAATGGGGGAGAAGGTGGCCGAAGGCCGGATGAGGGGATTTTTAAGTAGCCCTCACCCGCCGCTACGCGGCAGCGTTTATGAGAGTAGAGTGAGATTTTAGTACCCTCACCCGCCCTTCGGGCACCCTCTCCCAGAGGGAGAGGGGAAGAAGTCAGAAGAAGTGGAATAGGGGCTATAGCTCAGCTGGGAGAGCATCTGCTTTGCAAGCAGAGGGTCGTCGGTTCGATCCCGACTAGCTCCACCAGTTATTTTATTTTTTTATTTTAATATTTTTTAATTTTATTCTTTATTTTTTTTGTTTTTTTTAGGTTCAGATTAAGAAAATATTTATAAAGTTACCTATAAAATAACAATAAAAAAACAGGTTATTTTATATGTATTTTTTTATTTTTGTAGAGACGCAATATTTTGCGTTTTGATCAAAAAAAGCTCTTTAACAAAATGGTGATAGAAAGGCAGAGATAGATTATTTATTCAAATCGAATAATTTATCTCAAAATCTGCAAATCTAAATTGTGACGAAAGTCGCGAGTTCTCAGATTTGTAGATGGGTATGTTGCATGATCAGCGAGAAGTCAAAAATCTATGACCATTTAGGGTTATAGAGTCAAGTAATTAAGCGCATATGGTGAATGCCTGGGCAGTAGGAGGCGAAGAAAGACGCGGAAGCCTGCGAAAAGCTTCGGGGAGCTGGCAACGAGCATTGATCCGGAGATGTCTGAATGGGGAAACCCGGCCACGCAAGTGGTCATTCTTAACTGAATAAATAGGTTAAGAAAGCGAACGCAGGGAACTGAAACATCTAAGTACCTGCAGGAAAAGAAATCAACCGAGATTCCGTCAGTAGTGGCGAGCGAACGCGGAAGAGCCGTTACGATATAGCCGATAGATTAAGTGAACAATCTGGAAAGATTGGCCAAAGAAGGTGATAGCCCTGTAGTTGAAAATCTGTTGGTGGAACTAAGCGTAAGACAAGTAGGGCGGGACACGAGAAATCCTGTTTGAAGATGGGGGGACCATCCTCCAAGGCTAAATACTACCTACTGACCGATAGTGAACCAGTACCGTGAGGGAAAGGCGAAAAGAACCCCGGAGAGGGGAGTGAAATAGAACCTGAAACCGTATGCGTACAAGCTGTAGGAGCCCCGCACTCAATGTGCTTTAGGGATCTTTGTCGGAGCGAAGCGACGACCAAAGACCACTCTTGTGAAAGAGAACCTGAGGTATGAGGAGTAGAGTGCATTGAGTGCGGGGTGACTGCGTACCTTTTGTATAATGGGTCAGCGAGTTATTTGTTGTGGCAAGCTTAACCTTTTAAAGGGGAGGCGAAGGGAAACCGAGTCTGAATAGGGCGTCAAGTCGCAGCGAATAGACCCGAAGCCGGGCGATCTATCCATGACCAGGATGAAGGTACGGTAACACGTACTGGAGGTCCGAACCCACTCCCGTTGCAAAGGTAGGGGATGAGTTGTGGATAGGAGTGAAAGGCTAATCAAGCTCGGAGATAGCTGGTTCTCCTCGAAAGCTATTGAGGTAGCGCCTTGTGAAGTAGTTGCAGGGGGTAGAGCACTGTTTCGACTAGGGGGCCGGTAAGGCTTACCAAACCGAGGCAAACTCCGAATACCTGCAGCGTGACCACAGGAGACACACGGCGGGTGATAACGTTCGTCGTGAAGAGGGAAACAACCCAGACCGCCAGCTAAGGTCCCCAAATAGTAGTTAAGTGTTAAACGATGTGGAAAGGCATAGACAGCCAGGATGTTGGCTTAGAAGCAGCCATCATTTAAAGAAAGCGTAATAGCTCACTGGTCGAGTCGGTCTGCGCGGAAGATGTAACGGGGCTAAAACTACTTACCGAAGCTGCGGATGCACGTGAAAACGTGCGTGGTAGAGGAGCGTTCTGTAAGCCTGAGAAGGTTAACTGAGAAGTTAGCTGGAGGTATCAGAAGTGCGAATGCTGACATGAGTAACGTAAATGCGGGTGAAAACCCCGCACGCTGAAAGTCCAAGGATTCCTGCGCAACGGTAATCGACGCAGGGTTAGTCGGCCCCTAAGGTGAGGCGGAAACGCGTAGCTGATGGGAAACTGGTCAATATTCCAGTACCTTGTATAACTGCGATGGGGTGACGGAGAAGGTTAGGTGATCCGGAGAACGGTAGATCCGGTGAAAGTGAGTAGGGAGTGATGCTAGGCAAATCCGGCATCATGTTGAACTGAGACACGAGACGACACTATGACTTGTTATAGTGGAAGTCACTGAGACCAAGCTTCCAGGAAAAACCTCTAAGCTATAGGTTATATGAGACCGTACCGCAAACCGACACTGGTGGACAGGTAGAGTATACCAAGGCGTTGAGAGAACTCGGGTGAAGGAACTAGGCAAATTGGCACCGTAACTTCGGGAGAAGGTGCGCCTGGGCTGGTGAAGGCATTTACTGCTGGAGCTGGAACAGGTTGAAGAAACCAGGTGGTTGCGACTGTTTATCAAAAACACAGCACTCTGCGAACTCGGAAGAGGAAGTATAGGGTGTGACGCCTGCCCGGTGCCGGAAGGTTAAGTGATGGGGTGCAAGCTCTTGATCGAAGCCCCGGTAAACGGCGGCCGTAACTATAACGGTCCTAAGGTAGCGAAATTCCTTGTCGGGTAAGTTCCGACCTGCACGAATGGCGTAACGACAGCCACACTGTCTCCACCCGAGACTCAGTGAAATTGAAATTGCTGTGAAGATGCAGTATACCCGTGGCAAGACGGAAAGACCCCGTGCACCTTTACTATAGCTTTACACTGAACTTTGAGTTTATTTGTGTAGCATAGGTGGGAGGCGTTGAAGTATTCTCGCTAGAGAGTATGGAGCCGACAAGTGAAATACCACCCTGATGAACTTGAAGTTCTAACCTAGATCCCTGATCGGGATTGGGAACAGTGTATGGTGGGTAGTTTGACTGGGGCGGTCTCCTCCCAAAGAGTAACGGAGGAGCACGAAGGTACCCTCAGCACGGTCGGAAATCGTGCGATGAGTGTAAAAGCAGAAGGGTGCTTGACTGAGAGACTGACAGGTCGATCAGGTACGAAAGTAGGTTTTAGTGATCCGGTGGTTCTGAATGGAAGGGCCATCGCTCAACGGATAAAAGGTACGCCGGGGATAACAGGCTGATACCGCCCAAGAGTTCATATCGACGGCGGTGTTTGGCACCTCGATGTCGGCTCATCACATCCTGGGGCTGAAGCGGGTCCCAAGGGTATGGCTGTTCGCCATTTAAAGTGGTACGCGAGCTGGGTTCAGAACGTCGTGAGACAGTTCGGTCCCTATCTGCCATGGGCGTTAGAGATTTGAGAGGAGTTGCTCCTAGTACGAGAGGACCGGAGTGAACGACCCTCTGGTGTTCCGGTTGTCACGCCAGTGGCATAGCCGGGTAGCTAAGGTCGGACGGGATAACCGCTGAAAGCATCTAAGCGGGAAGCCTCCCTCAAGATGAGATCTCTTGAACGAAAGTTCCTAAAGGTCTGTTGGAGACTACAACGTTGATAGGTGGGATGTGGAAGTACGGTAACGTACGGAGCTAACCCATACTAATTGACCGTGAAGCTTGACTCTATAACTCTAAGGGGTTATGGAAAAATGATTGAAATACCCGCCTTTTTTATCGCCATAAAAACAACAAAAATAAAAACAAAAAATAAAAAAAATGATACAATGCTTTGCCTGGGGACCATAGCGAACGGGAACCACCTGAATCCATTCCGAACTCAGCAGTGAAAACGTTCTGCGCCAATGATAGTGTCATTTAATTGACGCGAAAGTAGGGCATCCCCAGGCTTCCTTTTTTTTGTTTAATTTACCCGTTGACAAGTTGTGTGAGAAAGCATCACAATGTCCGGCTATTTTTGGAGGGATTCCCGAGTGGTTAAAGGGGGCAGACTGTAAATCTGCTGCTTCGGCTTCGAAGGTTCGAATCCTTCTCCCTCCACCATTGGCGTGAGTTTGCCTGCGGGTGTAGTTCAATGGTAGAACTTCAGCCTTCCAAGCTGATAGCGTGGGTTCGATTCCCATCACCCGCTCCATTTTTGGTGGTTGGTGTCGGCCCACATAGCTCAGTGGTAGAGCACTTCCTTGGTAAGGAAGAGGTCACCGGTTCAATCCCGGTTGTGGGCTCCAGAATATTGTATTTTTTTATTTTTTGAGGGGTTAACTGCTATGTCTAAAGAAAAATTTGACAGATCGAAGCCGAACGTAAATGTAGGAACGATAGGTCACGTAGATCATGGAAAGACGACGTTAACGGCGGCGTTGACGAAGAGAGGATCAGATAAGTTTGGTGGTGAATTTAAGGATTACGGACAGATAGACAATGCGCCGGAAGAGAAAGCGCGCGGCATAACGATTTCGACGTCGCATGTAGAGTATCAATCAGACACGCGTCACTATGCTCACGTAGATTGTCCAGGACACGCGGATTATGTGAAGAACATGATTACGGGAGCGGCGCAGATGGACGGAGCGATATTGGTGGTGAGTGCAGCGGATGGTCCGATGCCGCAGACGAGAGAGCATATTTTGTTGGCACGTCAGGTAGGTGTTCCGTACATAGTGGTATATTTAAACAAAGCGGATATGGTGGACGACAAAGAATTATTAGAATTAGTTGAAATGGAAGTGAGGGATTTGCTGACGAGCTACGGATTTCCGGGAGACAAGACGCCGTTTGTGGTGGGATCAGCATTGAAGGCATTGGAAGGAGACCAGAGTGAGATAGGTGTACCGTCGATTGATAAGTTAGTGGAAGCGATGGACAGTTATATTCCGGAGCCGGAGCGAGAAATCAACAAGCCATTTTTGATGCCGATAGAAGACGTATTTTCGATATCTGGCCGAGGGACGGTGGTTACGGGCCGAGTAGAGAGAGGAATAGTGAAGGTTGGAGAAGAAGTCGAGATAGTAGGAATAAGACCCAACCAGGTTACGACGTGTACAGGCGTAGAGATGTTTAGAAAACTGCTTGATGAAGGAAGAGCGGGAGATAACGTTGGTGTATTGTTAAGAGGCTTGAAGAGAGAAGACGTAGAGCGAGGCCAGGTATTGGCGCACAAAGGGACGATCAAGCCGCATACGAAGTTTGAGGCGGAGATATATGTATTAGGGAAAGATGAAGGTGGAAGACATACGCCATTTTTCAAGGGATATCGTCCGCAGTTTTATTTTAGGACGACAGATGTCACGGGATCGATAGAGACATTACCGGCAGGAACGGAAATGGTGATGCCGGGAGATAATACAAAGATGACGGTGCATTTGATAGCGCCGATAGCGATGGAAGAGGGTTTGCGATTTGCGGTGCGAGAAGGTGGACGCACGGTTGGCGCAGGCGTCGTTACAAAAATTATTGAGTAGGGTATAATGAAGCCCTCACCCGTCGCTTTTGCGACACCCTCTCCCGCAAAGCGGGAGAGGGAAAATGGAAAAAAGAAAAAAGTAATATAGGCCAGTAGCTCAATTGGCAGAGCGGCGGTCTCCAAAACCGCAGGTTGGGGGTTCGATTCCCTCCTGGCCTGCCAATTGTACTGTTGACCAAAGAATTTTTAAGGGCATAAATGACTCTCAATATAAAGACAGAGCAAGCTAAGTCTCCCTGGGACAGGGCGATTTGGTTATTTGTATTGCTATTAATAGCAGCGCTTGCTGTGGCTAATTACTATTTTGCTGATCAGTCTGCTCCACTGCGGATGACATGGAGTCTTCTTGCATTAATTCTGACTTTGGGATTGGCTTCTTTTACGGAAAAAGGAAAGCGATTTTGGATTTTTGCAAAAGACTCAAAGATAGAGCTGCGTAAAGTCGTTTGGCCAACTCGTCAAGAAACCATACAGTCAACTATCATTATTGTGGTTGTTGTGGTTGCCATGGCCTTATTTTTGTGGGGTATAGATAGTGTTTTGTTGTGGGGTGTAAGGTTTTTTACAGGTCAAAGAGGTTAATTGATGAAAGTTTCATCTCAAAAGTCTGATAAAGCAAAAATAAAAACTAATCGTATAGTGATTGGTAAAAAAACATCATCAGAAAATGTGGATTCTTCAAATCCAAAACGTTGGTATATTGTTCATGCGTATTCAAATTATGAAAACTATGTCATGAATGCACTGGCTGAACGTGTTGAATCAATGGGAGTTGAAAGTAAATTTGATGAAATAATTGTTCCTACAGAAGAAGTCGTTGAAATGAAAGGTGGGGAAAAAAGAAAAAGCGAACGTAAATTTTTTCCGGGCTATGTTCTTGTCAAGATGGAGATGGATGATGAAACATGGCATCTCGTCAGAAAAACACCTAAAGTATTGGGATTTATTGGTGGTACAAATGATAAACCTACTCCGCTTTCGCAGAAAGAAGCGGATACTATACTTCATCGCATTAAAGAAGGTACTGATAAGCCCAAGCCTAAAACATTATATGAGCCTGGTGAGGTGGTAAGGGTCACTGAAGGGCCATTTGCGGATTTCAATGGTGTGGTTGAAGAAGTCAATTATGAAAAAAGCCGCTTGACTGTGGCTGTGCTAATTTTTGGCCGTTCAACGCCGGTTGAGTTAGAGTTTGGTCAGGTGGTTAAAGCTTGATTTTTTATTGGGGAGCTGAAAGGCGTTTACCCATTTTTTGGAGTTAAGATTATGGCAAAAAAAGTAACTGGAATGATAAAATTGCAGGTTAAAGCGGCTGAGGCCAATCCCAGTCCGCCGATTGGTCCTGCGTTAGGGCAGCATGGTGTGAATATCATGGAGTTTTGTAAACAATTTAACGCGCGTACGCAACAGGGTATCGAAAAAGGCATGCCAATTCCTGTTGTGATTACTGTATTTGCAGATCGCAGTTTTACGTTTATTACCAAAACACCTCCTGCTTCTGTGCTGTTATTAAAATTAATTGGACGTAATGGCAGTAGTCGTCCAAATACCGAGAAAGTCGGAAAAGTTACAAGAACACAGCTGGAAGGAATTGCAAAATTAAAGATGCCTGATCTTAATGCCTCTGATATCAATACAGCTATTAGCATGATTGCAGGTACAGCTCGCAGTATGGGCATTGAAGTGGTGGAGGGATAAAATCATGACGACTTCTTCCAAAAGATTAAAGATGATTGCAGAAAAAACAAATCTCACAAAAACGTATAGTCTTATTGAAGCTTTAAATTTAATCAAAACATGCGCTACAGCAAAATTTGATGAAACTATTGAAGTTGCTATAAACCTGGGTATTGACACCAAAAAATCAGATCAAATCGTACGCGGTGCGACAGTATTACCATCAGGGACAGGCAAAACAGTTCGTGTTGCTGTTTTTGCCCAGGGCGCAAATGCAGAAGCGGCTATTGCAGCTGGCGCTGATATTGTTGGTTCTGATGATTTGGCAGAAAAAATTAAAGCAGGTGAGTTAAATTTCGACATATTAATTGCAACGCCGGATATGATGCGCATGGTGAGTCCTTTGGGGACCGTTTTGGGACCGCGTGGTTTAATGCCTAATCCTAAAGTAGGAACAGTTTCTCCCAATGTTGCTCAGGCGGTGACAAATGCAAAAGGTGGTCAGGTAGCCTATCGTGCCGATAAAAATGGCATTGTTCATTGTGGTGTTGGAAAAGCCAGTTTTACACCAGAACAACTGCAAAAAAATATCGAAGCGCTGTGCGCAGATTTAAAAAAAGCAAGACCTACAACAGCTAAAGGCGTTTATTTTAAAAAGATTTCACTTTCAAGCACCATGGGGCCTGGTATTCAGGTTGATATTGGATCCCTGGGCATTTGAAGGTGGGTGTCGGTGTATGAAAATACACTGACTGTCCAAGACCGTAGGTATTTATAAATGAAATTTTTTCAGCCTACGTAGACAGTGTTTACTCTATGTCAGGAATATTTCTGGGATTGAGCACTGTGGTTTTTTTTGCTTACCAGGAGGATAAAACTAGTGGCACTTCGATTTGAGGATAAGAAGGTAATTGTCGCTGAGGTTGCGAATGTTGCAGCCACTGCGCTTTCTGCTGTTGCTGCGGAATACCGCGGATTGACTGTGGAAGAAATGACGGAGTTGCGTTCAGGTGCGAGAAAAGCAGGTGTCTATATGCGTGTGGTAAGAAATACGCTTGCTCACCGTGCATTGGCTGATACAGAGTTTGCCTGTTTACAGGAAATTCTGGTGGGGCCAATTGTGCTTGCATTTTCGAAAGAAGATCCAGGTTCAGCGGCGCGTTTGATTAAAGACTTTGCCAAGGATCATGATAAGCTTGTTGTCAAAGCCTTGTCAGTGAGTGGAAAATTGTTGTCTCCAAAAGACATCGATATGCTGGCAAATCTGCCTACTCGCGATCAGGCATTGGCATTGCTTTTATCTGTCATGAAAGCGCCGATTACCCAATTTGTTCGTACCGTGCGTGAGCCTCATGCAAAACTTACGCGTGCTGTTGATGCAGTACGTCGTCAGAAAGAGGCGAGTGCGTAGAGACGCAATATTTTGCGTCTTTTAGTATTTATTTTAATTTTTTGATTATTATTGATTAGGAGTAAACACCATGGCTGCATCTAAAGAAGATATTTTGGAATCCATTGCTAAAATGAGCGTGATGGATGTTGTTGATTTAGTGAAAATGATGGAAGAAAAGTTTGGCGTTTCTGCGCAAGCTGCGATGGTTGCAGGACCTGCTGCCGCTGCAGGTGGTGCTGCAGCTGCACAGGAAGAGCAAACAGAATTCAATGTTGTGATGACGAAATTTGGCGACAATAAAGTTAACGTGATTAAAGCCGTTCGTGAAGTTACTGCGTTGGGATTAAAAGAAGCCAAGGACATGGTTGAAGGCGTTCCTTCCGTAATCAAAGAAGGTGTCAGCAAAGCTGATGCAGATGCGATCAAGAAAAAGCTTGTTGAAGCTGGCGCTGAAGTAGAAATTAAGTAGTTAAGGAAACCCTCTTTTTTAAAAGGGGGTCGCCGCCGTAGGCGGCGGGGGGATTTCTGGAGATGAAAGAAAATCCCCCGCCTCGCTACGCTCGGCTGCCCCCTTTTTCAAAGGGGGCGTTTTATTTTGTTGTTTTATTATTTTTAATTTTATTTATAGAGGAAGTATGATGGATAGCCCAAATACCGCAAGAAAACGTCCTCGCCGTAATTTCGGTAAATCGAAGAAAATTATTAATCCACCTTATTTGCTTGCTATTCAACGTGATTCCTATCGCGAATTTTTGGAGACGAATGCGGAAGGTTCATCTGGACTTGATGCTGCTTTTCGTTCAGTTTTCCCAATGGTCAGCCTTTCTGGCAATGCTTCTCTTGAATATGTTAAATATTATCTTGGCGAGCCCTTTTTTAATGTGCGGGAATGTGGTGATCGTACAATTACTTACGCTGCGCCTTTGCGTGTAAAATGCCGATTGGTGATTTACGAAAAAGAAAGCGGAGAAAAACAATCTGTCAAAAATGTCAAAGAACAGGATGTCTACATGGGTGAAATTCCCTTAATGACAGAGCATGGTACTTTTGTAATCAATGGTACTGAGCGAGTCGTTGTATCCCAGTTGCACCGTTCGCCAGGTGTATTTTTCGAACATGACAAAGGCAAGACGCATTCATCAGGGAAATTATTGTTTTCTGCGAGAGTGATTCCCTATCGCGGTTCATGGCTTGATTTAGAATTTGATCCCAAGGATTGTGTTTTTGTTCGTATTGATCGCCGTCGTAAATTGCCTGCAACGATTCTGTTGAGAGCATTGGGATTGACGCCTGAACAAATTCTTAAAGAATTTTTTGAGTTTAATGTTTTTCATATTGGCTATAGTAAAGAAGGAGAAGAGGAGATTATCCTTGATCTTCATCCAGAGCGTTTGCGCGGCGAAATCGCCGGCTTTGATATCAAGGACAAAGATGACAATATTATTGTCGAACAAGGACGTCGTATTTCTGCGCGTCATATCCGACAGATGGAAAAAACCAAGCTCAACAAACTGCATGTGCCTGCTGAATATCTGATAGGCAAAGCGCTGGCCAAGCCTATTATTGATGAAGAGACAGGTGAAATCGTTGCGGATACCAATGCTGAAATCACGCCAGAGTTATTGAAAAAAATACTGGCACATAAAATTCAAGCCTTCGACACAATTTTTGCCAATGATCTGGATTGTGGTCCTTATATTTCCAGTACTTTGAGAATTGATCCGTCCAAGTCACAAATGGAAGCTCAGGTTGAAATTTATCGCATCATGCGTCCAGGTGAGCCGCCGACCAAAGAAGCGGCTGAAGCTTTATTTAAAAATTTATTCTTTTCTTTTGAACGTTATGATTTATCTGCCGTAGGACGAATGAAACTGAATCGTCGCCTGGGTCGTGCTGAATCAAAAGGCCATCCCACTTTAACCAAAGAAGATATTATCGATACTTTAAAGATGTTAATTAGTATTCGTGACGGCAAAGGATCAGTGGATGATATTGATCATTTGGGTAACCGCCGTATTCGCAGTGTAGGCGAAATGGTTGAAAATCAGTTTCGTGTTGGATTGGTCAGGGTTGAGCGTGCCGTCAAAGAGCGTTTGGGTGTTGCTGAATCTGAAGGCTTAATGCCGCAAGATTTAATTAATGCCAAGCCAATTTCTGCTGCGATAAAAGAATTTTTTGGCTCAAGTCAGCTTTCACAGTTTATGGATCAAAATAATCCCTTATCAGAAATCACTCATAAACGACGCGTTTCTGCTTTGGGACCCGGTGGATTGACACGTGAACGAGCAGGATTCGAAGTGCGCGACGTACATCCTACGCATTATGGGCGTGTATGTCCTATTGAAACACCCGAAGGTCCAAATATTGGATTGATCAACTCTCTGGCTGTGTATGCCAGAACAAATGAATATGGGTTTCTCGAAACACCCTATCGAAAAGTTGTGAACGCCAAAGTCACTGATGAAATTATTTATTTATCAGCTATTGATGAAAGCGAATTTGTAATCGCTCAAGCTAATGCCAAGTTGGATAAAAGCGGCCATTTGATTGATACGCTGGTGCCTTGTCGTTTTGGTAATGAGTGGATATTGACCACGCCAGATAGAGTGAATTACATGGACGTATCGCCAAGACAAATGGTTTCTGTTGCAGCATCTTTGATACCTTTTCTCGAACATGATGATGCTAACCGTGCGTTGATGGGTTCAAACATGCAACGTCAGGCAGTACCGACGATTCGTGCAGAAAAGCCATTGGTTGGAACGGGCATAGAGCGTGTTGTGGCAACTGACTCTGGCGTAACAGCTGTAGCGAGACGCGCGGGTACTGTCGACTCTGTCGATGCTTCACGTATTGTTGTGCGTGTTGATAAAACATCTGGTGAAGAAGCAGGCGTTGATATTTATAACTTAACAAAATATTCGCGCTCCAATCAAAATACGTGTATTAACCAAATTCCATTGGTCAGAGAAGGCGATATTGTTGTGGCGGGAGATGTATTGGCCGACGGGCCTTCTACTGATATGGGCGAACTTGCGCTGGGACAGAATTTATTAGTCGCCTTTATGCCTTGGAACGGCTATAACTTCGAAGATTCCATTTTGATTTCTGAGCGAGTGGTTCAACAAGATCGTTTTACCAGCGTGCATATTGAAGAGTTAAGTTGTATTGCGCGCGATACCAAATTGGGCTCTGAAGAAATTACAGCGGATATCCCCAATGTCGGTGAAAGCGCTTTGTCTAAGTTAGACGAATGCGGTGTCGCTTATGTAGGGGCAGAGGTCAATGCTGGGGATATCCTGGTTGGCAAAATTACGCCCAAAGGCGAAACTCAACTCACGCCGGAAGAAAAATTATTGCGCGCAATCTTTGGCGAAAAAGCATCAGACGTTAAAGATACTTCGTTGCGCGTGCCCGCGGGTATGTCAGGGACTGTTATTGATGTGCGGATTTTTACGCGAGATGGAGTCGAAAAAGACAAGCGTGCGTTAGATATTGAAAATATGGAATTAGCCAAATTTAAAAAAGATATCAACGACGAACATCGTATTCGTGAAGAAGATATTTATCATCGTCTTGAAAAGTTGTTATTAAATCAAGCGGTTGTCAGTGGTCCTGCAGGATTAAAGTCGGGACATAAAATTACCCAGGAATATCTGGCTAAACTGCCGCGTGATAAATGGTTTGAGATCAATATGAAGGATTCAGCGATTAATCAACAATTGGAAATGGTCTCTAAACAGCTCAAAGAATTGCGCAAAGATCTTGATCAAAAATATGAAGATAAGCGTAAGAAAATCAGTCAGGGTGATGACATGGCGCCGGGTGTTCTCAAAGTGGTCAAGGTTTATCTTGCCGTTAAACGACGTGTTCAGCCTGGCGATAAAATGGCCGGTCGTCATGGAAACAAAGGTGTTATTTCCATGATCGTTCCTGTCGAAGATATGCCTTATCTGGAAGATGGAACCCCCGTGGATATCGTATTGAATCCTCTGGGTGTGCCTTCTCGTATGAATATCGGGCAGGTTTTAGAAACCCATTTGGGCCGAGCGGCGAAAGCTTTAGGTGAAAAAATCGGAAAAATGCTGGATGAGCATCAGGAAGCAGCCAAACTCAAAACATTCCTTAAGACTATCTATGCCAATAAAGATGAAGAAGTTGATTTCGATACCGTATCAGACAAAGAGTTATTTGAAATAGCACGTAATTTGCGCAGCGGTGTTCCGATGTCTACGCCAGTTTTTGACGGAGCGTCTGAAGCAGAAATCAAACACATGTTAAAATTGGCAAATTTACCTGAAGACGGCCAGGCAACATTGATCAATGGACGCACTGGCGTGCCATTTGATCGAAAAGTGACCGTAGGATATATGTATATACTTAAATTAAATCATTTGGTTGATGACAAAATGCATGCGCGTTCAACAGGTTCATACAGCCTCGTGACACAGCAACCTTTAGGCGGTAAAGCGCAATTTGGTGGTCAGCGATTTGGAGAAATGGAAGTGTGGGCGCTCCAGGCTTATGGCGCAGCTTATACGCTCCAGGAAATGCTGACAGTAAAATCAGATGATGTAAACGGCCGAACCAAAATGTATAAAAATATTGTAGATAACGATTATCACATGGAGCCGGGCATGCCTGAATCTTTCAATGTCTTGATGAAAGAAATCAGATCTTTGGGTATAGATATTGAATTAAATAGCGATTAAGAGAGGGTTTGATTATGCCAGCAGTTATGGCCGATGTGATTCATCTTTTCAAACAAAGTGAAGTTATTCAGGAATTTGACCAGATCAAAACTGGCTTGCTATCACCTGAAAAAATTCGTGCCTGGTCTTTCGGGGAAGTTAAAAAACCTGAAACGATTAACTATCGTACTTTAAAGCCGGAGCGCGATGGTTTATTTTGCGCAATTCTTTGAGCTGTTTAGA
>Ga0207080_1047_pt1 | contig 27821 bp, 29 predicted proteins | sample Alteio_BWMinHeat_58_FD_153532 | JGI IMG/M metagenome (GOLD analysis project Ga0207080, IMG submission 153532) | Enriched cells from forest soil in Barre Woods Harvard Forest LTER site, Petersham, Massachusetts, United States -... | ecosystem: Environmental > Terrestrial > Soil > Temperate forest >...
TGATTTTAAGTCATATTTGGGTTCAATTTTTTTCTGGATTGCTTCCACTTCGCTGCACTCAGTGTCGCAATGACGCCTGGGGAGAGGAAGTTTTATTTTTGTCCCCTACAAATGACTACGTGTCTATAAGAAAGTAGTTCAATAGATGTTATGATTTTCCGAATATTGCGATATGGGATTTTTTAATTTCATTTTGAAAAGAAGCTGGAGTGCGTGCCCAATCGAGTATATCGACTAAAATCGGTAATGGGCTTTCACGAAAAGCATCGCGCAACTTATCCAGATTTGTTTGAGCAAGAGAAGGGTTGTGTGGATTTAATACCACTAAATCCAAATCACTGCCTTCATGAGATTGTCCATTTGTACGGCTGCCATATGCCCAAACAGTCATATCTGGGACGTATCGCATGAGAATTTGTTGAACCAGTTTTAAATGTGCAGATTTTAAATCAAGCATTTTTTTTGCCTAAATTTGCTTGAAAAAATTGTTGTAGTGATTTTGCATCAACAAGAAAATCAGGCAATAAAGACAGTGTTTCTTCAGCGAATTCAAGGCCGTAATCATGTGCAGTATCATTTCGATTGTCTCTATATTTAAACCATCTTTCAACAGCATCTGTGCTGAGTAGATGATGTTTTGCGGCTTCTCTTAGAACATCTTTATAGTTTAGTTCATCAATAGATTTGGGGATTGCCGTATAGGATTTGAGTGTTTTGCGTAAAAGCTTACCTGCAGTTTCAAGGGTTAACTCAAATCCTTTGATTACAGCATTGCGAAAAACTTCATATTCAATGGTTTTGGGGTCAGACGCTTGCAAGTGAATCAGAGAAGACTCAAGCGTTTCAATACACCGCAGAAAATGATCTGTGTTAAGCTTCATCATGACTCCTCATTGATTTCACATAGGGCTATTTTATGTCAAAAACGTTCCAGATGACTATTTTATTGATACTGCTGATTTTAATCTGGGGGATTGGCTGGCCAATGATTGCTATCGGACTACCGTATTGCCCGCCGATTTGGTATAGCACGATTCGTTTGGCGCTCGCTGCGGTAATGATGTTTATCGTGATGGGATTGGCAGGTCAACTGGTGATGCCCGATAAAAAGGATCTCCCGCTGATTTTCAGTATAGGCTTTTTGCAAATAGGTTTATTCGTCATGTTGATTACGCTGGGATTGGAGTATGTCCCGCCGGGGCGTTCAGCGATTATTGCCTATACTTCACCTATATTTGTGACACCTATTGCTGTCTGGTTTTTTAGCGAAAAGTTGACCAAATTTAAAGTCATGGGATTAATTTTAGGGTTGATAGGCATTATTTCTTTATTCATGCCCTGGGAACTGGATTGGCATAATCAGCATGTATTATTGGGTAATGGATTATTGTTGTTGTCTGCAATAGTTTGGTCTGCGGCGATGTTGCATATTCGCTATGCCAAATGGCATCGGTCTTCACATCATTTATTGCCATGGCAATTTTTAGTCAGCATTATACCCAATATTTTAATGGCTTTTTATCTCGATCCGCATCCTATTATTCATGTGACAACATCGCTCATCGTCAGTTTGGCTTATGTGATTATTTTGGCCTCACTGGTGGCTTATTGGATAATCATCACGATCACGCGTTTTCTACCTGTGATCACCACATCATTGCTGCTGTTGGCTGTGCCTGTTGTAGGCCTGCTTTCTTCTGCTGTCATGACAGGTGAAAAATTAAGCTTAAATATTATAGTTTCTTTTGCATTTATTATTAGCGGATTAATATTTGTTTCATTGCCAAATGCTAAATCTCGGGCGGACACATAGGTCCGCCCCTACATATTGATTCCTAACCCTTTTTAATCACTTTATACATCCATAAGATCAAACAGGCAGTGACGATCAGCGTGAGTATATCAGCCGTATGTGTAAAGCTGTCTGAGACGATCTTCAATGCGTCAGAGGATTTCTTAATCGCAAATGGGATAGCGAGAATAATCCCCATAATCGCAGCGCCCGCGACAAGACCCGAAGACAGAACCAAACCGCGTTGTCTTTGATCATGCGTGGGTTTTTGCCTTTCTATAATCCAGCTTAAAAAACCACCAAAGACCAAGGGAAGGGAAGCGGACATGGGCAGATAAACGCCCAGTGCAACGCCCAGTACTGGAAAACGCTTGTTATATTTTTTCTTCAGAAAAGTATCGTAAACAATACAAATAGCAGCAAAGCCAAATCCCGTGTATAACAAATGCCAGGGTAAATGATGACCAAAAACGCCTTGCACAACTGCTGCCATGGCGCTGGCTTGCGGGGCTGAAAGCATTTGTCTGGGATCCATGCCAGGATGTGGAAATACACCGCCAATGCCGTAAGCATTAAATAAAAGATTTAAAATTTCAGGAATCACCAAAGAGGCAACAACGATTCCTACGATCAACATGACCTGCTGCTTCCAGGGCGTGGCGCCAACCATACTCCCGGTTTTGAGATCCTGAATGGTGTCACTCATAATGGCAGATGCGGCTGCAATCACACCACCAATGACCAGTGCAAAAGCAGACGCATTCAAAGCGGCTGTCGGATTGGCTTCAAAATGCAATTCGCCATTTAAAAGAATTAATAAAAATAACGAAATCAAAATTAATGCTGACAAGACCATGCCGGACATTGGGCTGTTACTTGAACCTGCAAGACCCACAAAGTAGCCGATGATGGCTGAGAAGAAGAATCCCGCAATGACAGCAAAAGCCGTGCCAATAGCAACTATGGTAATGCGCAGGCTGTGACTGATAGCCAAATGAGAAGGATCAGTATAATGCCAAAGCATCATAAATATGGGCACACAGAGAACCAGTGTTGCCCAGGCGACATAATTAATGGGCAAATCTTTTTCTGTACGGGGAATGGGTGTGGCATTTTCAGCTCGCATTTCGTGTAGAGAAACAAATGATGCGTGAATGCCTTTGATGATAGGTTTTATGAAAGTGGCGAGTGTCCACAAGCCGCCAACCAACATCATGCCAACACCCACATAGCGAATATGCGAATGATAAAGATCTAAAGCTGTACCAGTGAGATTATGAGGCTGCGTAATGCCATCTATGAAAGAATAATAGGGCATACCGATAAGCCAGCCGACAGCCACACCCATAAAAATGGCAAAAGCAACATTAGCGCCTGCAATATAACCTGCGCCTATCACAGCAGGATCAAAACCACTGCTAACGCCTTCGATGGCATTCCCTGTGCGAAACCAATAGTCGATACTGCCCGATAAGATTTCTAATCCATTTTGCGAAAAGCTGATAATACCGCCTACTAATCCACCGGAGATAATATATTTGATATTTTTTCCGGAAGAAACACTGGCTTTGAGGACATTGGCAATCGCTGTGCCTTCTGGAAATCGCAATGTTTTTTCAGCCAGCAGCACGCGTCGCAGGGGAACGGAAAATAAAAGTCCTAATATGCCGCCTGCAATCGCAATAAAGACAGTTTCCCAATAATTAAATTCATGCCAAAAATGCAAAAGAATCATAGCGGGAATAATAAAAGCAATACCTGCTACTAGCCCTTCGCCTGAAGAAGCCGCTGTCTGGACAATATTATTTTCCAGAATATTGGATTTGCGAAATAAGCGTAAAATACCCATGGAAATCACGGCGGCTGGAATAGATGCTGAAACCGTCATGCCGACTTTCAAGCCCAAATAAGCATTTGCTGCAGCGAGAGCAATGGTCAATATAATAGATAAAATAACAGCTTTTATCGTGATTTCAGGTAAAGACTGCGAAGCAGGTATAAAAGCTTCATCTTGCATAAATTAATCCTCATTTCTGTATATATTTTAGTTGCATCGGGGAAAATACCCTTCAATATGCCACAAGACTTGTGGATTCAACAAGGGGGTGGTTATTTTTTCACCAAACTCAATCCATCTTCTTTCTTCAGAAATAAAAAGACTATACTGGATACAATGGTCATTAAGCTGATAATCAAAAAAGTATCATGAAAATCAGTCAAATTTAATACATGCCCGCCAGCAGATGAATGGCTAAATTTTTTCAATATCAATGCACATATCGCCACACTGAAGCTTGAAGAAATTTGTATTGTCACGCTGTGAATGCTTGTAGCATTGCTTAATTCTTCCGGACTGGTTTCTGCAAATGCCAGCGGATTCATGCCGCTGTATTGTAATGACGCGAAAAATCCCGAAATTAAAACAAAGATTATCATCATGATGCTGGATGTTCCTGGTGTCACTGTTGCAAATAGCAACAAAGATAATCCCAATAAAACCGTATTGATAAGCAGTAGTCTTTTAAATCCTGCGAAAACCAATATACGTTTGGAGAATGATTTCACCAGCATGGCGCCGACGGCAAAAGCTGCAACAATGCCGCCGGCATGTTGAGGGGAATATCCCAATGGAATTTGGAGCATGAGCGGCAATAAAAAGGGCAGGCCGCCAAACCCTAAGCGCGTGAATATATTGCCCAAAATAGAAAGTCGAAAAGTCCGTAATCTAAACAGGCTTGTATTTAAAACAGGAAAAATTTGGCGTCTGGAGTGAAGAATATAAAATATGATTAAAACCACAGAAAAAATTAATATCAATATCACTAAAGATAAATTCATCGCATCTTCGCTGAGTGCAGATAATCCAAATGTCAGTCCTGCAAGGCCTAATCCGAATAATAAAAATCCTGTGATATCTAACTTGTGAGTTTTTTCTGCACGGGATTCTGGCAATAAAAAATAAGCCAGTAAAATATTCATTAAACCGAAGGGAATGTTGACCCAAAAAATCCATCGCCAGGAAAAAGTTTCGGTCAGAAATCCGCCTAATAGGGGTCCTAATGCGGGTCCAATGAGGGCCAATATCACCACGCGGTTCATTGTCTGTACCAATTCATCGCGTTCAAACCATTTGACGATCATCAGGCGTCCGAGAGGCGCCATCAAAGAACCGCCCATGCCTTGAAATATTCGCGCGATCACTAATTCCCATAAATTATCTGAAAATCCACAGCTAACAGAACTTAAGGTAAAAATACCCAATGCAATGATGAACATTTTTTTGATGCCGTATTTATCAGCTAACCAGCCGCTGATGGGAATAAAAATGGCTAAACTCAACAGATAGCTGATCAGCGCAATTTTTAAATCAATGGGTCCAACATGGAGGCTTTTTGACATGGCAGGTATGGCTGTATTGATAATGGTCATATCGACTGTTTCCATCAATAACGCCAGCGAGACAATCGGCGGGATGAGGCGTTTGATGGCGGGCGATATGTTCATGGATGGCTCAAATTTGATTTATGCCTCTATTTTACATGAGTAAAAGAAATTTGGCATTGTGTTTTATATGTTATTAAGTATATACTTTCAATATATATTGAGGGAGGTGAGAGATGATGAGAACGGCAAAGCTTTTTAAGAATGGTCAAAGCCAGGCTGTGCGGCTTCCTAAAGAATTCCGACTCGAAGGGACTCAGGTTTTTGTCAAAAAGGATGGTGACAATATTGTTCTGATGCCCATTAAAACTTGTTGGTGGAAAAATTTAGTGGAAAGTCTTTCAGAGTTTTCAGATGATTTTATGGAGCATCGAAATCAGCCAAAGCTTCAAAAAAGAGAAGAGATGTTCAAGTGAAGTATTTGCTTGATACCAATATTTGTATCTATCTTATTAAACAAAAGCCCGTGGAAATCCTTAACAGATTTAAGCGTTTTTCGCTTGGTCAAGTCGGTATTTCATCCATTACTTTATCAGAATTAATGTTTGGCATTGAAAAAAGTCAGCATAGAGAAAAAAATGAAATTGCATTGACAAAGTTTATTTCATCTTTAGTGATATTGCCTTTTGATGAAAAAGAAGCCTTTTGTTATGGACAAATTAGAGCCTCTCTGGAAAAAGCTGGAACACCTATTGGTTCAATGGATTTATTGATCGCTGCACATGCCAAAAGCCTTAATATTGTATTGGTTACAAATAACACTAAAGAATTTTTGCGTGTCAAAGGATTACGTTTGGAAAATTGGGTGCATGACGATCCTAAAATCGCGCATCATTGAAAAAATTCGCCAATCAGGCGGAAAAATATCCTTCTCTGAGTATATGCAAATGGCTTTGTATGATCCCAAGCTGGGATATTATACGGGCCATCATCATCAATTAGGGCGGCAGGGTGATTTTATTACCGCGCCAGAACTATCTGATTTGTTTGGAAAGTGCATCGTAAAATCACTTCAGGCTGTTTTGTTGAGTCTTAAAAATCCAATGGTTGTAGAATTTGGTGCGGGTACGGGAAAATTAGCCAATGTTATCTTAGAGCAGTGTGAGTCTATAGAAAATTATTGGATTATCGAAATCAGTCCTGCTTTGAGAAAACTACAGCAGATAACATTGGAAAAATATTTATCTAAGATCACCTGGCTTGAAAAATTACCTGAAGAGAAATTCGAAGGGATTATATTGGCCAATGAAGTCATGGATGCTTTTGCCGTGACGAAGTTTTCTATGGATTCCCGCTTTCGCGGGAATGACGGAGGGGTCATTCAAGAATATTATGTGGCTGAAAAAAATGATTGCTTGGAATGGCATCTAGATATTCCCAGTCATCAAGATATCATCAATTTTGTGGGTAATTTGGAGCTGACTTCGCCATACTCCAGTGAGATTAATTTTGCGATTAAACCCTGGATCAAAAGTTTAAGCGCTAACTTAACCTCTGGTATTATTTTATTATTTGATTATGGTTTTCCCCGTCATGAATTCTATCATCCTGACCGTGCTGAAGGCACATTGATGTGCCATTATCAACATCGGTTAAACAGTGATCCCTTTTATATGCCTGGATTACAGGATATTACCGCACATGTTGATTTTACATTTGTCGCAGAATCTGCAGTAGAGTCTGATCTTGAAGTCAGGGGATATACTTCCCAAGCTGCTTTTTTATTAGAGTCTGGTATACTGGATTTTGCACAAAGCCATGAAGACAAAAATGCGATCAAGATGCTGACGTTGCCTAGTGAAATGGGAGAGCTTTTTAAAGTCATGTTATTATCAAAAAACAATGATGTGCCTGTATTAGGGTTTGCTCTGCACGATAGACGAAATAGATTGTAGAGACGCAATATTTTGCGTCTTTTATACAAAAAAGGTTTTATATATGATTAAATTTACTTTGGCACAACTCGACTTCATAGTTGGCGATATTGAAAAGAACGCTGAAAAAATCCTCTCGGCAGTAAAAGAAGCTAAAAGAAAACATCAAACAGATTTGATTGCTTTTCCTGAGTTGGCATTAAGTGGTTATCCGCCAGAAGATTTATTATTCCGCCGGGATTTTTTAAGCGAGATTAAAAAATATTTAATGATTATTCAAGAAAATCTACCTGAAGATATTTGCGTGATTATGGGATATCCTGAATCCGAGTCTGAACAAAACAAAATATATAACAGCGCGATTGTCTTGGTGCGCGGAAAAATATTGGCAAATTATCGTAAACAATTATTGCCCAACTACGGTGTTTTTGATGAGAGACGTTATTTTACACCTGGAGATTCACCATGTGTCTTTCAATATAAACAGCATCGAATAGGCTTGGTGATTTGCGAAGATTTATGGCATAGAGGCGCTGCAGAACAAACCCAACAGGCAGGTGCAGAAATATTGGTTTCCATCAATGCTTCGCCTTTTCATTTGGGCAAAATAAATAAGCGCATTGAAAAAATGCAGGATAGAGTGAAAGAAACCCATTTGCCTTTACTCTATGTGCATCATTGTGGTGCGCAAGATGATTTGATTTTTGATGGCAGCTCTTTTGTATTGGATGAAAAGGGTCATTTGGTTGCCCAGGCGCCGTTTGCAGAAGAATATCTTTTAGATGTTAAATTTGATGGTAAGATTTATGGTAATGATATTCATTTATCAAACGATCATGCGCAAATATATCAATCTCTGGTGTTGGGTGTTCGGGATTATGTCAGAAAAAATGGATTTCAAAAAACAATATTAGGATTTTCTGGCGGCATAGATTCTGCATTAACATTAGCGATTGCGGTAGATGCTTTGGGCAAAGAAAATGTTTTGCCTGTTATTATGCCTTCTCGTTATACCTCAGCATTAAGTCTTCAGGTTGCGCATCAACAAATTCAATTATTAGGATTAGATTATCAGGAAATTTCCATAGAGCCTGAATATCAGGCTTTTATATCCAGTCTTAAATTGGATATCAACAAAACAAATATTACTACACAAAACCTACAAGCCAGAATTCGGGCTGTTATACTCATGGCTATTTCCAATCAAACTAATAGTTTATTATTAAATACCAGCAATAAAAGCGAATTGGCTGTTGGATATGGCACATTATATGGCGACATGTGCGGAGCCTATGGTGTAATTAAAGATGTTTGGAAGACGGATGTATATCATCTGGCGCAATATCGCAACCAATTATCTCCTGCTATACCAGAAGAAATTATCGCACGGCCACCATCTGCCGAGCTTGCGTTAGATCAATTGGATACAGACACTTTGCCGCCTTATGATATCTTGGATGAAATATTGAAAAAATATATCGAACAAGAAAAAAGCCCAGAAGAAATTATTGGTTTGGGTTTTGATGAAAAAGTCGTCCACAAAATTATTCATATGATTTATCAAAATGAATACAAAAGAAAACAGGGCCCATTAGGCCCGCGCGTCAGCAGAATGGCCTTCACCCGTGAAAGACGTTATCCGATTACCAATATGTTTCATTCATTGTAGGGGCGCAGCAAGCAGCGCAATGGCATTCGGTTAAGCTAAGTTATTACCCACAAGTCTAAATGTTGTGGTTTTTCGCCTCTCCGGAGGGAGAGGCCGCCGCGTAGCGGCGGGTGAGGGGAATAAAATAAAATTTGTTTTTCATTATTTTACTTGAGTAAAAATATATTTGACGTAAATTCAGCAAATAAAAATTGATTGTATAAATTTATTTCCCCTCACCCGCCCAGGCTTCGCCTGGTCGACCTCTCCCTTCGGAGAGGTGAAAAGACGGATTGTGGGCTTAACCGATGCCATTGGCAAGCAGCGCCCCTACTGCGGCTTTCGGTGCCAGATGATGGGGGAGGCGGATAAAACCTCAACATCGTAACGCATCGGTTCACCTACAGTGGTTTCAAGATAAATGCATTGAAGATCATAGTGATTGGGTTTTTTGCCCTTGCGGAGTCTTCGGCACAATACTTCGCCTGTTTTGATTTCAATGATGCAGTTCCGCCCAATGAGATTGGCCAGATTTTCGCCTTGAAATCGTTTGCCGCCGATGGTGTCACCTGGCTGATAGAGGGGGCACATTCCATCATCATAGACCAGCATGTCGAGTACATCGTGATTTAGCGTTCTAAAGACATTGAGCTCCTTTGCGATGACATCAGCATCAGAAAGCGTGACAGTATTAAGAAATTCGGAAGGGGTCTCTCGGGCGCCCAGGAATGCTTTTTGGGTCACATAGGGAGATTGGCCTTCGCCATGCAGGAGCCATTCGAGAGTACAAAATACGCCTTCATCTTTCAGCGCACTAATGACTCGCTGAGCGCCTTTCATTGTCAAACCCCCTGATTTAGCTTCTTCCCAGGCTTGTATCGTGCTTGCACTGATCTCATGTTTGATGGTCATTGCCTTGCGGGAAAGATCCGCCATTTTGCGCAAACTCTTTAATCGACGACCTCTGGCCTGTAGAAGGGATTTGACATCTGTATGGACAATTGCTGACATAAAATTTATCGCCAAAACTGTTAAAAAATAAATAAACATATGTTAAAATTTAATAATTGTTAGGATTTATCACTTTTACTATACCACAGCTTTGTGACAGGGATAAGAAAATGTCCATACCAGACATACCCATAACCATGCCTTTGGCTCCCAAAGATATGGTAAATGATTTGATACGTAATCATCGATATACGTTGAAGAAACTCGCAAAAGATTTGTGTCTGTCCCCGCGCACAGTCTATCGCCTCCAACAAGGCGAATGTAAAAGCCCCAAGGCAATTGCGAAGATGATTATGCTGTATTGTCGGTTGTAGGGTTTTAATGGAAATATATATTATTTTTTTGGCATGGATTGCATTGCTGTTTGTTCAACTTTCGGAGTAGTCACAAACCCTTTTGTTGGGATATATCTTCTTGCCGCTTCATCTGCAAGTTTTCCAAGTCTGCCACTTTTTAATGCCTCTTTGTGTTCCTTTAATTTTTCAAAATCAGATGGTTTTCTTTCTGAATTTATGAATGTTTTCAAAGCATTTGCAGCTGCAGTTTTTTCAGGCTTGCTAAGATTAAATTTTTCTCCATTGATTTTTGATATATAATTATCTATTTCTTGTATAAATTTAACAGTCTTAAAGTCATTCTTTTCTTTAGATAAAGCGCTATAATCTTTATTATCTTCATTGTCGAATTTGGGGTTGCGATCTATTCCTCCAGCGATGTTAACTATATTTGCAAGATTTCCAGTGGTCAGGGCTTTTTCGTGTTTCAGCATAGCTAAACAATTTTCTTTACTTGGATCTTCTAAAAATGTTTTGTAAGATTCTGCGGCTGCAGTTTTTTCTGATTTGCTAAAATTAAATTTTTCGCCTTCGATTTTTTTAATGTATTCTTCTAGTTCTTGTTTACATCTATTCACATTAGATTTGTCCATCAATTCAGGAGGTAAAGGCAATGGGTTACGATGTTTTTTAGTGACCTCTGGAATTAGAGGTGGTTTTGACTCAGGCTTTGACTTTGACTTTGACAATTCAGCCAATCTTTCAGTAGAGTTCTTGGTTTCCTGGGGTTTAGGTGATAGCAATTTAAGTTTGGGAAATGCTAGAAGAGTTGTGTGCGCTGTTTTATATTGTGTTTCCATTTTTTGATATTTGCGTAACATGACACCGGCTCTACCATTTTCATATTCTTCATATGACATAAATGGTTTTGTGGGATTATTTCTCCTCCATTCGGTCATTTCTGAATTATAGTTTTTTTTTATGGCAGCTCTTGCATCATTTATATTCGAAGTGATAAGACTTAATTTAAAATTAAATGCTTTATTTAAATCAGCGGTTGATGTAGTATCTAAAATATCATAGCATTTATTTTTTATAAAGCCAGCTCTATCATTAGGTTCTTGATAAGGTATTGTATATACGCCTAAAGAATCACAATATTCTTTTTCTTGAGTTGTGGTTGCGTTGCCTAATACGATAGCTTGTAAAATTGATTCTTTCATGCCAAATACCTCTTGCTCAACATCAAGTCTCTTACTTTAAACATAGGTTATGGGTAGGGAAAGTCAAATTCTGGGCATCATTTTTACAGTATTATTTAGCTATTTTTGCTATTATCTTGATTTTTGAGAGAAAGCCATGTCATCAGATTTTCAGGTCAAGGCGCATGCTAAGTGGATATTGGCGGGTGAGCATGCGGTATTGCGCGGGCATCCGGCGCTGGTATTTCCCATCCCCGGCAAAATGGTTGAGCTTTTTTATACCTATCAGCCTGAGCCATTGGAGGTGGATTTCAACGCACCGTGCGGCGAGACTTTTTTAGTCTTGTTTTGGGGTGTATTCGAAGAAGCTTTGAAGCTTTTACAAAAAAAACATCATGATGTCGAGGGTCGGTTATTCTTTCAGAATAATATTCCCATGGGTGCGGGGATGGGATTTTCTGCCGCTTTTTGTGTGTGTCTGACCAAATTTTTTCAATGGAAAGGATGGGTTACAGAAAGTGAATCTTTCGAATTTGCGCGCCGTCTGGAAGATCATTTCCATGGCAAAAGCAGCGGTGTGGATATTGCCGGCAGTCTCTACGATGGCGGTATGTATTACCGTATGAATGGTGATAAACATCCTATTGTAGTTCATTGGCGGCCGCATTTATACTTGTCTCACTCCGGACATGTCAGTGTCACATCTAAGTGTATTAATTTGGTTAAAGAGTTGTGGGAAAGAGATCAAATATTAGCTCAAAAAATTGATAACGATATGTCTAAGAGCGTCGAGATGGCTGAAAAAGCTTTTTTGCTGACAGAAAATGAAGGTTTGGATTTATTAAAGAAATCCATAGAATCAGCCAATAATTGTTTTGTGCGCTGGGGATTAATTAACCATAATTTGGAAGATCATATTAAACAGCTGACACTGGCGGGCGCTCTATGTTGTAAGCCAACAGGTGCAGGTGACGGTGGTTATGTATTAAGTCTCTGGGATAAAACACCAGAATTGCCGATTGAAATGATTGCAGTGTTTTAATAATGGATAAAGTCATATTAGTTAATAGACAAGATGAAGTCATTGGCGCAGCTAATAAGCTAGAGGCGCATCAACAGGGTTTATTGCATCGGGCTTTTTCAGTATTTGTTTATAGAAAGTTGGGTAATAAAATTGAAATATTATTGCAGCAACGCCACCCTGAAAAATATCACAGCGGCGGTTTATGGACGAATACGTGCTGCAGTCATCCGCTACCCAATGAAGATATTAGAGATGCTGCTATAAGACGCTTACAAGAAGAAATGGGCATTACTACAGATCTGAGAGAAATCGGCGTTTTTCAGTATAAAGCCCAAGTGGGTAATAATCTCATCGAAAATGAAATCGACCATGTGTTTATCGGCGAAATCAATGATGATATCATTAATATTAAATATAATTCTGAAGAAATTATTGATTATAAATGGATAGAGATAAGTGAGTTAAAGAAAAATATCTTGAATAATCCTCATCAATATACAGCTTGGTTGTTGCAGGCGTTAGAGATTGTGATCAAAACTTTCCATTCCGTCATTCCCGCCGCTCGGTAATGAGCAAACACTACAATATTTCGAGCGGGAATCCAAAGCTGAGTTATGATAGTCTAGAGTTAAAATCGGTAGAATCTTAAAGAATGTAATAGATTCCCGCTCTAAAGATCATCATGTTTGCTCATTTTCTCAGGGGCGGGAATGACGGGGTTAAATGAGACGCTCTAATGCAAATTCTCCAACACGCCTTTAATCAATTTAGATAAATTTTTGGCACAGATTTGGCCGAAATGTAAGGTTTCATCGTGCGTAATGGGCGTGTTGTTAAAAAGTCCGGCGGCATAGTTGGTAATAGATGTTACAGCTGCAACGCGTAATCCACAATGACGTGCAATCAACACTTCGGGAATTGTTGACATGCCAATAAAATCAGCCCCTAATGTTTTGTATGCTCGAATTTCTGCAGGTGTTTCAAAACAAGGGCCTGTCACGCTGGCATAAACGCCTTCATATGTTTTTATTTCTAATGTCGATGCGGTTTGATGAAAAAGTTGTCTCATGGCAGGATCATATGCGTCTACCATTGAAAAAAATCTTTCTCCAAATTCTTCATCATTGGGCCCAATGAGCGGCACGCGATGTTGGAGATTGATGTGATCAGTAATTACCGCCAATTCGCCCGCGGGAATATTTTTATGCAGAGAACCTGACGCATTGGTGAGAATTAATATTTCAATACCCAATAGTTTTAAAGTTCTGATAAAGATTTTAAAATCTTCATTACTTGCGCCCTCATATCCATGGATACGGCCTTGCATGCACACGACTGAAGTGCCTCCAAGCAATCCTAATACCATTTGGCCTTTATGGCCGTGGACTGTACTTTGTGGAAATCCAGGGATATCTGAATAGGGTATCGCCGTTGGAGATTGAATGTCATCCGCTAATTCGCCTAATCCCGAACCCAGAATTAAGCCCACTTTGGGAATGAAATCCGGTTTTCTGGATTGAATAAAATTGATGGTTTTTGTGTAATCAGTCATAAGATATTTCTCCTCTGAGATCCTGTTGGATTTTTGCAAATAAGATGATATCTTATAGTGCAACATAAATATAGATAATATCAGAGGTATTTTAATGTGAACGACGTCGTGGGTGGTTTTAGTTTATTAGAGTTGTTAATCGTTTTAGCGATTGTTGCTATTTTGGCGGGCATATCTTTTCCTGCTTATCAATCTCATCTGATCAAAGCACGCCGCACTGACGGCCAGGTGGCGTTATTTCATCTTGCCACTGCACTGGAAAAATATGCTGTAGACAATCACGGCTATGAAGGCGCTAATTTTGAAAATCTTAAAATTAAGCCTGAATCTTCCCAAAAATATTATGAATTAAATATTATCAAATCAGAAGAAATGGATTTTTTAATCTCCGCTGAACCCATCAATGCCCAAACAAAAGATAAAGCCTGCGGGATTCTGGCCATGAATGACAAAGGCGAAAAAGGGATATTGTCAGGAAATCAGCTGGTAGTAGATAGGGCGTGTTGGTGATAATTAGGGGAAAAGACAACTCAGATTTATGGGCGCCCCAAATTTAATCCTCATCTCCAAGCGACATCAACGATGCGTTTCCACCCGCGGCAGTGGTGTTGATGGTGAGCGTTCTTTCTGTGCATAGACGCAACAAATAATGCGGGCCGCCAGCTTTGGGGCCGGTGCCAGAAAGGCCTTCGCCGCCGAAAGGTTGGACGCCAACTACAGCGCCGATCATATTGCGATTAACATAGATATTGCCTGCTTTAATGCGTTTTTGAATGTATTCTACTGTTTCATCAATACGGCTGTGTATGCCCATGGTGAGACCATAGCCAGTATGATTAATATCAGAAATAACTTTATCTAAGTCGCCAGATTTAAATTTGATGATATGTAATATCGGACCGAATACTTCGCGCGTTAATACTTGGATGTTTTCTATTTCAAATACGCTGGGAGCAAAAAAGCTGCCATGTTGAAGATCTGGCGGTAATTTGAGTTGTGTGATTAATTTTGCCTGTTTATTTATCTTCATAGCAGCAACATGTTCTTCTAATGTTTTTTTAGCGCCGTGATCAATTACAGCGCCGATGTCTGTCGATAATAAACTGGGATCGCCTATCTTTAATTCAGCCATTGCACCAGTTAGCATATGTATGGTTTTATCTGCAATGTCTTCCTGGAGATATAATACTCTCAACGCAGAACAGCGCTGACCCGCGCTCATGAATGCAGAAGTAATCACATCCTGTACAACTTGTTCGGGCAGAGCAGAAGAATCTACAATCATCGCATTTTGTCCGCCCGTTTCAGCAATGAGTGGAATAATCGGACCGTTGCGATGCGCTAATATCTGCTGAATTTGTTGGGCAGTTTCAGTTGAGCCCGTAAAAATAATCCCCTGGATACGCGTATCAGATACAACCAGATTACCCACTAATTTACCGCTGGCGGGTAAAAACTGAACGGCATTTTTGGGGATACCCGCTTCATGTAATAATTCCACGGCGCGCATGCCAATCAATACAGTCTGCATCGCAGGTTTGGCGATAACCGTATTGCCCGCTGCCAATACAGCCGTGATTTGTCCCATGAAAATGGCCAGCGGAAAATTCCACGGACTGATGCACACCATGGGCCCACGTCCGCGTAGAAATAACTGATTGCTCTCACCAGTCGGTCCCGGCAGGGTGAGAGGTTTGGCAATATGCAAGCGTGCCTGCTCAGCATAATATCGACAAAAATCTACCGCTTCGCGAATTTCAGCCAGTGCATCAGGAATGGTTTTGCCTGCTTCAGATATTAATAAATACATCAATTCTGGTATATTTTTTTCTAACAAATCTGCTGTGCGCTCGAGATATCCCGCGCGTTTTTCAACAGATGTGGTTTCCCAGGCTTCGAAAGCTTTTGCAGAATGATCTATGGTTTTTTTAATATCAACTTCTGTTGATTCTATTAATACTCCAATAGTTTTTTGATTGTTTTGAGGTGAAACAATATTGCGCTTAGCGCCCAGAGATTTTTCTGGTGTAACAACAGTGGCATGCGCAGTCCAGGTTGTAGATTCGAATTTTTTCATCTGAGTCACTAATTTTTCAACTTCTGTATGATTGGCAAGATTAATCGTCATGGCGTTTTTCCGAGTTTTTCCATAGATACTTTCCGGTAATGGAATATGTGGATGAGGTTTGGATGTGAAAGATTGAATTTTGGTTATAGGATTTGCAATCATTTCTGAGACAGGCACTTTTTCATCTATAATGCGGTTGACAAAAGAGGTGTTTGCGCCGTTTTCCAATAATCTTCTGACTAAATAAGCCAATAATTCTTCGTGACTGCCAACAGGCGCATAAACTCGACAGGGAATATCCAGATTATCTTTACCAACCACCTGATCATAGAGTGTATAACCCATGCCGTGGAGACATTGGAATTCAAAGTCTTTCCTCTCTCCAGCCAACTCTAAGACAGCGGCGAGTGAGTAAGCATTATGCGTGGCAAAAGCGGGATAGAAAGCCTCAGGATAGCTTAATAGCTTTTTCGCACAAGCAATAAACGACACATCTGTCGACATTTTGCGAGTAAATACAGGATAACCTGATAAACCTCTGACTTGCGCGTTTTTAATTTCGGCATCCCAGTATGCGCCTTTAATAAGTCTAATCACCAAGCGCTTTTTTTGTGAATGCGCTAATTTGGCTAATTCGTCTATCAAATAAAAAGCGCGCTTTTGATAAGACTGGACGGCTAATCCAAATTGCGTATAATTTTTTAAATCAGTATGTTTAAATACATTAGAGATAATTTGCAGAGAAATATCTAATCTATCTGCTTCTTCTGCATCGACTGTTAAACCTATATCAGCAGCTTGGGCTTGTAATGTTAGAGTGAGTAATTTTTCTGTAATATAGGGCACGACAATTTCTTTTTGTGCGAATTCATAGCGTGGATGTAAAGCTGATAATTTAACAGATATCCCGCCCGTATTATTTTGTTTTGTAGAGACGCAATATTTTGCGTCTTTAACAGCCTCTATCGCTCTTTGATACGCCAGGAAATAACGATCTGCATCTTCGAGAGTTCGAGCAGCCTCTCCTAACATATCATACGAAAAACAATAACCTCGTTTATCTAGTGGGATAGAGTTTTTTAAAGCTTCCTGGATAGTCCGTCCCATGACAAATTGCTTGCCCAATACTTTCATCGCATGAGCGACTGTTTTGCGAATCAACGGTTCGCCGCCACGTGCAATCAACGTTTTTAAAGTCTTTTTTAATCCAGAAGTATGATTAGGCGAGATAATTTTGCCTGTTAACATCAATCCCCAGGTCGCTGCATTGACAAAAAGAGATTCGCTTTTTCCCAGGTGTTCTTCCCAATCGCCTTTGCTGATTTTATCCCGAATGAGCTTATCTATAGTCTTTTTATCTGGAATGCGAAGCAGCGCTTCGGCGAGACACATTAAGGCAATGCCTTCGTCGCTGGAGAGATCATATTGATACAAAAAGGCATCTAATCCGCTTTGTGACAGACGCGTCTCGCGAACTTTAATCACCAATTTTTCTGCTGTTTTGGCAATACGGGTTTGTAGAGACGCAATATTTTGCGTCTCTACATATCGAACCAGAGTTTGAATGCAGTCTGTTTCATCAGCAAGATAATAATCATCTAATATTGTCATGATCTCGATCTATAGGTTATTTCAATCCGGCGATTAGCGACTGCACCGTCTACATAACGATTGCTGGCGATAGTATAGCGATCATCTTTGCCAATGCCGATGGGTGTCAAACACTCATGCGGAACACCTTGAGTCCATAAGAAAGTAATTAAACTTCTGGCTTGTTTTTCTGATAACCATTGATCATCAGGATAACTGCCCAATGAATCTGTGTAGCCTTTTACGGTGATACAAGTGGGTATCGCACGTTTAATTTTTTTGGATAACATCCGGAGTCCTGGATAAGCTTCCTGGTAGATTTCAGCGCTTCGAACCTCGAAAACAGGATCGACGGGTACAATAATACGATAGGTATAGCCGATATGAATCACCTGAATGCCCAGTCTACCCATGGCATTATTAGGAAGGTCGCTGGGGAGAATGCAAGGCTTGATTGTGGGGGTATTAATTTCCGTGAGATTTTGTGCGCAGGCTATTAAAAATAGCGCTGTGGCGCCTAAAATGGCTAATTGCAAAACGGACTTTATCATGGCGTTCCATTCCTACCGGGTTATCAAGAAACTGCATTATAACGATAAGAGAGCATCTAGCCAAACTGAAAAAATTATGTTAGGCTATCATGACCTCATGGGATGAGGGTTTTAGAAGGATGGTTTTTATTTCTTAGGGAGGAGTTCATATGTCATTTGTTACGCATTTCGGTAAAAGAAAAGTTTATCTGATCAATCACGACCCCATTAATCATACCAAGCAGCTTGAAGATATGGGTGTTTCGTTCTCAAAATTTCTAGCGCTTCAAACTATCAATGAATTTCGTGATGCGGTTTATAACGACTTCATTGCCGGAGAGCTTTTCAGTGCAGAAGCTGCCGCACAAAAAAGACTGTATTCCGACGAATATTATCTTGAGCTATTAGTGCCTGCTGAGTCGATTTCTCATGCATTGCCTGACGGCCATGTGTTTATTAAACCAGGATTTGCGGTTAAAATTCTGTCTTTAAAAACGGCAAATCATGTGACGTATAAATACCATGAAACATTGGGATTCCATGAGGAATCAGCAAGAATGTCAGCCCCTGGCCGCAGAGTGTATAACTATAATCCAGACCGATGGCCCTTGTTCTCATCTGTCTCTGCTTCTCATTTATCATCGGGTTGATGCAGAATAATTGATATCTTTCTGCCAATTGCGTAAGATGTGCGAAATTATTGTGATTAGAACGGAGCGCATCAAATGTACGCGGTGATTGAAAGTGGTGGAAAGCAGTATCGGGTAACAGAAGGCCAGCGACTTAAAATTGAAAAATTGCCTGTAGAACCAGGTCAGGAGATCATTTTTGAAAAAGTGCTGATGCTTTCTGACGACAACGGTTTAAAGATTGGCGCGCCTTATGTTTCAGGCGCGAAAGTGGCGGCACAAGTGACTGAGCAGGGGCGAAGAGACAAAATTCGCATCATCAAGCACCGCCGCCGCAAACATTATCATCGTGAAATGGGGCATCGTCAGTATTTTACGGGGATTACCATCACGAACGTAGGCATATAAAATTTCGTAGAGACGCAATATTTTGCGTCTTTATATATATTTAAAGCAGAGGTGAATTATGGCACATAAAAAAGCGGGTGGTAGTACGTCGAACGGACGTGACTCGAATCCGAAATATCTTGGCGTCAAAATGTACGGCGGCCAATTGGTCAAAGCAGGCAATATTATTGTGCGTCAACGCGGCACAAAATTCCATCCTGGATCAGGTGTAGGCATGGGTCGTGATCATACGCTGTATGCGCTTATCCCAGGCCACGTAAAATTTGTCCGTGGTGGCGAGAAGATGAAACAATTTGTGAGAATCATACCTGTAGAGACGCAAGATGTTGCGTCTAAAGGCGATGCTGCAGCAGCATAAAGAATTTATAGGGATATTTAAAAAGGGCGCGAAAGCGCTCTTTTTTTTAAGCATTTGTTTAACTTAACTATAAAGGAGATTTATTTATGCTTTTACGATTTACAAAAATTCCCCCATTGCGTAGTTCTCATTCATCTTCTACTCTTTTTGCCAGATCTTTTTGTACTGATGGTTGTTCAAATGATAAATATAGAGATTATATTGAAAAATATGAAAATATACCAAAACATTCGCTTAGTGAGATATATGCAAAAAAGTGTGAAGAATATCTTCAATCCCCAAAGTTGGAGGTTTCCAAAGCAGAAGAGATGCGTGTTGAACTTAGAGTATTGTATCAACTATGCAATAAGAGTCAGAATATTTCAGATATTAAAAGAGAAGAAGAGATTGGTTCGGATTATACGATGGCGCCCAAATTTGGTAGAACAGCCACAGAATAAATCATGGATGACAGCGTAGAGACGCAAAATATTGCGTCTCTACAATAATAGATGTAACATTGGTTTTCTATGTTGTAGTTTGATAATTAATACAGAGGAAAATTTTGCATGAGCAAAATTACAGCATCACCCCATGATAAAATGTTTCGAGCGGCTTTGAAAAATATCAAAGTTGCGCGCGCGTATTTCGAACAATATCTTCCAAAATCTGTTTTAAAAACTATCAATCTTGATATTCTCGATCGTTGTCCTGAGATTCATGTGAATCAATATCTGGAGCGATCAGAATCAGATGTTGTCTACAGAACAAACATTGCAGGCGAAGCAGCGTATTTATATTTATCTGCAGAGCATCAATCCAAAGATGATGAGTTTATGCCTTTTCGGGTGTTGAAATATAATATTGGGATATGGCAATTTCATCGGGATCAAAATCCAGGCAGCAAAAAATTGCCCTTGATTATCAATACTGTGTTTTATAATGGCAAAAGGCCCTACCGACACTCGACAGATTTTAAAGATTTGCTCAACGCACCGAGAGAGTTGGTTGATGAATTCTGGGCAAGGCCATTTATGCTGATTCAGGCATGGGATAGGACTGATGATGAGCTGCTGGAGCAAAAATGGGCAGGGCTTTTTCAGTTTTTCATGAAACATATCCATTCGCTTGATTTATTGCCTCATCTGGAGACTGTTTTGCCGTTATTGAAAACCATTGATGCTGAAAATGGGGTAGAATATATTGAAGCTGTCTGTAATTATGCTTTAACAGCGGGTGAAGTCAGCAATACAGAAAAATTTGTGACAATCATCAGCAATGAATTATCGAGAGCAACAGGGGAAAAGATTATGACAGGCGCAGAACAATTGATGCAGATAGGAGTGCAGAAAGGCATCCAACAAGGCATACAGCAAGGTATTGAGCAGGGCACACTTGAAGGTGAAAGGACAATTTTAAAAAGGCTCTTAACGCGTCGTTTTGGATTTATTTCTCTGAGGTATCTAGAAAAAATACAAAATGCTGATTCAGGAACCTTGTTACTCTGGAGTGAAAAAATTTTAGATGCTGGAAAAGTTGAAGATGTTTTCAATAGTTATCACTAATTTTTGATTTTCAGATTGGATCCCGCGAATAAACCGCAGGAACAGCGTAGGGGCAGACCTTGTGTCTGCCCTTGTTTTTTTGAAGTAATGAGCATAAATCCATGAAATTCGTAGACGAAGTTGTGATCAAAGTGATGGGCGGTAAAGGCGGGAATGGCTGTGCCAGTTTCCGGCGGGAGAAATTTATCCCTTTTGGCGGGCCTAATGGTGGTGATGGCGGTGATGGCGGCAGTGTTTATCTTGTCGCAGATCAGGCGATCAATACGCTGATTGATTTTCGCTATCAGCGCAATCATCAAGCGGCATCCGGTGAAGGCGGTATGGGTAGTGATTGTACTGGGAAACAGGGTGATGATTTAATGATACAAGTCCCTGTCGGGACTTTGGTTTATGACGTGGAAACCCAGGAATTATTAGGCGATTTGACTCAACCCAATCAAAGATTAAAAGTCGCTGAAGGCGGCAAAAGGGGATTGGGTAATACACACTTCAAAAGCAGCGTAAATCGCGCTCCACGGCAATATACGCATGGTTCTATGGGCGAAACCCGAACCTTAAGATTAGAATTAAAGCTATTGGCTGATATAGGATTATTGGGTTTACCCAATGCAGGTAAGTCAACCTTTATCCGATCTGTCTCGAGCGCGCGCCCCAAAGTCGCAGATTATCCGTTTACGACGTTATATCCCAATTTGGGTGTGGTTTCTGTCTCGCCGCACCGCAGTTTCGTATTGGCCGATATCCCCGGCTTAATTGAAGGCGCTGCTGAAGGTGCGGGTCTGGGCATTCAATTTCTCAAGCATTTACAGCGCACGCGGGTATTGCTGCATATGATTGACATTGCGCCGCCTGATGAAAGTGATCCGGTCTTGAGTGCCCAGCAAATCGTCAAAGAGCTAGAAAAATTCAGCCCGGAATTAGCAGATAAGCCCCGCTGGCTGGTGTTAAATAAAATAGATTTATTGCCGGATATTGACGCTGAAAAAATATGTAAAAATATTGTTAAAAAATTAAATTGGAAAGGGCCGGTATATCAAATTTCCGCTTTGGCCAAAAAGGGCGTTCAAACACTGGCTGAAGACCTGATGGCTTATCTGGAATCAGAAAATATGGTACAATAATATTAACTAATTTGTATTTTTATAGAGGAAAATTTATGCAACAGCCACAACAGCAACCACAACCACAACCACAACCACAACCTCTTTACCAACACTCTGACTATAACAGCGATATCAAACAGATCTTAGAAGCCTTGAAAGAATCCGCGGTGCTGGGATCAAATATTCAAGAAAGAAGGGAAGTTAAAGCAAAACTGGAAACTGAAACTGATCAGGATAACTTTTTTAACCATCTCCGTGAGGCGCGGCGTCAGCTTGAAATTCTAAAAGAAAAACCTGAAAATAAAGAAGATTCGTCAAGAAAAAAAGCAATTGAGGATGCCATAGAGGCTGCGAAAACAGCACAAGGAAAAATTGCCACTGCTCTGAATTTTTCACAACAGAAGCGAGCTGAAATTGCCCGGAATGTAAATCCTGACCCTATAACTCTCATAGGCCAACCCCAGGCAGTAAAAACTGGATTTGTGCAATTTGCGACAAAGACTATAGGACTTTTTGGCGGCAGAGAACCAGGCGAAAAGATTACGGGGCTTTTTAGCAGCATAAAATCAGGCGAAGCTTATATTCATGTTGGCAGCACTCCGAATGGTGAAACCAGCCTTACTGTCTCAGGCAATCATAATAAAGGACTTTCCTGGGAAGAAAAGAATTTTGGATTGGTTACGGCTGCGATAAACGCGTATGGTATTGAAGGTAATGTCAAGCTTCCAGGTTTTGATATCGACAAGTTTCTTGAAAGTAAAGCAGGAATAGATAAAAATGGAAGAACTGTATCACGTGATTACTATAAGCAGTATACTGATCTTATAACGAAACTTTCTGAAGCAGGACTTAAAGTTGAAGATAGGTGTTTAGATGCATTGGGAAAAAAGGGTTTTGATCCGGATAGAATAAAAGCGGATCAGGGTTACGACAAAGAAGTAGCGCGAGTCAGAGCGCTGCAACAGAATAATCCAGCGGCGGTGAGCCGCAGCACTGCTTTGCCAAACCCAGCTCCAGGGTTACCCCAAGTTCCAGCTCCAGCTGCGGTGATAACTCCAACTCCAACAAAAAATTAAAGGATGATGAAAAAACGGATATGCTCATGGATAGTTTTATGCGGACTGTTGCTTCTGCCGCTGAGTGTATTTGCGTATAATAAAGATACTGATAGGCGAGCCTTTTTGGTTGCACTGTCAGACCTCCAACGTCATAAGCAATCTGAATTTGTTGTCATTGCTGATCATCTGAAATACTATCCCCTATATCCCTATTTGATTTATGCTGATTTGGCGTTTCATCTTCCACAGGCGACGCCGCAACAAATACAGGGGTTTTTGACAAATTATCAGGATACGCCTCTGGCCTGGCACTTGCGGGCGTTGTGGCTCAATCAACTGGCGAATCATGCGCAATGGAAAACCTACCTCCAAGTTTATCAGCCGTCGAAAAGCTTGGATCTCCAATGTTACCAACGTCAGGCGTTATGGCTAACGGGCGATAAACCTAAGGCACTGAATCAACTTTCAGATCTGTTGGGAAAAAGTATTATTCCCAGGCCTTGTTTATGGGTCATGGGTCAGGCGTTATCTTCAGGCGGTTTGGGTGAAGAGCTTTTATTAGACAGCATTGCCCGAGCGTTTGACAACAATAATCTCAATCTGGCTAATCAACTCAGTACATTTTTGCCGAAAGATCAAAAAAATAGTTTTATCCTTTGGCGAGAAACTGCAGTCAATCCGCTTTTAATTTTAAATCCCAAAATATTCAGCACAGCAAATCTTTCCAGAGATTATAAATCTTATATATTATTGACAGCCATACAGAAAATTACCCATAAAAATCCGCGCATGGCGGCACAGGTTTGGGCAAAAGTCGCGAGACAAACGCAATTTGATGCAGAGATAACATCCAAGGCCACGAAAATAATTGCATTAAGTTTGGCAGAAGATCATGATCCGCTTGCCGAAAAATGGCTCAATGCTGCTGTAATTAATCCAGAAGATAAAAACGATAAAGTTTTCCAGGAATGGCGCATCCGCAGTGCGTTATGGTCACAAGACTGGCCAATGGTTGAAAGTAGCATATCAGCCTTATCTCCAAAGGACAGACAAACCAGTACTTGGAGATATTGGACTGCGCGGGCGTTAGAAGCTCGAGGACAAACAGTCCAGGCTAAAAATATCTATCGCGATTTATCTTTGCATGGCGATTTCTATGGACAGCTTGCCAGTATTCAATTAAAACAAAAACCATTGATGGCTGTGGAAAATTTAAAAGTGAGTCCAGCGCAAATTAATGCGATTGGACAATTGCCTGCCATGCAACGTGCTTATGAATTATATCAATTACATTGGCTTCCTGAAGCAGGTCAGGAATGGCATTGGGCAACTTCACATATGCCCCAGACAGATTATCTTGCGGCTGCTGAATTGGCTGTACATTGGGGATGGTACGAACGTGCTATCGCAACAGTCAATTTAATTAACGACGGCTCGAATATTTCTTTACGCTTTCCGTTAGCCTATCGTGAACCTGTTTTGCAGGCGGCGCAAAAAAATGGTTTGAATCCTGCTTGGATGTTTGCATTGATTCGACAGGAAAGTTTATTTACTGCCGATGCGCAGTCCAGCGCGGGTGCGGTGGGATTGATGCAATTATTACCGAGTACGGCAAGTTGGATTGCCAATAAATTGCATATTCCTTTTGCGCCCGTGGATCTTAAAAATCCTTGGACGAATTTAAGTTTAGGCGGCATTTTTCTCAAGCAAATAGCCGTAAAATTTAAAGGCAACGAGATCTTTGCCACTGCTGCTTATAATGCCGGACCTAATCGTGTAAAAGTATGGGTACCGTTGCGTGCAATGCCTGCTGATATTTGGATTGAAAATATTCCATATCACGAAACACGAACGTATGTGAAAAATATCATGACGTCTATGACTTTTTATGAAAGAGAGTTAGGATTGCCTCTCAGTTTAGAGCAGAGAGTCAAGCCATTATGATAGAATTACCCGAAGTTAAACATATCATTGCTGTTGCTTCAGGCAAAGGCGGTGTGGGAAAATCAACTACTGCTGTGAATCTTGCTTTAGCTTTATCGTCAATGGGATTAAATACAGGCATTATCGATGCTGATATCTACGGCCCGAGTATGCCTATGATGTTAGGTATTACAGAAAAGCCAGAGAGTGAGCTGGAGCCTGTCATCCAATATAACCTGCAATCCATCTCAATAGGCTATTTTTTAGATACAGAAACACCCGCTATCTGGCGCGGGCCGATAGTCAGCAAATATATTCAAGAATTATTTCAAAGTACAAAATGGAAAAATCTGGATTATCTGGTTGTTGATCTGCCGCCAGGCACGGGTGATATCCAACTGACTTTATCTCAAAAAATTCGTGTAACAGGTAGTGTGATTGTGACCACACCTCAAGATATTGCTTTAATAGACGCCAAAAAAGCCGCTAAGATGTTCCAAAAAGTCCATGTTCCTGTATTGGGTATTATTGAAAATATGAGTACACATATTTGTTCCTATTGCGGTCACGAGGAAAATATTTTTGGACACGGCGGTGCTGAAAAAATGGCCGAGAAATTTAATATAGAATTATTAGGAAAATTACCTTTAGATATAACTATCAGACAATATTCAGATCAGGGCAAGCCTATTGTCATTGCAGAGCCTGAAAATAAAATTTCTGTGATATATAAAAATATCGCTGAGAGATTAGTTGAGAAAATCAAAAACCAAGAAAAATTAAAATCCAAATTACCCAAGATAAAGATATTGTAGGGGCGCCTCTTGTGGGCCTAACCCCCGCCGTCATTGCGAACGAAGTGAAGCAATCCAGCATCGATGTCTGGATTGCTTCGCCGCGAAAGAAGACTCGCGGCTCGCAATGACGCCAGGGTGGGGGTGCTCCTACAGGTTTAAACAGTTTGATGGCTGTCTTCAAGGCCAATAACTAAGTTTTTTCCCAAAGCAGATGCAACAGCTGAAAGTTTCGACAAAGACGAGCTATGTTCAATATCAAATAGTTTTTCAATCTGAGGTTGTTTCCAATGTAAGCGTTTTGCCAATTCAGTTTTGGTGAGATGTCGTTCTCGTAATGCACTGTAAAGTAAAACTTTTGCCGAAAATTCTGGAGACAAGGTAACAGTAGGGCGTTTATGCGCGAGACTTGGATGTGGAATATCTTTATTGTCATTAATGAGAGAGGCTATGATTTCTTCAAGGCAATCTACTGCATTTAATAAAGCTTCTTGAGATGTTTGTCCACAAGTAACGCCATAAGGCATATCTGGCAAAGTAACAGTAAAACCGTCTTCATCTTGATGTAATTCAACAGGATATCGCAGCATTTCCATCATCTAACCCTTTACTATTCACAGTATATCGCCTAAATTTCTTATCCAGATGTTTATTTTACCCAAATTTTGATTTTAAGGGAATCTTAATATGGTCACGGCAGGTGTTGACGAAGTTGGAAGAGGGCCTTTGGCGGGGCCTGTTATTGCGGCCGCGGTGATTTTAAATCCTGAATATTTTATAGATAATCTGAAAGACTCTAAGTTGTTGAGTCATAAAAAACGCGAATATCTTTCAGAACAGATTAAAACATATTCATTAGCCTGGGCAATTGGACGTGCGGAGGTGGAAGAAATTGATGAAATCAATATTTTCCAGGCCAGTTTATTAGCCATGAAGCGGGCTGTCGAGAAACTTTCTATATTACCTGAATTTGTTGTTGTAGATGGCACGCATTGTCCTAAAATTAATATTCCCTCCAAAGCCATTATCAGAGGCGACCAACTTATTCCTGCCATCAGCGCCGCGTCTATTATTGCCAAAGTGACGCGTGATGCTGAAATGGTAGAGTACGACAAACACTATCCTGGCTATGATTTTTCATCACATAAAGGCTACGGCACAAAAAAGCATGCAGAAGTTTTAAGAAAATTAGGGCTATCGCCAATTCATCGAAGGTCGTTCTCCCTGGCGTCATTGTGAACGCAGTGAAGCAATCCAGTATCAATGTCTGGATTGCTTCGGATTTCGTCCTCGCAATGACGCCAGGTCAGAGATTATTGAATAATGGTTATTGGCTCGCCAAGTCCTGCTTGTTCTAAACTATCATGTAATTCATCTGTATTATCAACAGTGGGTATAGGACCAATCTGGACGCGATAAATGGGTGAGCCGTTTTTGTCGGCTGTTTTGATAATCACAGGATATTCCGTGTGTATTTTAACCGTAGTCTCTAAGTTTTCTGCATTATGATGATCGCGGAAAGCGCCTAATTGTAAATAAATTTCAGGTTGGCCTGTGGTTGCAATAGGTGTCAATACAGGTGCGTTGGAAACAGCTTCAGGATTGCGCGGATCAATGGCTTTGACTTCAACCAAAGCTGTTCCTGCAGGGAATACGCCCAATTTTACAGCTGCAACATAAGATAGATCTATAATACGATTTTCATGAAATGGTCCGCGGTCATTAACCTTCACTATAACTTGTTTGTGATTTTGCAAATTAGTCACTTGGACGTAAGTGGGTAAGGGCAGCACTTTGCTGGCTGCTGTCATCGCGGCGACATCATACATTTCACCGCAGGATGTGCGGACGTTATAAAATTTCATGCCATACCAGGACGCAATACCCGTTTGATCATAACCTATCGCAGATTTTAAGACATAATAACGATGACCCCTCACAACATAAGAAGGCGGATTGCCGTATTTGCTTAAAGGTTCAACTTTGGGTACCGCATT
>Ga0207080_1048_pt1 | contig 27788 bp, 33 predicted proteins | sample Alteio_BWMinHeat_58_FD_153532 | JGI IMG/M metagenome (GOLD analysis project Ga0207080, IMG submission 153532) | Enriched cells from forest soil in Barre Woods Harvard Forest LTER site, Petersham, Massachusetts, United States -... | ecosystem: Environmental > Terrestrial > Soil > Temperate forest >...
ATATAAAAAAGTTTCTGCCTGATCATCTTGATGATGTGCAGTAATTAAAAAATCATTTTTTTTGAGGATTTTTTTAAAGGCATCATAGCGTGCATCGCGTGCTTTTGCCTCCAAGCTTTCGCCGGGTTTTTTGATGATATCTACGCGGATAATTTTCAGAGGAATATTTAAGTTTTTGCAGATCTTACGGCAATGTTTTTCCCAGTGTAAAGATTCAGGAATTAATTGATGATTAATATGAATCGCTTTGAGAGTATAGTTGGGCCTATAAGATAAAAAATACATGCTCAAAAAATGCAATAAAACCTGTGAATCCATGCCGCCACTGAATGCTGCCCAAAGTGTGGGTTTAGGATTATTCATTTCGGCCAATAGATAAATATCGCTCAAGCCGTTGTGCAATCAACTTTTCAATGGGTATGCGTTTTAATTCAGCCAGATTGCGCTCTATCACATGTTTTAAATGTTTCGCCATGGTCTCTGGATCACGATGTGCGCCGCCCATCGGTTCATTGATCATCTCGTCGATAAGTCCCAGTTCTTTGATGCGAGGAGCCGTGAGTCCCATGACTTGTGCTGCTTCTTCTGCCTTATCGGCACTTTTCCACAAAATAGACGCACAACCTTCGGGAGAAATGGTGCAATAAATGCTGTATTGGAGCATTAAAATTCGATCAGTCAAACCAAGGGCAAGGGCGCCGCCTGAACTGCCTTCGCCGATAACGATACTGATCGTGGGTATCCTAAGCTGTGACATGACAAATAAATTTCGTGCAATGGCTTCGCTTTGGTTGCGTTCTTCTGCATCAATGCCTGGATGAGCGCCAGGCGTATTGATAAAAGTAATGACGGGGAGTGAAAATTTTTCCGCCAGTTGCATCAATCGCAAAGCTTTACGATAGCCCTCAGGACGCGCCATACCGAAATTAAAGCGTAGATTATCTTTGGTAGTGCGGCCTTTTTGATGGCCAATGACCATGACAGGCTCGCCATTAAGACGAGCTATGCCGCCAATGATGGCCTGATCATCTGCAAAATGCCTGTCGCCGTGTAGTTCATCAAAATCCGTAAAAATACTGTCGATATAATCCAAGGTAAATGGCCGCTGTGGATGGCGAGCAAGCTTGACCCTTTGCCATTCGGTCAGATGAGAAAATATTTTTTTCGTCAATTCATGACTTTTTTGTTTCAGCCGTCTGATTTCTTCATTGATATTGATGCCTTCTTCAGAAGTCACCATACGCAATTCTTCAATTTTGCTTTCCAGATCAGCAATCGGTTGTTCAAAATCGAGATAATTTAAATTCATTTTTTTGTCGTTCCTGTTAGCATGGGGACGAAAACCACGGGTTCAAATATTTCTGTATGATAAGATTCACCCTGCCTAATAATCAATTGCAATTGTTGCCCGCCCCAAGTCTGTCCCAGCGGCAGTAATAATCTTCCATGGTCAGCCAGCTGCTCGAGCAGCGCAGGCGGCACTTTTGGCGTTGCTGCAGTGACAATAATAGCATCATAAGGCGCATGTGCCGACCAGCCTTCGAATCCATCGCCAAAATGGGTATGGATATGATGATAATTGAGTCGCTTAAATCTCTCGTTTGCCTGTTCATATAGCGCCAAAATTCTTTCGACAGTATAAACTTCTTTGACCAAAAGCGAGAGTATAGCTGCCTGATAGCCCGATCCTGTGCCAATTTCTAATATTTTATGGGTATTTTCGGTGAGAATAATTTCAGTCATCTGCGCGACAATATAGGGTTGAGAGATAGTCTGCTGATGACCAATCGGAAGAGGGTGGTTTTCATAGGCTTCATCTTCATAACCAATGGACACAAAATCTTCGCGCGGGACTTTTTCGATGGCATCGAGAACAGCTTGAGATCGAATACCTTGAAGTTTTAGCATTTTGATCAGCGCTGACTTGTCCATGGAAAGTACCCCCTGTTTACTATATTATAATCCATATTTTTAAGAGGAGTATTAACTATGCTGCATATCTATGGTTTTCCATTATCATCTCCCACAAATAAAATTCTTTTTCTTGCAAATTATTTACAGATTCCGTATGAATATCATCACATTAATCTGCGTGAAGGCAAGCATCGTACGCCTGAATATCTGAAAATCAATCCGTATGGAAAAATTCCTGCGATAGACGATGATGGATTTAAACTAGGTGAAAGCAATGCAATTATTTGCTATTTAGCCTCTAAGCAAAAATCAGAACTTTATCCTCAAGATCTTCAACAACGGGCATTGGTGGATCAATGGCTGGATTTTGCTGCTCAACATGTTGCAACAGCAACAGCCAGAATTATGTTTAATCTTTATTTTTATAAAATGGCGAATATTCCTCAGGATGAACGCTCATTGGAAGATGGTCGTCGATTTATCAATCAATATTTGCCTATTATTGAGCAACAATTAACTTCTCATCTCTATATCGCAGGCAAAACACTTTCATTGGCGGATTTTAGTTTGCTTTCAGCATTGGATGTTTGTGAAATGGTACAAGTTGATTTGTCTGCTTATAAACATCTTACAGCTTGGAGAAAAAATCTCATGAGCCAGGATTTTTATACAAAGTGCCATGAAAGTTATGCTGCAACATTTAATAAGATAGTGGGAAATATGAGTGAAAAGGCTTAAAACAGTTGTAGGGTGGGCAAATGCTTCCAATTCGCCTTAAGTTTTTGTTGACACGCCAAAAATACATCCTCCGCCCTGCCGTCATTGCGAGACACGCGGCTTCTTCTTTTGCGTGTCGAAGCAATCCAGGGCTACGAAGTGATATGTTTGTAAGCAACAAAATGTGAGAGATACAACTGTAGGGGCGCAGCAAGCAGCGCCCCTACAGTTAGCTTTCGCAATATTTTATTTTGTCGATGGTTTTTTGCAGACAATTTTTATTAATCTCAAATCATGAAGTTCATAATATACTTACTGCTTACAGCCATATCACTTCGTAGCCCTGGATTGCTTCGACACGCAAAAGAAGAAGCCGCGTGTCTCGCAATGACGCCGGAGCGGGAGATGTATTTTTGGTGTGTCAACAAAAACTTAAGGCTAATTGGAAGCCTTTGCCCACCCTTGATCTACAGTTAATCATCACTGCCAGGTTTATTTCGCCGCAAAGATTTGCTTTTGGCATGAATTTTTTTGGAATCTAATCGACGTTGGGTTGAGGCAAAAGTGGGTTTGGTTTTTTTACGTTTTTTAGGAGGATGGGCAGCGCGTTCAAGCAATGCTTGTAATCTATCCAGTGCATCCTGCTTATTGCGTTCCTGCGTGCGAAAGCGACTGGCTTTGATCAGCAAATCGCCGTGAATAGTCAGTTTTTTGCCAATAATAGATATCAAGCGCGTACGGATATTTTCGGGTAAAGAAAGAGAATGAATGACGTTGAAACGTAATAGCGCTGCCGTGGCGACTTTGTTCACGTTTTGCCCTCCAGGGCCTGGTGCGCGAATAAAAGTCAACTTAACTTCTGTCAAATCAGGTAAAATCGCCATAATATTGTAACAAAATAGAGATTATACACGTTTGATTAAATCATTACTGCTCGGCAATCAAAATTTTCCCGTGAATATCATCCAGGGACCGCTCGCGGGCGTGAGTTGTGCGCCATTTCGATTGTTGACCTGGAGGTACAGCCAACCCGCTTTTTCCTGCACAGAAATGATTTCCTGTAAGACATTGATTCATCAGCCTCTATCTGCACAACGGCGTTTTGTTGAAAAAGATCCACAAGAAGGGCCTGTTTGTTTTCAATTAGCCAGTAATAATCCTATAGAATTAGCTGAAGCTGTTCAAAAAGTCACAGACTATGGCGCTGATATAATTGATCTCAATTGCGGCTGTCCTGTCAAAAAAATTCGTCGCAAAGGCGCAGGTTCTGGTTTGTTGATGGATCCTATAGCATTGTATAAATTAATCTCTGCAATGAAACAAAATACACATCTGCCTATATCTATTAAGATTCGCGTCGAAGGTGGGAGTAACGATAAATTCCATGCTGAAATAGCCAAAGTTGTTTCTGAAGCAGGTGCAGATTTTTTAATTGTTCACGGCCGGCATTGGACTGAGCGTTATGATATCCCGTGTTCTTATGAAGATATTCAATTTTTTGTCGAAGCGCTTAATATTCCTGTGATCGGAAATGGTGATATCAGTTGTGTAGATTCTTTAAGAAAGATGTTCAATACAGGCTGCGCGGGCGTGATGATTTCGCGTGCAGGCGTCGGTCAGCCGTGGTTGATTGGAAAACTCATCGCAGAAATGAATCAACAAAAATTTATGCTTCCTTCTATAAAAGAAATAGGATTAATATTTATAGAACATATTTCAAGATTGATAGAATTAATCAACAACGAAAAATTTGCCATACTCCAAGCGCGAAAATTGGCTAAATATTATGGGCGGAGTTTGGTTGATAAAGTCAATTTTTGTGATGCAGTCAATCATTGTTTTGATTTAAAATCTTTTGAAGCGATTTGCCTGCAATATTTTGTTTAAAATCATTTATATCCATCCCACAGGAATTTGTACGATTTCTTCGCATAGCCATTCTAATTTATCGCTTTGATTAATGACAATGCCAAAAGGCAGGTTGTGTTCTTTGACAAATTCTCGTAATGTTGTTAATTTTTTCATTTGGACAGTTGAGCCGTATTTAATTTCAATAGGTATAGTGCCAAAAAAACCTTCTAAAATTAAATCAATTTCGGCGCCATTGCGCGTGCGGTAATAATATGCCTGCCAGTTGACAATGCCTTTGCCTTGGAGCCCCTTGATTAATTCTTCAATGACAAAAGCTTCAAATAAATTGCCTACCTGAGGATATTCATATAAGTCATTTAAATCATGGATGCGTAACAGATAATTTAATAAGCCGCTATCGCGTAAATATCCTTTAGGCATTTTAACCACTGATTTTTTGACATTGTTTTCATAGCTGTAAAGCATGCGCCATAGAAATGTGCCTTCAGCAATGCTTAAATATTCACGTATTGTTTTTTCATCGACTTCAATATCGCGTGCAATCTGGCTTTTATTAATGATTGTGCCGGATAATTTACTGAGTATACTGAGAAAGCGTTGATAGGCTATTTTATTTAATCTGGGGAACAATTTGGCGACATCACGATTAACATAACTGAGGCGATAATCTGTCATCCATTGATCATAGAATTTTCTGTTGTGTGCAAGTATAGGTTCCGGATAGCCGCCTTCTAACCAGTGATGAACAAGCTGATTGTTGGATAAAGGCTGTTTGTGTTGGATTAATATATCTATATTTTTTTTTGTTATTTTGTTTTCAAACAGCTGATAAAAAGGGCTCAGTGGGGCTTGATAAAATTCATTGGCTTTGAGTGTGCCGAGTTCTAAGGTTGCAATACGACCCGCCAATGATTCAGAAATTTGGGTGAGCAAATCGGGGCTGCTTGAGCCGGTTAATATAAATCGCCCTGTATCAGGCCGTTGGTTGTCAATAACGCCTCTTAGTACATTAAATAGAGACGGCATGAGTTGTGCTTCATCAATAATAATATGATGACTATGTTGCGTGAAAAAAAAGTCAGGATCATGGGCTATGCGTTGGTAATCTGCGGGTCGTTCTAAATCAAAATATGCCCAGTCTGGTGCAATCTGTTTTGCCAGCGTGGTTTTGCCTGCCTGCCTTGGGCCAATAATGGCTACTGCAGGAAAATTTTCGAGCAAAAAATGCAAATAGGGGATTGAATTTCGTATTTCACCAGTCATATTCGGATGATACGCCCGAATTTGACTGGTGTAAAGGTTATTTAAAAACTATTTAACTACTTGCCTTGTTTTTCTTTTTTGGCAAGGCGTTTTTCTTTGAGGGTTTTCTGGGGCTGCTTTTTGACATCCTTTTTGGTGTCTTTGGCTTTACTCATGGTGTTTCCTCCTGGTTGATTGAAAACAAAATTGACCCAAACACATATTAATGACTGGCAAGAAATTTATCCAGTGAATTTGCAAAAGCCTGAAGTTCTTTTTTGCCAAGCTTCGGTGGACCACCGCTAATGATGCCTGTGCTTCTGAGTTCCATGCTGAGATTGCGAAAAGACAATATTTGTTTGATATTATGCTGGGTATATAAATTTCCCCTGGGATTCAAGGCAATAGCGCCTTTTTGTACTACGGCATCTGCGAGAGGTATATCTGCCGTAATCACTAAATCATTGGGTTCAATATTCTCAATGATTTTATTATCCGCCACATCGAATCCTGAAGGAACTTGTCTGGTTTTTATGAAGGCTGACACGGGAGTATAAAGCGGCTGATTCGCCACTAAAATCATTTCTGTTTTTGTCCGAATTGCCGCACGATATAAAATTTCTTTAATGGCTTTTGGACAAGCATCTGCATCAACCCATATTCGCATTTATACCACCTGTCCTGCGGCAAAACCTGATGCCCATGCCCATTGGAAATTATATCCACCCAACCAGCCGCTAACATCCAGCACTTCGCCGATAAAATATAAATTAGATATATCATTCACTTCCATGGTTTTAGAAGAAACAGCATTGCAGTCGACACCGCCGAGAGTGACTTCAGCGGTTCTATAACCTTCTGTGCCATTGGGTAAAACACGCCAGTCTTGGAATGATAATCCAATTTGTTCAAATTCCCGATGCGAAATCAGTTGTAAAGGCTTTTCTGAAATTGAGATATCTAAAAATATTTCAATAACTCTTTTGGGTAAATATTCAGATAAGATAGATTTGAGTTGTTTTTGAGGTTGTTGTTTTTGTGCGGATTTAAGATGCTCATCAAGATGAATATCAGGCAATAGATTAATCATAATATCTTCTCCAGGCCGCCAATAAGATGAAATCTGTAAGATAGCCGGACCGCTCAAGCCTCTATGTGTAAATAAAATATTTTCGCGAAAGTTTTGTTTTGGATTGCTGACAATGCTATCAACACTGATGCCAGATAATGCTGATAACTTTTCTTTATCTTCAGCATGTAATGTCAGGGGCACAAGTCCTGCGCGTGTGGGCCAGACTTTCAATCCAAACTGCTCGGCTATTTTATATCCAAACGGACTTGCGCCCATTGTGGGTATAGACAATCCGCCTGTAGCAATGACCAGCGATTGAGACTGAAAATGAATTTGATCAGATTTTATATCAAAAGATTGTGTGTTAGATTTTTGTATGGATTTAACAGTAAAATCCAGATAAATTTTAATACCATATTTTTCGCATAGAGATAACAACATATCGAGAATATCTTTGGATTTATGATCACAAAATAATTGTCCCAATGTTTTTTCATGGTAAGCAATATGGTGTTGATTCACCAGATCAATAAAATCCCAGGCGGTATAACGACTCAAAGCAGATTTACAAAAGTGTTTGTTATGCGAAATATAGTTATCAGGATTAATTTGTGTGTTGGTAAAATTACAACGACCGCCGCCAGACATTAGGATTTTTTTGCCAGGCTTATTGGCATGATCCAGCACGAGGACCTTACGTCCCCGTTTTCCAGCTTCAATGGCACACATGAGCCCGGCTGCCCCTGCGCCAATAATGATGACATCTGTTTTTTGCATAAAAAATTAGCCCTTTACTTGCAAATAGTTTACCAGAGATTAAAATCAATAATGAGATTATTGATGGGGTGAAAAATGAAATTATTCGTGATTTATATCGGCGGGGCGCATGAGAAATCATTGATTGAATTGCATGATATGCGGTTTATTGTTGCAGAGAATATCGAAGATACCTATGATGAGCTTAGACGCAGTTGGTGGGGAATTCCCAAAAGCCTGCACCTCGATGCTTTCGGTGAATTGAAATATGTTGATGGATATAATATTTATTTGAAAAATGTTGAGCAAGATACCCAAAATAAACTTTATTTTCTCAATCTGGGTGGATATAGCAGAGATGAATTTACAGAGTTGCACAAAAATATATTTGTCGTTGCTGAGAATGAAGATGAAGCTAAAATTAAAGCAAAAGCGCAAATATCAGGCTGGGAATTACCGCATAAAGATTATCAATATGAAGTCGAAAATATCTTAGATATGACAAATATTGCGACACAAAAAAATGTGCATCTTCATTTTGAGCCAACTGATAATCCACAGAATTTTGAATTTGTCTGCCAATATACGCCTATTGGCAAATAAAATTTGACTTAATACATAAAATAATTTACCCTGGATGCAGGTTCATAGGGGAGCCTGTGCCCACAAAAGAGGATTTCACCCTAAGGTTAGGTTAATGTGCTGTCACAAATTTATCGTTTATTAACCTTTTGTTTTGCCGGAGAGTGGGTCGCTGGCATTAAACTGAGGGTTGTAAATGATGAAGTCTCGCCACTCTTTTAGCCTTGAAGAAGGCAAAATTCAAGCTGCTGTTTTATTAAAATCACTGTATTCAGCTGATATTAAAATAGCAGAAAAATCTGCCAAGAGATTTCAGAGGTTACCAGAATTTGCTGATTTATCGCTGGCAGAAATTTTACAAAGAAAGATTCAGCATAAACATGCGCTAAATATCATTGCGATAGAAAATAAATTTAACGCCTGGACTGATCTTAAAATACAGATTCATTTTATTATCAACGGCTATTTGAATCCCTGGTTTGTCAATTATACTGAAGCAAAATCTTATCTCCAATCTCATGGCGGATATTTATTGCCCTATAAAAATCAATTTTTTATTTGTCATAGAGATTATATTAACCAGTTAGGGATTGATGCAGATGACCCAGATTGGAAATTGATAGGTTATGATTGGGTAAAGCCTGATGATAAATTTGCATGGCAGCGCATTTATCAAAAATGGAAGGAGTGACAGATGAAAAAATCAGATTTGACAGATGATCAACAGTCTCGAATAAGTTTTGCTGTTCAGCAATGTTTCAATACAACTGATTGGGAATTGATGAATATATTAAGCGGCGCTTCTGGATCTTTTGTTTATAAAATTAATATTCATAAAAAACCATATGTTATTAAGCTGGATAATATCGATGATAAAAATTTTGATCTTATTCGCTGTTATGATTTATTAGAAAATGTTTCCAGGCAGGGAATTACGCCCCAGGTGTATTTTACAGATGCTGCGCGTGGTGTGGTTTTGATGAAATATATTGAAACAAAACCATTTTCACATAGCGAATTGAAGTCTGTTAAACAATTTGCAAGTTTTATACGAAAACTACATGATGGCCCACTGTTTTCTCAATGGAAATCCATATTTAAAATATTAGATTATTTATATCAACAATTAACATCCGATTATCAAGAATCTGAATATATTCAAAAAAATATTCAAGAAGCTTCTCGCTTGCAAGCTGATTTATCTGATCCCGCAGATTTAAGATCGTGTCATGGAGATTTGAATCCATATAATCTGTTATTCGACGGCAATGAATTATATCTCATTGATTGGGCAACGGCTTCACCACAAAATTTTTATTTTGATCTGGCCTGTTGTGCAAACTTTTTTTATTATGATAATAATGAATTATGTCAGATATTTTTGACGGAATATTTTGGACGCCAGCTGAATCGTGATGAAAATAAAAAATTTCGCCTCATGCAAAAGTTTACTCATATTTATTATGGCATTATGTTTATATTCATGTCATTGCAAGCGAATATAAAATTATTGCCGCTATCTCATAGTGATATTGAATCTCTGCCAGCTTATTCTGAGTTTATGCAATCTATCGGAGCAGGAAAGGTTAACCTTGGGGACCCAGAAACTCAGCAGAAATTTGGATATGTTTTTTTGAAAGCAGTAGCGGATTAATGTCCACGAAGCTTCTCTTTTTTCTTTGCTTGTTTCTGCTGAAATTTTTTTTCTAATAATATAGTGACTTTGATAGCCGCCAACTTATTCCGTGCAATTAAGCTTATACCCACAAAATAACTTCGCCGGTTTTTGTTAAGCCGATATGACCGCCCATGGCAATTCTTGAATTTTCGCTGGATTTTACTTCGTGAAAATTTCGACTGTTAAACAATACTAAACTGCCTTGAGCAGGGTAAATTTCAACGAATTCTTTGTCTTTGACGACTTCATGATCGTATCCATAGGTATCACCCGTGATATATTTGTCATCTTCTTTTCCCCAGGGTTTATTATACACGACACATTCACCGCCTTTGCCCGCATCAGAAAGATAAATATTCCAGGCAAATTCTGCAATAATATTGGAAATGGACCAATAAGATGGAATAAACGGTGCAAAATCTGCGTGTAATAATGCAGAATTTTTCAGTTCTCGAATGATAATATGGGAATAATATTTCCCGTCTTGAGAGGCAATAACAACAGGTTTTTGTAAATGTTCTGCGAGAAGACTCATCATTTTTTTATCAGGATATAGCTTTATTTCATCGCACAATTGTTTATATTCTTTAATGGATTTTTCAGCAGCAGAAAAATATTCTTCAGGCGTTTTATTTTCATATAAATAATGTGTTTCAAATAAATGTTGTGCTGGGGGCGCTGTGTTGATATCAAAATGATAATTGTAACCGCCTAAGCCTAATTTTAGGATAGCTGAAATGAGTAAATGACATTCAGATAAACTTAAAAAATTCTTGACTGCAATATAGGGGATTTTATTGTCGAATAAATCAACAATATTTTGCTGGGAAATATTTTTTGGAGCAGCTTGCCATGGTTGCAATTTTGCCATCAACTTTGTCCCTTTGTTTGAAAATTCTTACTATTATATCCTATATCGACTATGGTATAAATCATATTCTGGATTTTTTAAGTGATAGATATGGGGAGTGATGGTAAATGAAGACGCCAAGGCTGGAACGAATCCTGAGGAACTTATTGCTGCTGCACATGCAGGATGTTTCACTATGGCCTCTCATTTATGTTAGCAGAAGCAGGATTTAAGCCGGATGAACTGAAAACTGATGCTATTATAAACCTTATTTCGATAAGCTAAATTTGATATAGCAATGCCTTGGTGTTTTCAATTGATTATAGTATAATTTAAGTAGGGTATTTTTAATAAATTAATTTTTGAGGTTAATATGGCTATCAAAACATCAACATTTTCTGGTTGGCGTCTTTCTGGCAAAGATGCTGATGCCTTCTTAAAGCAGGTTGCTGCTTCTGCTCCAAATCCATTTGCCCAAGCTGCAATTAAGCGCGGTCGGAAGTTGGCTGAAGAATATCTTGCAAAAGGATATGTTTCTATTAGCCCAGGTAAATAACGCAATTAGTATTAATAATCTCAAAAGGAATAATGAATGTTTGATAATTGTAAAGATTTTGTTTTGCGCCAAATTCAGTCAACAGATAATACAACCAAACTTTCTCTTGGTAATGCACATTACACGCCGCTAAAAATTTTTCTCAAGAAAAATGCTTTTGATTTTCATCTGTATGAAATTGCTAAAACCTTCGTTCTTGTTAATCAAAATTCATTTCCAGATAAAATTTTGGCTTATGTTACGCTTATGAATAGCGAAATTATTTTGAATGAAGGTCAACGGCCACAAGAAACATGTGCAACTTTAAAGTATGAAGCATTTCCCGCTGTTAAAATTGCACGATTGGCTGTCGATAAAGCATTGCAAGGAAAAGGGTTCGGTAGAATGTTGTTGGATTGGTGTATTAGCCATATTCAGTTAAGTGTTATGCCGCATGTTGGATGCAGATTTTTAGTTGTTGATGCTAAACGTGATTCGGTATCATTTTATCAAAAAGGTGGTTTTGTTTTTTTAAATACAGAATTCAATCATTCTGATGAACACCCTTTGATGTTTTTTGATTTGTACCAAACAAAGGTTATTACTGTTTAAGCAATTCAATGACATCATGTAGTTCTTTGGAAAGCTCATCCAATGTTTCAGCTTGTGCATGAGCGCCTGCGAAGCCTGGTACATAACCGACCAATAATCTGGTGTCATGACATTTTTCAACAATAGCAGTATAGTTTTTCATGCTGCGATCTCAAATATGGTGGAGGCGGCGGGAATCGAACCCGCGTCCGCAAATTCTCGGCTACAGGCCCTACATGCTTATCGCGTTAAAAGTTTTAAGGGCTGACTTCCTAACACGCAAAGTCGTCAACTCCCGAGTCTGATGAGTTTTAACCTGTGCACCTCAGTCAAAATGCGACAAGCGGTTCAGTGATAATGACCGTCACTACAAAGGCACTGACACCAATGGGTAACGGAAAGCCGAAGTTTTTTAGGCTGCGGCTAAATAGATGTCATCGTTGGCATCTATGAGTTTGCAGCATATTTTACGAGGTAAGCTAACATCCTCGACATGCGCCCGACAGTTTTGATACCTACGTCGAAACCTGGTCGCCCCCATACCTTAAATATACCACAAAATGGCCTCTATGAATGCATAAATATCTATTTTCTTCAAAAAAATGCGCGTTTTTAGGCTGTTTCTTAATAAAACCTTAAGGTTTGGTGGTTATACTGTCTGAAATTGATTTTATGGTGGTTTGTAAGGATGTTAATTTAAATAACAGAGTAGGTAATAGATATGATTGATATAAAGCAGAAAGATCTTGAATTAACGCATTTCACACAAATTGAGAATGGTGTGTGTGATAACGACTCTGACGAAATCCTAACTTTAAAAAAGCTATTGGAAGGGAGAGGGCAGCCAGGTTTTGCAGGTTTTTTTGAATATCATTTGGGTCAATTGCTCATTAAAGTGGATGACTCTGCAACTTGTGTTATGGAGGGTTCTGCAGGTTTTGCTCAATCAGTTATTCCAAAAGGATATGAGTCAAGTGTCAATTTTGCGCATGCAGGAACATTGAATTCAATAAATGGTAAAGAAGCTATCTCAATCCAGAAAAAAGCAGAAGGTTATCAACCATGGGATGAAGTTGTCTATGGGCATAAAAGAAATCCCAAAACACCTATAAGTTATGAGTGGTGGCACGAAGATAAAATTCGTACAAACATTAACAATATGCATGAAAATGCACGATTTCAATTGGCTATAGCTATTTTTATCAGCACCCTGGTTGGAGATGAAAGTCTCCATGTGGGTCAGTTTATGGCTAAGACTGATAATAGTGGCCAAGTCACAGATATTATGCGAATTGATTTTGGAGCAAGAGAACGTTTTGCACTCCACCGTCTGGAAACAGAAGATTTTAAGCATGAAACATCAGTTGCCTATAATAGCTCGGGACAGTTCGGCAAAGATTATATTTCTTATTTATTAGCGCATCCTGATATCAAACAGAAATACTTGAAATTATGGGCGCAAGAGATGGATATTATAGGGCTTGGAGAAGCAAGCAAACAAGAATTTATGCGGCAAATAAATAATATTCCCCCGGAAAAAATAGATGAAGCGCTGGAAGGTGTATGGGAGACGCTGAGTCGTAAATCCAGCTCAAAAAAACCTGAATCTCTGACGCTTGAAGCAATAGGAGATTTATTAAAAAATAGTGTCATCACTCGAGCAACAATGATGCAAAAATCTGCCAGAGACAAACTTAAAGCAGGAATGACAGGCGCGCCAAACAGGGAAGAAAACATAGGGTTTGGAGTTCAAATTAAACAGTTGATACTAAATGACAGTAACGCCAGCGTTATGTTATTTGATCTTCCTAAAAAAGTGGGTTTTAAAGATGTCTCTTTTGCTGATAAAAATCACGCTAAGGAGTTTTGTCAGCATTTTCCTGGAATAATTTGTGAAGAAACCTCCAGTGGGTCAAGAACATTTTACGCTTTTACGATATCTAAAGAACAATTGAAGGAAAAGCTCGCTTCATTGCTGATTATCTCAGAAGTAAAAAAAATGCTGAATAAGGCGCCACACAATTGTAATATACTTGAAATAAAACGCATAGAAATAGCGGGTGAACCTATTCGTTATGAATTTATCTTAAATAATGATCCAAGCACAGTAACAGGGTTTACTAAAAAAATATGGGATCTGAAAATTGTATCTGAATTGAATGAAGGGCAAAAAAAATGTCGTCCGGTAGAAGGAAATCCAGCTCGCTCCAGCATGTTCTTTTCAGAAAGACAGTTTATTCAGTTACAAAATGCATTATGGTCTGAGCTTAAATTGCCTGTTCCTAATATTAATGTTTTAGCAACTTCAACATTTGGTCAATCACAGCAATTTTTCAATCAACCAAGTGTACCGGATGTTCAACAGCGGTTTTTGGCTGTTTTCGAGAATCAAAAATTTGATGATTCCAATATAGTGGATGGCTTATTATTTGCCTTATCTGGATTGGATTCTCTTACACAACTAAATATCATTGAAGAGGCTGCTTTTATAGTTAAACGGAAATGTACGGATCCGCTTGCTGATGAACAGGTTAAAAAATGTCAGGATGGACATATTAAAAAACTTCAAGATGGATATCAGGCTGTTCTTAATTATGGGTTATCAAATGAAAAGAGTAATAGCGCTGCTCTTTGCAAAGCTTGGACGGCAAGCAATTTAATGCCGAAAGATTTGTCGAAAGAATCGGGAGTGAATAAATTCCAAAATTCTTTCTTACGATAGAGATAGTAGAAAAACGCGTGCTCAGGGCAGAGCTGTAGTGCGTTTATTTGCGTCCTTTCATGAATCGATCTTTTTCGCGTTGCCAGTCGCGTTCTTTTTCGACAGCGCGTTTGTCGCGCTCTTTTTTGCCTTTCGCCAGGCCAATCTCGACTTTGACACGGCCTTTTTTGAAATAAATCGACAGGGGAATCAGCGAGAAGCCTTTGCGCTCCACGCTACCGATCAGGTTATCTATTTCAGACTGGTGTAATAATAATTTACGTGTGCGCGTCGGATCAGGCTCAAAGTGGGTTGAGACGGTTTTGAGCGGCGTGATATTCATGCCAATCAAAAAAACTTCGCCATTCTTGACCAGAACATAGCTGTCAACGAGCTGTGTGCGTCCCTCGCGCAAACTTTTGGCTTCCCAGCCTTTTAATACCATGCCCGCTTCGAAGCGTTCGGTAATGAAGTACTCATGGAAAGCTTTTTTATTTTGCGCGATCTGTTTAGTGCCTGAATGGCCTTTTGGGTCAGATTTGTTCATTGCAAAATTATAACAGATTATGAAAAAAGGGATAAGCGATGTGGGTGCTCCCCAGGAATTCTTGGTGAACAGTTTTTGTGGTCTCAATTTTGAGTGATGCCCCTGTAGGGACAAGGCATTGCCTTGTCCAAATTGCATAACCCAGACAAGGCAATGCCTTGTCTCTACAAAAAGACCATGAAAATTCATGCTTTTTTTCTTCATCGAGAATTGCTGGCCCTGACCCCAAATTCGCTATTTCCCCCATTTTAATCGCTTTATTTCAAAAAATAGCTTCATTTTAGGCTGTCATTTAATAAAACCTTAAGGTTTGGCTGATAGAATACCTGAAAATGTTTCTGTTCCTCCAGATATCAGCGGAGGATTATTTAAAAAATGACGAAGAGGTTTGAAGATATGATAGATGATCGAAGTAAAGAATTAAAGCAGAAGCAAAATGAATATATTCAAGAGATACAGCAAGCATTAACAAAAATTGGTGTTCAGCACAATGTAAAAGAAAACATTGATCCAATAAAGCAGCCTTATCGAATGTTGAAGATATATTATGCTGCACCTCAAAAAGACCCAAAAAAAGAAAAAGTTGCTTCTGCTTCTGCTTCTGCTTCTGCTTCTGATACTGATATTTATGAGCTTAGCAAAAAACTTTATTTTGGCATTTTTGATCAGTTGGGTTGGGAATTTAAAATTGATGAAGTAATCAATGAGGATATAAAAAATAAGACAAAGACAAATACAAATACAAATACAAATAGTAAAGAAAATGATGGAGTAGATATAAATGCATTATCAGACGATGTTCGCTATGCACTGCTTGAAGTTTTGAATGAACCCAATTTTAAAAATGCCAAAAAATATGCAGATCAGGTTTTTGACTATATAAGAAAATTAAAGACCTTTGCGAATTATTATGGAAAAGATTTTAAAGATTTATGCAATAAAGAAATAGAGTCTCAAAAACAAGCTTTGAATGATGTGCTTGCACTTGTTAAAGCAGATAAGCTTGGAGTAGAAAATAAAAATGATATAACAAAAGCAATTTGTGAATCAGCTGATAGGGCTTTTGGCCGATATATAGACTCGCAGTTTCGAAAAGCTTTGGGAACGGGATTTCACGATAAAGGTGAGATAACAAAAAGAATTTTATCCACATTTGGTAGGGGGGAATATGCGGATTATGATAAATTTGAGTTACCAGATAGTGTGAGCATGCTAATGTCGCAATTAGCATATTGGACGGTAAATTCTAACTATTTAGAGGCCAAGTTTACAAACAATGATATACCTAATTCTATCCCAGGAAGACTTCAATTATTGGATAAAATTATTGTAGAAATTAGAAAAAAACAAAAAACATATAAACCATCTTCTGATCAAGTTTATGACTTAGAGCAATTGATTCAATATTTTGAAAAAACCAAACAAAAAGTTGAAAAAGAATGGGCTGTTTATCATACGCCTGGCAGGAGCCACTGTGGAGCATATGGCATTGTCAATCCCAGAATATTTTTAGATGTGCAGGAGGTTTGTGAGCGAAATGAAGATGAAGAAAATGGCTCGAAGTCTTCTGATAATTTCTCAGATACATCTAAGCAAGATGGGCTCAATATACAACAAGATGCAAACAGTTCAATTCGTGCGAGAACTTTCAGTTTTGATGAAAGTGCGTCTATTAGTAACTCTGTTATAAAAGCTCATAGAGTAGAGAATCAGATACAAATAAAAGAAATGGAAAAAAGATTTAACAATAAGTTGGATGCTTTGTATGAGCGTACAAAAAAAGTGCTTAAAAAAAATATTAAAAAAATAAAATCATTAACGGGTAATGAAGGAAGGGTAGAGAATTTTTTCAGAATTTTTAGTAGGCCAGACTCTGCAAATTCTAGTATTACGACGGCTTACAAAAAATTGTGCGAAGAAATTGGTTTGGTGAATAATAGTAAGTTGGGGGCTATAGAAGGCTCTCTGAAATATATTTCCATATGCAATGCATTTATTATGGCGCATAAAGATGAGCTTGAATATAAAGAATTGATTAATTTTGTTGAACATGCACGAAGATTATTTGTGAATGTGATTAATTGCAATCGTGAAGCTTTGAATTTTTTGAATCCATCGTTGTTGGTAAACCAAAGAAATCAGTTGATTTCGAATGATGATCATGAGTCAAAATCGAATGAAAAAAGTTTAGAATATGATGATATTAAACTTGAGGATTCTGCTAGCGATAGTAAAAGTTTCAGTCAAATAGAGAATGATTATCAAATACTTTCCCAATTAGACAATTATGAGATACAAAAATGGGCGAAGGGTGAACTGGATTCATCTTATAGAAAGCTTGTTGATCTGATTTTCACACCAGACGAATATAAAAATTTATTTTTAACTGATCTGAATAAAATTACCTGTTGTAAAACCACTAAAGACTATGCTGATTTGCTTTCTGATTTCTTGAAAAAAATTCAGGATTATTCAAAAATAAATACTTTTTGGTCTCGGCATTATAGAGACATTCTCGTGGAGGTCTGCTGCCAAATAGTTGAGACGCATTATTTGAAAAATATACACGAGACTCAGTTGGGTTTTAGCGAAGAGCAGCTTAAAAGTGCCAAAGAAATTCTTGAGCTTGTTTCTCCCTATTTAAAGCATAATCGCAGACATACTAGCAGATATGCGAATAATCATGAAAGTATTCAAGCCCTTGTTCGTCGTTTGGAAAATAGGATAGAACGGAAAGTCAAGGATCCTGATGATGTTACACGTCTGATGGTATATACAGAACCCAAAAAATCAACAACAAATACAAATACTTCAGATGGCTTTGTATCGGTAGAAAATGAAAAAAAGCTTGAGTATTTTACTCAAAAACTAAACGAATTTATTACCGCTAATACTCTGGCTGAATATGTTATAGGTACAGGTAGGCTGACGACAGAAACCAGTAATCATGCAACAGCTGCAACAGGTTTTTTGGGCTTGGCAGGAGGTTTAGGTCTGCCTGCTGTTTCCGTTATTGAAAAAACGGTAATTGTTTCAGATCAGCTTAACAATGAACATACAGCACGTGAAGTGATAGAAATTATGGGTGATTTTGATGGATGGAGAGCTTTTATCAAAGAAAAATTAATTCCTGCAATATCTGAAATGTTTAAACACATTATTATGGAAATGGCAAGCGAAGAAGATATTAAGAGCTTCGCTGAATTTTGCCAGAAAAGAATGTTTAATGCGATAAGAAGCCGAGATATTGGTAAGCTTTCAGATGACAAGCTTGTTGATTCTCTTATTAGTTCTATCTATAAGGAAAAATACGACGATCTTTTTGATTCTTGGAATCTTTTCTATGGGCGTTATCGTAAAATTGGAGATGTAAAGACTATTGCTTCATCTACTTTTCAGGAAATGCTCGCAAATGCCCCAATTGTGACGGGAGAAAAAGAAAACCTAAAGATTTATTTGGATCCAAATGCAATTAAAGCAGATAAGGTTACTAATCATGATGCTTCTGTTTCTAAAAAAATGCGCTTTCCTGTATATAAGCCTGTTTGTATCCGACATTTGCCAAATCTTTTAAATAGCGCACCCAAAAAAGAAGGAGAGGTTAGGATTAACACTAAAACAGGATATTCTTTTGGTGAAGGCAATCATGGTAGTTATATTTTTTTCAAGCCTACTAAAGAGGATAACAAAGCTGTATCTAAAAAATCTAATTATAGAGTACTTGATGGTAGTGATAAAAACAACCATAAAACACTTGCGCAATATGTAGGAGAACAGCTGGTTGATGCGAAAATGTTGCCTTCTAAACCTGTTATAACAATTCAATAAAAAAACGCCGGGTCATTGCAAAATCATAATAGATTATGAAACAATGGATAACTTATGGCGACAATTCAACGCAAATTACAGGTTCCCTATAGCGCTGCCGAGATGTTTCGGCTGGTGGATGATGTTGCGTCTTATCAACTGTTTTTGCCCTGGTGTAAGGAAAGCCAGGAATTAAGCCGTACTGAAGACGAAGTGCGTGCGACGTTGATTTTATCAGCCAAAGGACTGCAAAAATCCTTTACAACCTGCAATCGTCTGCAGAAAGACAAAATGATTGAAATTTCGTTGATCAACGGTCCATTTCGTCATCTCGAGGGTTTCTGGCTGTTTCATCACGAGGGCGAAAAGTTGTGTACGATTCAATTTGATCTTGAGTTTGAATTTTCCAGCAAGTTTTTAGGCCTGGCTTTCTCGCCTGTATTTCATCAAGTCGCCAGTACATTGATTGATGCTTTTGCAAAGCGAGCAGAGCAGTTATATGGAAAATAAGCTGTGAAAATAGAAGTGGTTTATGCAACAGAAAGTAAGCAAATTATTATTCCTTTGGATGTTCCTGAAGGCTCAACTTTATATCAGGCTATCATATATTCAAATATTTTAAATATTTGTCCTGAGATTGATTTGCAAAAACAAAAAACAGGTATTTTTAATATTATTTCTCCCCTCGATACTTTACTAAAAGAAAACGACAGAGTGGAAATCTATCGGCCATTATCTATTGATCCTATCGCCAGGCGTTTCGAACGAGTGAAGAAAGAGCGTAAGAAAAATGTTAAAAAATAAAATATCAGCCTATTTCAGATTAATGCGATTTCATAAACCCATTGGTATTTTGCTTTTTGTATGGCCGCCGTTATGGGCATTATGGATTGCAGGGCAGGGTAAGCCCCAGCTTAAATATGTGATTATTTTTATCTTGGGCGCTATCATCATGCGATCAGCAGGTTGTGTGATTAATGATATTGCAGATAGAAAGTTTGATAAATTTGTCAAACGTACAGCGATGCGGCCGCTGACAACTGGAGAAATAAGTCTTAGAGAAGCTATTATATTATTTTCAATATTATTAATATTGGCTTTAATATTGGTTTTGCAGCTGAATTTATTTAGCATAGTACTGGCTGTAATCACTCTCATCTTATCTTGTCTATATCCATTTACAAAAAGATGGATCAGTTGCCCGCAATTATTTTTAGGGTTGGCAGTAGCGACAAGCGTGCCGATGGCATTTGCAGCAGAATTAAATCATCTGACTTTAACTTGCGGATTGATTTATCTTATTGCATTGATATGGCCTGTGATGTATGACACGCAATATGCCATGGTCGATAGAGAAGATGATCTCAAGATTAATATTAAATCTACAGCTATATTATTCGGAAAGTATGATGTTTTAATTATATCTCTTCTTCAAATATTGATATTAATATTATTAATGATATTAGGATTAATTTTAAAATCAGGATTAAATTATTTTTTGATATCAATATTGGGTTCGGCTGTTTTATTTTTAGTTCAATATTATTTAATCTCAGATAGAAATCCTGACAGATGTTTTAAAGCTTTTATGAATAATCAGTGGGTGGGATTAGTTATATTACTGGGGATTGTGTTGATGTGAACATGGCATAAAAATTTGCTTCTAACCCCGTCATTCCCCTCCAAGATGGGCGCAGTCCGATATTTAATAAAGCGAAATTCCTTTTTTATTTTTACACTGTGATGTATCAATATGGGTTTTTTCTAAAAATTCTTTCAGTTCTTCACGTGTACGAAAAAAATTTACAGTATGAGTGGGATAGGTAATGTTAAAAAAAGCGAAACGCCCAGGCGGCGGCAAGGCAAAATATCGAATAAATTTTCCTGATGAACAAACAAAATCATCAGGTTGAGGGCTGTAAAAATCGGTTTCCTGCTGAGTATGTGTAGTATCAATATTATTGGCCTGGTAATTAACATAGCCAAACGGAATAAGACAAACCAAAGGCAAAAATAATATGAAAATAGAATAATATGGACGATTGGAAAGCTTTCGGGATAAAAACAATGAACAAAAAACAATCAAAGGGTATATCCAAGTGGAATATCCCATGATTGATACATAATATGGATGGTTTCTGAATTCTGCTACCCCTTCTCCTCCGCATATTCCCGCATAGCAAGCATAGGTAATAAGCATATAAGGAACAGTCAATAAGCTAAACCAAATCAAAGTGAGCATGAGAGTTCGAAAGCGATGCATATATACCTCCTAATCATTAACACCCATGCGCAGGATGCGCTTCAGAATGCTCGCCTAATGCTTGTGCCTGGTGAATTAATCCAATGATATCTGTTTTAAGCAGATCAAATAAATCTTGATATTGGTTAATCACAAAATAAATTTTTTGAATTTCATCATAACGATAGGGTGTTCTTAAAACATCCAAAGCCAAAAAAGGTTTTCGAAGCGGATCAGGACTTTCCAGTGCGTAGATGGTTTCTTGTTTAGAAGATAAAATTCCTGCGCCGTAAATACGCAGGCCTTTGGAGGTTTGGATTAAACCAAATTCGACCGTGAACCAAAATAATCTGGCTAATAATACACGCTCTTTGGAGGTTGCTTTCAAGCCAATTTTGCCATATTCCCACATAAAATCCGCATAAACAGGATTTGTTAATAAGGGACAGTGGCCGAAGATCTCATGAAAGATATCGGGCTCTTTCAGATAGTCCATTTCTTCCATAGAACGAATAAAGCTCGCTGCAGGAAATTGTTTGTTGGCTAATAATGTAAAAAAATCGTTAAAAGAAATGACGGCTTCAACAGGCACGACAGACCAGCCTGTTTTTTGTTGTAATATTCTTGAGACTTCTTGGCACTGAGGGACTTTATGTTGAGGCAAATTTAATTCCGCTAAGCCCTGGAGATATTCTTCGCACGCGCGGGATTCGACGACTTTTATTTGACGATGATACAGTATTTCCCAGGTTTTATTTTCTGTTTCAGAGTAATCAATGTATCCATGGGCATCAGGTTTTTTGGCAATATAATTAGACATAGCATTTATTGATTTTGCTGGCGCAGATGAAATCATTCTCAGATAAGCCGTTGATGGCATGAGTAGTATATTTTATTTCGCAGCTGTTGTAGCTGACAGTCATATCAGGATGGTGATTTTCCTGATGTGATATCCAGGCGATCATATTTACAAAAGCCATGGTGTGATAGTAATTTTTAAAATTAAATTTTTTAAATAAAAATAAATTATCTCTGTCCAGCTGCCAGCCGTCTAGATTTTTAATCATAGATTGAGCGCTTTCTGGGCTGATTTTGGGTGTACCGCCCTCACAGGGAGTGCACTTCTTGCTCGATAAATCCTGCATTTTTATATCCTCAGATCACTTAGCGATCGCGATAAATAATTCGGCCCTTGGTTAAGTCATAAGGCGTCATTTCCACTTTGACGCGATCTCCTGTCAAAATGCGGATATAGTTCTTACGAATTTTGCCGGAAATGTGCGCGGTGACAATATGTCCATTGTCAAGTTTAACGCGAAACATGGCATTTGGCAGTGTATCCACTATCACGCCATCCATTTCAATTTGGTCTTCTTTAGCCATTGAAAAAGCTTACCTCCTGCTGGAAAAGGCGCAGTATTGCACGAAAGTGATCAATCCCACAATGGATAATGTTCAAAATGCAGGGCAGCAGGGAAGAAAAAGCGCGCATGTGCCACAAAAGACTCGGTATAATCTGACACATAAAATTGATGCTGTGGTGTTAAAACGGATGGATTTAATAAACGATGATATTCCAATAGATTTTTAACAGCATGTGCTGTGATTTCACTATTGTCAATCAAGCTGATTTTGTGGTTATAAAATTGACTAATCTGATCTTTAATAATGGGGTAGTGCGTGCAGGCCAGTAATAGCGCATCAATATCCTGAAGTGTGGGATGGGATAAATAATTGTGCAAAATCTGCTTGAAATCATCATGATTGATATTGCCTTCTTCTATGATGGGAACAAGCAGAGGCGCTGCCAGTGATGTTAATTGAATGCCCAATCCTAATGTATCAATTTTTTGATGATAAATGCCAGAATTTACCGTTGCACGTGTGGCAATCAATCCAATTTTTTGGTGATTAAAATTTTCGCGTAGATGTTCAATCATAGGATTTATCACATCAATGACTTTGGCCCTGCTGCCAACATATTCTCTCACCAGATCGTGGGCAACAGCGGAAGCTGAATTACAAGCGATCAAAATTAATTTGACCTCTTGTCTTAATAACATCTCGCAAATCTTAACAGCATAAGATTGAATCGCTGCAGAAGATTTTTCACCATAGGGATGATGTGCAACGTCGCCAAAGTAGATAATTTGCTCATTGGGCAATAACTGCGTGAGCGCGTGTGCAACCGTCAAGCCTCCAACGCCGCTGTCAAAAATACCTATAGGTTGGGATGAGAGCGACATAAATTATTGATTATCCAAATATCGTTCAGCATCGAGCGCTGCCATACAACCTGTGCCGGCTGAAGTGACTGCTTGGCGGTAGATATAGTCTCCAACATCACCCGCCGCAAAAACACCTGGAATATTGGTGGCTGTAGCATTGCCTGTATTTCCGCTTTTGGTTTTAATATAACCGTTGTCCATATCAAGTTGACCTTCAAAAATTTGCGTATTGGGATGATGGCCTATCGCAATGAAAACACCCTGGACATCCAGGGTCTGAGTATGATGGGTATTTTTATCTTTGATGCGTAATTCAGTGACACCCTGGTCATTACCCAAAACTTCATCAACCTCATGATTCCATAGAATAGACACATTTTTTTTCTGTAATAGTTTGTCTATTAGCATTTTTTCACCCCGAAATTTATCTCGGCGATGAATAACAAAAACATGCGAAGCAATATTGCAAAGATATAAAGCTTCTTCGACAGCCGTATTGCCGCCACCCACTACAGCGACTTTTTGGTTTTTATAGAAAAATCCATCGCAAGTCGCACAACCTGAAACGCCTTTACCCATAAAAGCAGTTTCAGAAGGGAGTCCCAAATATTTTGCGCTGGCGCCTGTGGCGATAATCAACGCATCGCAAGTATATGCTCCAGAGTTGCCGTGTAATATAAAAGGCTTTTGGGATAACTCTGCACGTTCTATCTGATCGAAAACAACTTGTGTCTTAAAACGTTCAGCATGTTTTAACATGCGCTCCATCAGTGCAGGACCTTGGAGTCCTTCGACATCGCCTGGCCAGTTATCAACATCAGTTGTTGTCATCAATTGGCCGCCTTGTGCCATGCCGGTAATTAATACAGGCTTTAAATTCGCTCGCGCAGCATAGACAGCTGCGGTATATCCTGCCGGACCTGATCCTAATATAATCAAACGATGATGTTGTGTAGTCATATAATCTCTTTTAAATGTGAGTGCGCGCGATTGTTTTTTTCGATGGTTTCAAAATAAATTTCCAGACGAGTGATACGTTTGTCCATTTGTTTTATTTCCGCAGACAATAAATCATGTTCTCTATTAATTCTTTTTACATTCTCATTCATTTTTGTGGCGCGAGAAATAAGTTCAAATATCTTGATGATGATGTCCATGCAAGCGCCTCTTTTGATTAAAGTAATTGAGTGTGTCATCGATCGAATGATGCAACTCATCAAGGCTTTTTAAAGTATCATCCTGTGTGGCAATCAGAAGATCAAGTAAATCTTCCAGCATTTTCTTTTTGCTGGTTTTGTGAATAAGCGCAATCTGCTGCATGGTAAGTCTCCCAAAGTTTATTAGTTTGAATATAATAGCCGAATTGGTGTTAAATTAAAATCTCTTTTATAAGTCTCCCTAAAATTATTAGATTAGGTATAATGGCGGGATTGGTTTTAAATTGAAATGGACGACGGCGAGGGCAGGCAGTTTGAGAAACGACATGCGATATAACACCAGACGGCGTAGGGAAAGCCAAAATACACTGATTCATCCTATCAAAAACCGCTGGCGTGAAGGCTTGTTTATCTTCAGCATTGTTTTGTCTCTCCTGTTGATGGTTGGATTGGTGACCTATCACCGCATCGATGCCAGCGGTAGATTGGGCAACGCTTTTGCCCATGGATTTTTTTATCTCTTTGGTTATGTAGCCTATATATTACCTCTGGTTATTCCTTACGGCGTATGGATTTTGATCCAAAGTCATCGAGAAGATCGTTCTGATTATCTTCTCTGGCGTGGACTGGGATTTTTCTTGACCTTAATTTCTATCACAGGCTTATTTACGCTGGAATTTCCCCAGCTGTATGAACAAATGTCTTATAGTGGCGGCGGCATGTTGGGCACAGCTGTTGCATTAGGATTAGTGGCTGCTTTTAGTCAAATCGGTGCGACAGTTTTACTGTTTGGATTGCTACTTTGCGGCATTACGCTTTTCACGGGATTGTCATGGGTTGCACTCAGCGTCACATTGGGTGAAATGACTCTGGGAATAATTACCTGGATGTTGGAATGGCTTGAAGGCAGATCAGAAAAAAGATTATCAAAACGCCATCATTATAACCAGGAAAGAGAAATCAATCTGGCTGATATTGATAATAACGAAGAAGATGAGGATGAAGATGAAGACGAAGAAGAAAAGCCATCTAGAATATCTAAAAAAGCGTTATATTCACCCACTGTATTGTCGCGTGTAGAGCCGATGATTTCTTCACGCAATTCATCACAATCCAGCATCGAATTAAAAACACGCATTGTTAAAACCATTAAATCAGGCTTGCCCGCATTGAGTTTATTAGATCTGCCTGATGCGCCAACAGAGGGAAATTATTCTCCGCAGACGCTTGAGTTGATGTCGCGTGAAGTGGAAATGCGTCTGAAAGATTTCGGGATTATTGTTCAAGTTGTTGCTGCGCATCCAGGCCCTGTAGTGACGCGATTTGAAATGCAGCTTGCACCTGGCATAAAAGTCAGCCGTATTACCACTCTGGCTAAAGATCTGGCGAGATCACTATCAGTGATCAGTGTTCGTGTTGTTGAAGTGATTCCAGGTAAATCATTAGTAGGATTGGAATTGCCCAACCAGCATCGCGAGATAGTTCGTCTCAGCGAAGTTTTAAGTTCAGCTCAATATCAGGAGGCACGTTCGCCCTTAAGCTTGGCTTTAGGTAAAGACATTGCAGGTAATCCTGTCGTAGTTGATCTCACAAAAATGCCGCATTTATTAGTCGCTGGTACAACAGGTGCGGGCAAATCTGTGGGTCTTAACGCTATGCTGTTAAGTTTGCTCTTCAAGACAACGCCTGAAGAAGTGCGTATGATCATGATTGATCCCAAAATGCTGGAATTGTCTATCTATGAAGGCATTCCGCATTTATTGTGTCCTGTTGTGACGGACATGAAAGAAGCGGCAAATGCACTTCGCTGGTGTGTTGCTGAAATGGATAGACGTTATAGATTGATGTCTGCGTTAGGTGTGCGAAATCTTGCAGGATTCAATACGAAAGTTGTTGAAGCACAAAAACAGGGTGAGCCATTATTAGATCCCCTCTGGCATCCAGGCGCTCCAGGTGCAGGAGATGTTCCGCCTGCTCTGAATGCTATTCCCTACGTTGTCGTCGTAATTGACGAATTTGCTGACATGATTATGGTTGTGGGTAAAAAAGTCGAAGAGCTGATTGCGCGTATCGCACAAAAAGCCCGTGCCGCAGGGATTCACTTGATTTTGGCTACACAACGTCCGTCTGTCGATGTTATCACGGGTTTGATTAAAGCCAATATTCCTACCCGAATTGCTTTTCAGGTTTCTTCAAAAATAGATTCTCGTACCATTTTGGATCAGCAGGGCGCTGAACAGCTGTTGGGACACGGCGATATGTTGTATCTTGCGCCTGGCACTGGCGTGCCTGTCCGTGTACACGGCGCATTTGTCGCGGATCATGAAGTCCATAGTGTTGTGTCAGACTGGACAGGACGCGGCACGCCTGACTATATCGATGGTTTATTAGATGAACAGAATAATATTCCTGGATTGTCTGGTGAAGAGGGAGAAGATGAAGAGGAGAGTGATGCTGAATCTGATCCTCTGTATGACGAAGCGGTCAAAATCGTATTTGAAACTCGACGTGCTTCGATCTCGGGTGTGCAACGTCGTTTGAAAATTGGCTATAACCGCGCCGCGCGGTTACTCGAAGCCATGGAAGCCGCAGGATTAGTGAGCGCCATGGAATCCAATGGCACGCGTGAATTATTAATACCCAGTATGGCAGAGTGATGGGGTTGGCAAAACGAGAAAATTTTGCAATACTTAGTATTGCGGAGGATTTAATGATGAGCCATGGTGTTACGACAAGTATTCGACTGGAGCCTGAGTTGCGTGGTCAACTTGATCACGTATGTCATGCCTTGCATCGGGGAAAGAATTGGGTGATTGCAAAAGCATTGGAAGAGTATTTATCTCGATTTAATAGAAATAGTCTAGCAGAAGAGGCTCGCAGACAGTCTTTGCTGGCTGCAAAAGCGGATAAGAAAACAGAGACTGATATTTGGGAAGATAATTCGGATACCACTGGATGGACATAGAGCTTCAGAAAGGAAGCATAGTGATCTGTGCGATTGCAGGAGATTATGGGAAACCGCGTCCTGCAATTATTGTGCAGTCAGGTTTATTTTCCATGCATGCCAGTTTTACAGTTTGTCCTATTACTTCACATCTTGTAAAAGCGCCTTTGTTTCGTTTATTGATTTCACCTGATGCCGATAATGGTTTAAAAGTAGTTTCACAGATCATGATTGATAAAATAATGACTATTCATAAAGATAAAATTCATCAAAAGATAGGTTATATTTCAAAAGAACAATTAAAAGAAATTAATCAAGCGCTTAAATATTGGCTGAGTCTGGATGATAAACTG
>Ga0207080_1049_pt1 | contig 27786 bp, 27 predicted proteins | sample Alteio_BWMinHeat_58_FD_153532 | JGI IMG/M metagenome (GOLD analysis project Ga0207080, IMG submission 153532) | Enriched cells from forest soil in Barre Woods Harvard Forest LTER site, Petersham, Massachusetts, United States -... | ecosystem: Environmental > Terrestrial > Soil > Temperate forest >...
AATAGAGGAATTGATATGGCTAAATTAAGTTCGATAAATAAAAATAATAACCGTTTGAAGCTGATCAAGAAGGAAGCTCCCAAGCGCGCAGCACTCAAAGCGATCATTATGAATCGCGAGTTGCCGTTTGATGAACGCCTTCAGGCCCAGATGAAGCTGGCAGCGATGCCGCGTAACGGCTCGAAAACACGCTATCGCAACCGCTGTGAACTCACTGGCCGTGCGCGTGGTACGTATCGTAAATTTAAACTCTCGCGCATTAAACTGCGTGAACTTGGTTCGTTCGGGCGTCTTCCCGGTCTGACCAAGGCAAGCTGGTAGGAGCTGCTTATGTCGATGAATTATCGTCTTGCCGATATGTTTGCGCAGATCCGTAACGGGCAGCAGGCTCGCCTTGACCGGGTGCGCGTCCATGCTTCGAAGCTGTTGGGCAATGTGCTTGAAGTGCTCAAAAAAGAGGGCTTTATCCGCGATTACCGCAAAGTAGAAAAGGATATGAAGGCCGAGTACGAAATCGATCTTAAATATTATGAAGGCGAGCGGGTCATTAAGGAAATCGTTTGTATTTCCAAGCCGGGCCGTCGCGTTTATTGCGAAATTTCCAAGCTGCCGAAATATTACAATGGCCTTGGCATTGCCATCCTCTCCACCTCCAAAGGGGTGATGTCGGATTTTGATGCCCGCCATGCTAATGTCGGTGGTGAAGTATTGTGTAGTGTATTTTAGTTGAGAATGTTGGGAGAACGCCATGTCACGTGTAGGTAAACAGCCGGTAGCGATTCCGTCAGGTGTGACCGTTACGGTCAACGGATTGGATGTCGCCGTTAAAGGCGGCAAGGGCGAAATGAAAACAAGGCTGGCGCCAGAAGTCCAGATTGAAGTAAAAGATGGTAAGGCGTGGGTGCGCCCGATAGGCACATCGACACGCGCACGCACCATGTGGGGTACCTATCGCAACCAGCTGAACAACATGGTTCAGGGTGTGTCGAAAGGCTACACGGTGGATCTAGAAATTCTGGGTGTTGGTTTTCGTGCGGCGGCGGATAAGAACTATCTGACGATGGCCCTTGGTTTCTCTCATGAAATCAAATTCGCCATTCCGGCAGGTATTGAAATTAAATGCGAAAAGCCGACCAATATCACTATCAGCGGTTACGATAAAAAGCTGGTAGGGCAGGTAGCTGCGGAAATTCGTAGCTTGCGTAAACCGGAGCCCTATAAAGGCAAAGGCGTGCGCAAAAAAGGTGAGTATGTACGCATGAAAGAAGGAAAGAAGAAATAATATGTCACAGGCAGTCAAATCAAAAGCGCTCTTTGAGCGTCGTAAAGAACGCGTCCGCATCCAGATCAGGAAAAAAGCGGTTGGTCGTTTTCGTCTTTCCGTATTTCGTTCGGGCAAGCATATCTATGCCCAGCTGATCGATGACACCAAGGGCGTGACCCTGGCATCGGCGTCGTCGCTGGATAAGGATATCAAGGCGGCGGTCAAGTCGACCTCAACCGTGGAAGCGGCCAAAACGGTCGGCGAAGTTATCGCCAAAAGGGCTAAAGATGCCAAGGTAAAAGAAGTCGTGTTTGATCGCGGCGGTTACCTGTTCCACGGGCGCGTTAAGGCTCTGGCCGATGCGGCACGCGAACACGGGCTGTCATTCTAAAGGAATTATGCATGCTTAGCAGTGAACTTGAAAAATTAAAGAAATCCTTGAACGCTCAAGTGAAGGATCGTGGATTTCTTGGTGTTGCCAGCTTCGGCAGGACGCCCGGGCAGAATCCGAAATTGGCTGTAAGGATTAGCGGAACGGATGTAATGCCACCGGAAGTCAGACAGTTTATTGATGAAGTAGCTGTGGCTGAGATTGGCAGAAAGCTTACGGCAGAAGACATGGATATTATGTTCTTAGGAAATATACGGGCGCAGGGCGATGACGATGGTAACGGACAAAAACGAGTAGCTAGTCGTTGATTATAGAGCAGTATTTTAATAGTAAGGTTAGGATAGAAGACTATGGCAAGAGAAGAACGCAGTGAAAGACATGGTAAAGACGAAGGCAGCGAGCTGATTGACAAGCTGGTTTCCATCAACCGTGTCGCTAAAGTAGTAAAGGGCGGTCGCCGCTTTGGTTTTGCTGCACTAGTCGTTGTCGGCGATGGCAAGGGCAAAGTCGGTTATGGCTCAGGCAAGGCGAAGGAAGTTTCCGACGCTATGCGCAAAGCGCTGGATTCGGCTAAAAAATCAATGGTTCGCATACCGCTGCGCGAAGGCCGCACGCTGCATCATGACCTCTATGGTCGTTTCGGCGCCGGTAAGGTGATCATCCGCACGGCTCCTGTCGGTACCGGTATTATCGCCGGTGGTCCGATGCGCGCAGTGTTTGAAGCTCTGGGCGTGCAGGATGTGGTGGCTAAATCAGTGGGCACCAGCAACCCGCATAACATGTTGAAGGCGACGTTCAATGCCCTCCACGATATGAAGTCTCCGCGTGCGGTGGCTGCCAAGTGTGGCAAGAAAGTGGGCGAGATTGTTGAGCGCCGTGAAAGCGAAAAAGACAAGCAAAAAAAGAAGACGGATAATAAGGAATAAGGACTATGTCAGAAACGAAATCAACCGCTAAGCCGAAAACCGGCAAGCCACCTGCTGCAAAAGACAGTGGTGCGAAAGAGATGGCCGTTAAAGCCAAGGCCGCTATGAAGCCAGAAGCAAAAGCGCCGGTGAAAGCAAAGAAACCTGAAAGCAAGAAGGTTCCTTCCGCCGCTGCCGATGGTCAAATCAAAGTGACCCAGGTGATTGGCTGTATTGCCCGTCGCGGCGACCAGCGCGCAACGCTTATCGGCCTCGGCTTGAACAAGCGCCATCGCAGCAAGGTTTTGGAAAATACTCCATCCGTGCGCGGTATGGTTTATAAGGTCCGCCATCTGGTTAAAGTAGAAAAAGTCAGCTAACATTTAAGCGTAGGAATTCAGCCATGCAGCTCAATGAACTCAAAGGTAATCCCGGCTCGAAGCACCGCCGGATGCGTGTCGGTCGCGGTATTGGTTCCGGCAAGGGAAAAACCAGCGGTCGTGGCGGTAAAGGCCAGACAGCACGCACCGGTGTGCGTATTAACGGTTTCGAAGGTGGTCAGACCCCGATCCATCGCCGTCTGCCCAAGCGCGGCTTCAACAATTATACCCGCCACGAGTATGAAGTGATCAATCTCGGTGCGATCCAGAAGGCTGTAGATGCAGGCAAGCTTGATGCCAAGAAGCCGGTGGATATCGCCGTGCTTAAGCAGGCAGGTCTGGTGCGTAAGGCTGGCAAGGAAGTAAAGCTCCTGGCCAAAGGCGCGCTCACTGTGAAAATAACATTAGAGGTCAATTTTGCTTCCTCAGCGGCAAAGGCTGCTGTTGAAAAAGTTGGCGGCAGCGTTGTATTGCCTGCAGCACCTGTTGCGGCATGAAATTATCTGAAGACCATTCTCCCCAGTCCTCTCCCACAGGGGGAGATGGAGTAGGGAGGGTGTCATTGTCCACTGTTCACCTGTCCACTTCCATATGACCTCAGCCGCAGAACGCCTAGCCTCCAATATGAATCTGGGTATGCTCTCACGGGCGACCGAGCTTAAGAAGCGGTTTTTCTTCCTCATTGGCGCGCTGATTGTCTATCGCCTTGGCACGTATATACCCGTACCCGGTATCGACCCCCATATCCTGGCGGAAATTTTTGCCAAGAACCAGGGCGGCGTGCTCGGCATGTTTAATATGCTCTCCGGCGGCGCTTTGCAGCGCATGACCATATTTGCCCTGGCGGTCATGCCGTATATTTCCTCTTCGATCATTACCCAGATATTGACCGTTGCCATTCCGCAGCTGGCTACTTTGAAAAAAGAAGGCGAAGCCGGGCGGCGCAAAATCAACCAGTATACACGTTACGGCACGGTGGTTCTCGCCGCTTTTCAGGGCTACGGCATTGCCGTGGGGCTGGAAGGAATGACCGGCGCGCATGGATCGGCTGTCATTAATCCCGGAGCATTTTTCCTTTTCACGACGACGATTACCCTGACCGGCGGCACCATGTTCCTGATGTGGCTGGGTGAGCAGATCACCGCCCGCGGTATCGGCAACGGCATTTCGATGATCATTTTTACCGGCATCATTGCTGGGCTGCCTAACGCCATTGGCCGGACGTTCGAGTTGGGACGCACGGGTGTGATTTCGACCTTTTTTATCTTCCTGATCATCGCTATTGTTTTCGGCCTGATTACGCTCATCGTATTTGTCGAACGGGCGCAGCGGCGTGTTGTGATTCAGTATCCCAAGCGTCAGCAGGGCAATAAAATGTTCGGCGGTGAGAATACCCATATGCCGCTTAAGCTCAACACTTCGGGCGTTATCCCGCCGATTTTTGCCAGTTCCATCCTGTTGTTTCCCCTGACCATCGCCAGTTTCCATGCGAATAGCGGCAACGGCATATTGCAGCTTATCAGCACCTATCTTGGCCACGGGCAGCCGCTCTATATCGTTATGTATGTGGCACTGATCGTATTTTTCAGTTTCTTTTACACCTCGATTGTGTTCAATCCGGCGGAAACAGCGGATAACCTTAAAAAGAATGGCGGCTTTATCGCCGGTATACGTCCCGGCCAGCAGACGGCAGAATATCTTGATTATGTGCTGACGCGCCTGACTGCTGTCGGTGCTTTTTATATAGCGCTGGTTTGCGTTATGCCCGAACTGTTCGTGGCTAAATATTCGGTGCCGTTCCAGCTCGGCGGTACCGGGCTGCTTATCGTTGTCAATGTTGCCATCGATTTTTCGACGCAGGTGCAGTCGCATCTTTTTGCCCACCAGTATGAAGGGCTGATCCGCAAGGCTAAGCTGAAAGGCAAACTGAAATGATGAACCTTATTCTTTTCGGTCCTCCCGGCGCAGGAAAAGGGACGCAGGCTGATTTTCTGGGTAAGAAATTTGGCCTTGCCAAGCTTTCGACCGGCGACATGCTCCGCGCTGCTGTTGCTTCCGGCTCACCGCTGGGTAAGCAGGCGCAGGATATTATGGCCAAGGGGCAACTGGTGCCGGACGAAACCATGATCAGCTTAATCCGTGAGCGCATTCGCCAGAGCGATTGCCAGAACGGGTTTATACTGGATGGCTTCCCGCGCACGGTGGCGCAGGCGGAAGCGTTGGATGATATGCTCACCGCCGAGAACAGGCGTCTCGATTATGTTATTGAATTGCAAGTGAATGACAAGGAATTAACCGAGCGTATCACCGGGCGGTATTCCTGTGCTAAATGCGGGGCGGGCTATCATGATAGCTTTAAAAAGCCGCATAAAGCGGGTGTGTGCGATGAGTGCGGGGCGACGGAGTTTAGCCGCCGCCAGGACGATAATGCGCAGACTGTAACCAAGCGGCTGGAAGCCTATCATAGCCAGACAGCGCCTTTGCTGCCTTATTATGACAAGGAAAACCTTCTGGTCGCAGTCGATGGTATGGCGGATATCGGGGAAGTGACCCGCCAGATTGAAGAAATTATAGGGAATAGAGAAAAAATAATGGCAAATTGATAAATAATTTCAAATTAGAGTTGACGGAGTTATAAATATCCCTAATATCTCTGCTCCTCTTAACTTAAAATTAGTATAAACAGTTCATTTTTAGAGGTTTTTGTGGCTCGTATTGCTGGTGTAAATATTCCTTCTGCCAAAAGGCTGGACATTGCGCTTACTTATATTCACGGTATTGGCCGTGTTAAGTCGGCGGAAATCTGCCAAAAATCTGGATTGCCGCCGGAAAAGCGCGTGCACCAGATGACAGAGTCGGAAGTGATTAAGATTCGTGAAATCATCGACCGTGACTATACGGTTGAGGGTGATCTCCGTCGTGAAGTGTCGATGAACATTAAGCGTCTGGTTGACCTTGGCTGTTACCGCGGCTTGCGTCATCGCAAGAAGCTGCCGGTGCGCGGACAGCGTACCCATACCAACGCCCGCACCCGCAAGGGGAAGGCAAAGCCGATTGCCGGCAAGAAAATGGTGACGAAATAGTATCGTACGCCTAAGTATAAGTAAGGATAAGGATTAGAGTATGGCTGGAAAAGAAGCTTCTGCTGCGCGGGTAAAAAAGCGCGAACGTAAAAACATCAGTACTGGTGTTGCGCATGTGAATGCGTCGTTCAACAATACCATCATCACCATCACCGATACGCAGGGGAATACGGTTTCCTGGTCGTCGGCCGGTCATCATGGGTTTAAGGGTTCGCGTAAATCGACGCCGTATGCGGCGCAGGTGACAGCGGAAGATGCTGGCCGCAAGGCGCAGGAACACGGCATGAAAGTGCTGGCGGTCGAAGTCAAGGGCCCGGGTGCCGGGCGTGAGTCGGCTTTGCGTGCGTTGCAGACGGTGGGTTTTACCATCACTTCAATCAAGGATGTTACTCCGGTACCGCATAATGGCTGCCGGCCGCCAAAAAGAAGGCGCGTATAATTTTTTAATTTGGGTGTATTTTTTTTCAAAGATTTTAGACGGGGTCAAACGTGTTAGCAAAAAATTGGCAAGATCTCATTAAACCATCGAAGCTCGATATCGCATTGTCCAAAAACAATCCGCGTCAGGCAACCATCGTTGCCGAGCCGCTGGAGCGTGGCTTTGGCCATACGCTGGGCGTGGCGCTGCGCCGCATTCTTCTGTCTTCGCTGCAAGGTGCGGCGGTGACTTCGCTGAAGATCGAAGGTGTGTTACATGAATTCTCTTCGGTTCCGGGCGTTCGTGAAGATGTGACGGACATTATTCTGAATATCAAGGAACTGCGCCTGAAGATGGGTAGCTCTGAGAAGAAGCGTGTGACCCTGACCGCAACCGGTCCCGGTGAAGTGAAGGCGAGCATGATCGAAGGTGACGTTGAAGTCATCAACAAGGATCATATCATCTGCACACTGGATAAGGGTGCTAAGTTGTTTATGGAAATGACGGTTGAAGCCGGCAAGGGCTATGTCCGCGCCGTGCGTGCGGCGGATGCGCCGATTGGCCTCATTCCTGTGGATGCGTTATTCTCACCCGTGGTGAAAGTAACGTACAAAGTTGATAACGCCCGCGTTGGCCAGATCACTGACTATGACAGGCTGGCAATGACGGTTGAAACCGATGGCTCAATGACAGCGGAAGATGCCGTGGCTCTGGCAGCCCGTATCCTTCAGGATCAGCTGCAGCTCTTCATCAACTTTGAAGAATCGAAGATTGAGAAGAAGGAAGAAGCCAAGCCTGAACTGCCATTCAGCCCGTACCTGCTCAAGAAGGTCTATGACCTCGATGAATTGTCAGTGCGCGCTACTAACTGCCTCAAGAACGATAACATTGTTTATGTCGGCGACCTGGTACAGAAATCAGAAGGCGAAATGCTGAAAACACCGAACTTTGGTCGTAAGTCGCTTAATGAAATTAAAGAAAAGCTGGCTAAAATCGGGTTGCGTTTCGGCATGGAAGTGCCGGGATGGCCGCCGGAAAATATTGAAGAACTCGCACGCAAGTACGAAGATCCGTACTAGTATATTATTTAAAGGAGAAAGATTATGCGTCATGGAATGTCTGGTCGCAAGTTAGGTCGTAAAAGCGGGCACCGTCGCGCCATGTTTGCCAATCTTGCCAATGCTTTGATTAAGCACGAACAGGTTACAACGACTTTGCCGAAAGCGAAGGATCTGCGTCCTGTTGTCGAAAAGCTGGTTACGCTCGGTAAGCGCGGTGATCTGCATGCGCGCCGTCAGGTGATGTCCATGCTGAAAGATAACGATATCGTGCAGAAATTATTTTCGGTTATGGCGGAACGTTATAAAGCTCGTCAGGGTGGCTACATCCGCGTGCTGAAAGCCGGTTTCCGTTACGGTGATAATGCGCCGATGGCGATTATCGAATTCGTTGATCGCGATGTAACGGCGAAGGGCAAGGACTCAGGTCTGCTGCTGGAAGCCAAAGAAGGCGAAGCCGTAGCTGCTTAATAATGTATTCTTTAGGTAACAACGTATAAAAAAGCGGCCTTCGGGCTGCTTTTTTACATTGAGGCAAGATACATATGACCATCTGGAACAGAATAAAATCAGCTTGCGTTGCAGGCATTCTATTAGTGGCGGCTAGTTTTCCTGTCTACGCGCAGGAAGAAAAAGTCGTCCCACAATCTAAAACTGATATCAATTTTTCCTTCGCCCCGGTGGTTAAAAAAGCGGCCCCGGCGGTGGTGAATATTTACACCAAGCAGCGCGTCAAGGTGGTGGAAAATATATCGCCTTTTATGAACGACCCATTTTTCCAGCAGTTTTTTGCCCAGCAGGGATTGACCTATGGCGGGCGCGCCCGCGAGCAGGTGATCAGCTCGTTGGGTTCGGGAGTCATTATCAATCCCAAGGGGTTTATCGTCACTGCCCACCACGTTATCAAGGATGCGCAGGAAATTACCGTCGTGCTTTCGGATAAAAAAGAATTCGAGGCAAAGGTGGTGATGAAGGACCCGCAGGCGGATCTGGCGTTCCTGAAAATCGATGCACCGGAGGCTTTGCCTTTCCTTGAGATGCGCGACTCCGATACGCTGGAAGTCGGCGATCTGGTGCTGGCCATCGGCAACCCGTTTGGCGTTGGGCAGACGGTGACCAACGGCATCGTTTCGGCCCTTGCGCGTCAGGCGGCGGGCGTGTCCGACTATCAATATTTTATCCAGACCGATGCGGCGATCAACCCCGGCAATTCCGGCGGCGCGCTGATTGGCATGGATGGCAAGCTGGTCGGTATCAACACGGCTATTTATTCGAAGTCCGGCGGTTCGCTCGGCATTGGCTTTGCCATTCCTTCCAATATGGTGCGCTCATTACTGGCCAGTAAAGTCGAAGGTGGCCGGATCGTCCATCCGTGGCTGGGCGCTTCCGTGCAGCCGGTGACAAAGGAAATCGCTGATTCGATGGGCTTGAAATCGGTGCAGGGCGTGATTATCAGGAAACTATACCCGGATTCGCCGGCGGAAAAAGACGGGCTGAAGACGGGAGATATTATTACCGAGGTCAATGGCGCTTCTATTTCCAGCGAGCGGGATTTGCAGTACCGTCTGGTGCTGGCTAAAATCGGTGAAAACAGCAAATTCAACTATGTACGCGATGGGAAAAACGGTTCGGCGACAGTCGAGCTGGCGGCCCCGCCGGAAAATCCCAAGCGCGACCTGCGCACCATCAGTGGGCGCAACCCGCTGGATGGGGTGACGGTGGCCAACCTGTCGCCGGCGCTGGCGGTAGAATTCGGGTTGGATGATACGGCTGGTGGTGTGGTTGTTGTTGCTGCCGGTGGAAGCAAAAATGGAATCAATATCGGTTGGCAGCATGGTGATATCATCATGGAAATCAACGGTATGAAAATCACCTCGTCCAAGCAGCTTGAATCGTTGGTAAGTGACGCTAAAAACTGGAAAATTGTCTATCAGCGCGGCGGCAATATCAATAGCCTTACGGTAACGATGTAGTATGGAACTTATTATAGTAGCGATGGGCGGGGCGCTCGGTTCGATGTGCCGGTACCTGGCCGGGGTGTGGATCGGCCGGATCAATGTGAACGGCTTCCCGTTGCCGACCATGCTCATCAATATCACCGGTTCTTTCCTGATGGGGGCGTGGATCGGATACATGGCGCTTCTACTGCCGGGAAAGGCTAAAGAACTGCATCTATTGATAGCGGTAGGGGTATTAGGCGGCTATACTACTTTTTCAACGTTTTCACTGGAGTCCTACATGTTACTTGAAAAAGGGTTATGGATGCAGGCGGCACTGTATATGGCCGGGTCGGTCGTGCTTTCGATAGCCGCGCTATTTGTTGGTATGTGGCTGTTTCGGTCGGTGGGCGTATGACCGAGCACACCATACGTGAAGACGATAACGATATAAGGCTGGATCGCTGGTTCAAGCGTAATTATCCCGGGTTTCCCCATGCGCTGCTGGAAAAGCATTTACGCAAAGGCCTGATAAAGCTGGATGGAAAAAAAGCCAAAACCTCAGATCGCGTACTGGCCGGGCAGGTGGTGAATTGCCCCGATGCCGCTGTTATGGGTATTGCCGATATGCCAAAACCCAAACGCAAAGCCAGCGAAGAGGATTATGAGCAGGTGCGCAAATGGGTGCTGTACAAGGATGAAAACGTCATTGTGATCAACAAGCCTTACGGGCTGGCGGTGCAGGGCGGCACCAAAATCACCCGCTGCCTCGATGACCTGCTCGATGGGCTGATGTTCGGGGCATCGCGCCCCAAGCTGGTGCATCGGCTCGACCGCGATACCAGCGGTGTGCTGGTGCTGGCGCGAACCAGCAAGGCAGCGGCATCGCTATCCAAATTATTCTCCGGCGGCGGCTACGCCGGGCGCCCTTCCGATAAAAGGCCGGAAAGCCGTATCGATAAAACCTACTGGGCGCTGGTCAATGGTTCACCCTTGCCGCCGGTGGGATATATCGACCTGCCGCTTAATAAAATGGCCCGGGAAGATAGTGACCGCGAACAGGTCATGGTCGATGAGGAAGAGGGCAAATATGCCCGCACCGAATACCGTGTCATTGATTCGCTCGCGCGCAAATTCGCGCTGATGGAACTCAGGCCGCTGACCGGGCGGATGCACCAGTTGCGCGTGCATATGGCGGCGATTGATTGCCCGATTGTCGGCGACCATAAATATGGCGGTAGTCAGCAGGTGGCGGGCAATAGCGACGCCGGGGCGCTGGGTGTGGAAGACATCCTGCATCTGCATGCCCGCCGGATTGTGATTCCGGCCCTGGCTGGCGGAAAAAAGATCGATGTATCGGCGCCGCTTCCTGCACATATGGCCAATAGTTTCCGGGCGCTCGGGCTCGATGTGCCGAAGAAATAGGTTGATAGTAAGTGTTTGTAAAATAGGAGTATAGCATGAGTGACAGAGACGAGTTTATCAAGGTGCAGACGCAGCTTGAAAATCTGCAGTTGCCCAAGCATGAGCGCAAAGCCTTACTGAAGCGCGAGGGCGAGTTACTGGCGAAAAACCGTGACGCATGGGTTGATGAGGATATGAAACTGGCACGTTCCGCTCAGCCGGAAAAATGGTCCCGGAGCATACCGGGTTTTAACCGGGAGCTTCTGACTTTCTCCAAAGGCGTTCTGGATATCGTGACGGCGAGCGATGCCGATATGCGGTCAATTAATTCCCTGAGCACGGAGTCGGAAAAATACAAAACGGCGGAGCAAATGTATAAGAACATTGAGAGACTTCGAACAAACCCTTCTCTGGTGGAATTGAAAATCCTGATGCGTATGGGGCTGGCCGAAGAAAAGGAGCTGATGAACAAGGTTATAAATACCACATTGTTTGGAAGTGGTGAGATCCGGATGCAGAAACTACAGCTATTGATTGATCAAATGGAAGATATCAATGCCATTACCCATCGGCCTCGCATGAGCTACCAGGGCGCGCCTGAACACGGAACGCTTTTGCATCATATAGACTGGGCCAGTCCATGGAACTCCACTCCTACTGATATTGAAACGGCGCGATTGGTGGTGCGCAATGGCGCGGATCTTGATACACGATACGATAAAGGCGATCCTTCGACTTCAGTAAGAATCTCTTTAGCCAAGAGGGATAAGGGCGATAAAATGCGCGCAGCGGTACTGGAAGAAGAGGCGCTTTATCGTGAAAATCTGCCGATGACGGAAAAAGTGCCGGAAAAAGGCAGTGGTTTTTCAAAGAAGAGACATTAGTATCGTTATGGCTTCAACTTATAGTGCCGCAGCACAGGATTCTGATTTCGCCGTCGGTGTTGGCGGCAAGCCGCTATTCACACCGGAAAAAAATCCGCTGCATGTGCCAGCGAAAGCCTTGGCCGAGGCGATTAGCGCCGAATGGCAGGCAAACGGTAAGTATAATGCCGGTAAAATGCCGTTGACCGCGCTTGCCTATACGGCGATTGACCGCATCGGTAGCCAGAAAGACGCGATTGTCGAGGTGCTGATGGTCTATATCGATACCGATACGCTGAGCTACAGGGCAGGGGCCTCGGAAAAACTGGCAAAACAGCAAAAGGAACTATGGGGTCCCATCCTCGACTGGGCCGGACAGACGCTGGGGGTTACCTGGGCGGTGACGAGTGGCGTTATGCCGCTGGACCAGTCCCCGGCCTTGCATAAAGCCATTGAAAAATATCTTGGTTCGCTCAGTGCCATGCAACTTTCGGCTACCTGTGTATTGTCGTCGGGTTTTTCGTCGCTGGTGCTGGCGCTGGCGGTGCTGGAAGACCACCTAAGTGCCGAAGAAGCCTTTCATTTATCGCGTCTGGAAGAGGAATCGCAGGCAGAGGCCTGGGGTCGGGATAAAGAGGCCGATGTCCGGGCTGAACGGCTTAAAAGCGAGATTCTGGATGCGGAGCGTTTTTTAGACTTGCTTGAGATGCCGTAAATTGGTTAGCTCAGGTCCTTTGTCATGCCAGTCTTCGCTGGCATGATGGTTAAAACATTAGTGGAAAAACCTTATGACACTTGCTAGAAGAAAAGCTGAAAAACCCGATGCTATCGATGATGCATTAACCACGGCGAAACCTATGCGAAGTCACCCCATTATTTCCGAACTCGAACATAAGCGTGACCGCGCCCGTGACGGTGGCGGACAGGTGCGCACCGAGGCGCAGCATGCCAAGGGTAAACTGACGGCGCGTGAGCGGCTCGAAGTACTACTCGATCCCGATTCCTTCGAAGAATACGATATGTTCGTCGAGCATCGCTGCACCAATTTCAACATGGAGCAGAACAAGGTGCCGGGCGATGGCTGCGTCACCGGCCACGGTACCATCAACGGCCGCGTCGTTTTCGTCTATAGCCAGGATTTCACTGTGCTTGGCGGTTCGCTCTCCGAAACCAACGCCCAGAAAATCTGCAAAATTCTCGATATGGCCATGAAAGTCGGCGCGCCGGTGATCGGCTTGCTCGATTCCGGCGGCGCGCGCATTCAGGAAGGCGTCGATTCGCTCGGCGGCTTTGCCGAAATTTTCCAGCGCAACGTGCTGGCCTCAGGCGTTATCCCGCAGATCTCCGTGATCATGGGACCGTGTGCCGGTGGTGCCGTTTATTCACCGGCCCTGACCGATTTTATCATCATGGTGCGTGGCTCGTCCTATATGTTTGTGACCGGCCCGGATGTTGTCAAAACCGTCACCCATGAAATCGTCACGCAGGAAGATCTGGGCGGCGCCGATACGCACACGCATAAAACCGGCGTTGCCGATCTGGCCTATAATAACGACATTGAAGCACTGCTTCAGACGCGGCGCATGTATAACTTCCTGCCGCTTAATAACCGCGAAGGTGTGCCTGTACGCCCCACCAGCGACCCGGCTGACCGCATTGAAATGTCCCTCAACACGCTGGTGCCGGAGAATGCCAACCGTGCCTATAACATGAAAGAGCTGCTGGAACGCGTGGTCGATGAAAGCGATTTCTTCGAAATCCAGCCTGATTACGCCCGCAATATCATCACCGGTTTTGGGCGCATGGAAGGGTATACCGTAGGCTTTGTCGCCAATCAGCCGAACCACATGGCCGGTTGCCTCGATATCGATGCCAGCCGCAAAGCGGCGCGTTTTATCCGCTTCTGCGATGCATTTTCTATCCCGCTGGTGACGTTTGTCGATGTGCCGGGCTTCATGCCGGGAACGCATCAGGAGCATAACGGCGTCATCAAGCACGGCGCTAAATTATTATATGCCTATGCCGAAGCGACGGTGCCAAAAATCACCGTTATCACCCGCAAGGCCTATGGCGGTGCCTACGATGTGATGAGCAGCAAACATCTGCGCGGCGACGTTAATTATGCATGGCCATCAGCCGAAATTGCTGTTATGGGGCCCAAAGGCGCTGTGGAAATCGTTTTCCGCGGTAAGTACAGCAGCGAGGAAGAACAGCAGAAACTGATCGATGATTACCGCGAGAAATTTGCCTCGCCTTTCGTCGCCGCCTCACGCGGCTTCATCGATGATGTCATCCGGCCGCAGAACACACGCTGGCGTATCTGCCGGTCATTGTCGATTCTTCGTAAGAAGGATTTAAAGAATCCATGGAAAAAACACGATAATTTGCCGTTATAAAAAACGTCGTCCCGGCCAATCTTATCATAATAGGTTGGGCCGTCATGACACATTGAGGTATGTATGTTCGATAAAATTCTGATCGCTAACCGTGGTGAAATCGCCGTACGCATCATGCGTACCTGCAAAAAAATGGGCATCAAGACGGTGGCCGTTTATTCCGAAGCCGATACTAATTCAATGCATGTGCGTGAAGCCGACGAAGCTATTTATATCGGGCCGAGCCCGGCGATTAAAAGCTACCTCAATATCGATAACCTGCTTATGGCCATCCATAATACGGGCGCACAGGCCGTGCATCCCGGGTATGGGTTTTTGTCGGAAAATGCCGAGTTCGCCCGCCGCCTGCATCAGGCCGGTGTTACGCTGATCGGGCCGAGCCCGGATGCCATCAGGCTGATGGGCGATAAGATCGAATCCAAAAAAGTCGCCATGAAAGCTAAAGTCAGCACCGTGCCCGGCACGCTCGACGTTATTACCAGCGACGCGGAAGCCAGAAAAGTGGTCGAAGAAATCGGTTATCCGGTGATGATCAAGGCGGCGGCTGGCGGCGGCGGTAAAGGCATGCGCGTGGCCCGCAACGATAAGGAGCTGATCGATGGGCTGAAGTCCTCGGCCAACGAAGCGGCATCGAGCTTTAAGGACAGTCGCGTTTTTATCGAACGTTTTTTTGAAAATCCGCGCCATATCGAGATACAGGTCTTAGCCGACCAGCATGGCAATACCTTATGGCTGGGTGAGCGCGAATGCTCGATCCAGCGCCGCCATCAGAAGGTGATCGAAGAAGCGCCGAGCCCTTTCCTTGATGAAAAAATGCGCCGCGCGATGGGCGAACAGGCAGTGTCACTGGCCAAGGCCGTGGGTTATTATTCAGCCGGAACGGTGGAATTCATCGTGGATACCAATAAGAATTTCTTTTTCTTAGAGATGAATACACGCCTTCAGGTGGAACACCGCGTGACCGAGCTGGTGACCGATATCGACCTGGTGGAACAGATGATCCGGATCGCCGCTGGCGAAGAACTGAGTTTCACCCAGAAGGATGTAAAACTGCATGGATGGGCGATGGAAGCGCGCCTCTATGCTGAAGATCCCAAGCGCGGGTTCCTGCCCTCAACCGGGCGCATCACCCGCTACATCGAACCGGAGCATATGGATAATGTGCTGATCGATACCGGCATTTATGAAGGCGGTGAAGTCAGCATGTTTTACGATCCGATGGTGGCCAAGGTCTGCACTTCTGGCGAAACACGCGCCGACGCCATTGCCACGATGAAGGAAGCGCTGGCGGCGTTTATCATTGAAGGCATCTCGCATAACGGCAGTTTCCTAGAAGCGATTCTCGGACACCCGCGTTTTGCCAGCGGCGATATCTCGACCAATTTCATTGAAAATGAATATCCGGGCGGCTTTATCGGTGCTGAGCTCACCAGTGAAACCACCAAGATTTTCTTAGGCGTCGGTACGTCGGTATTCCTGCGCGATGCCGAACGCGCTGCCAAAATCAGCGGCCAGCTGCCGGGACGTGAACGTGCCATCGGTGCGCGCTGGGTGGTCAATGTCGATGGCGATGATTTCCCCGTCTATGTCCGCCACGATCAGGACAAGGGGTATTTTATTACCCATAACCGCAAGCTGATTGCCGTGAATACGGCGTGGCAACTGGGACGGCGGTTATTCCAGGGTACGGTTAACGGTAAAGCGGTTTCGGTGCAGCTTAAGCATCTCGAAGAAGGCTACACCCTGACCTATGGCGGCTCCGATATTGTCGTCAAGGTACGCACGCCGCGTGTCGCCGAGCTGGCGCAATTCATGCCCAAGCCTCAGGACCGGAATAAAAAGGAAGAGCTGAAAGCACCCATCGCCGGGTTGATCGTGTCGATGAAGGTCAAGGATGGCGAACCGGTGAAAGCCGGTCAGGAGCTGGTGGTGATCGAAGCCATGAAAATGGAAAACGTCATTTATGCCGATCACGATACGACCGTCAAAAAAGTCTGCGTCGCCGACAAGGAAAGCGTGTCGGTCGACCAGATTCTGATCCAGTTCGCGGCTTAGGGTTTTGTTTCCATCTGTCTGATTTGTTAGTCTCTATCCTTGTTGCCTAAAAAATAAAAGTGGGCGCGCCCATGCAGGTTTTTTAGCGAAGAAGGAGATGTGAGGTGGGTGCCGGGCAGAAGCTTTCGCCTGAAGGTCCCCCTCCATTTTTATGCCCGGCCCCGCATGGTACGCTTCCCATGCGTGTCGCCAACTCCTTGCAGGCCGCATGCCGCAGAACTGCGAACGGCATAAGCGGACTTGGAAGACTGCCTGCCATCATGCAATGAAAGGACAGCTTCCGTACCTGGCCAGGTAATCAGTGAGTATAGGCATAGGGTTCAATGGCCGGGAATAGGAAATCAGCTAAACACCCGCCCGAATTCCTGTTTCAGCACGTCGTCGACCTCCGGCAGGGTGGTTTTAATCCCCAGCGCCTCCAGCGATGTTACCCCGAAATTGCTGATGCCGCACGGAACAATCCCGCCGTAATGCGACAGGTCGGGATGGACGTTAAGCGAAATGCCGTGGTAGGTGACCCATTTGCGGATGCGGATGCCTAGGGCGGCGATTTTGGCTTCCTGCCCGTTTGGATCGTTCACCCAGACACCGACACGGCCTTCCCGGACATTGCCTTTCAGGCCAAAATGGGCCAGCGTGACAATAATCCATTGTTCCAGTTGCTGCACGTAGGCGCGCAGGTCCGGCGCCTGCGGCGCGCTTCGGCGCTTAAGGTCGAGCATGATATAGGCCACGCGCTGCCCCGGCCCATGATAGGTAAACTGGCCGCCGCGACCGGCGCTATAGACAGGGAAGCGCATGCTGTCGAGTAAATCAGCGGGTTTGGCGCTGGTTCCCGAGGTGTAAAGGGGAGGGTGCTCAAGCAGCCAGACCATTTCCGGGGCGGTTCCCGATAAAATAGCCTCCACGCGCTGTTCCATCTTCGAAATAGCGGCTGGATAATCGACAACCCCTTGAGAGAGCTTCCATTCTATCGCAGAGGGCATGTTTTTCATGGCGTTGGCCAAAGGTGAAATAAGGGGTGAAAACGGATGATGATGAGGAAATATACCGTAATGCTTGCCAAAACAATATTATTTGCTAAACCTCTTGCTCCTCTGCCGCATCCGGATAGCGGGCGCGGTGTATTTTTGTTGGTTTTAGTGTGCGGTCGTGGCGGAATTGGTAGACGCACTACCTTGAGGTGGTAGCGCCGCGAGGCTTGGGAGTTCGAGTCTCCCCGACCGCACCATTGTTCGAACATTTTTATGTTCAAATACAGCTGGTTGAATATCAGTCCGAAACTTTAATTAATTGGGAATTTTGTAACTTTTCTATATTAGCATTAAGCTATTATTCCCTTACTTAACGTTCATGCTAAGCTGCACATGTATAGCAATCCTGAAAAACTAGCGAAAATACTTGGCATTGCTAAGCTTCCAGATTTCCTTTCCAAGGAAGAATTCACCTGCCGAGAATTCGAGGAACTTTTACACTCTGATAATGATAAAAAATTTCTGCTTTCAAAAGTAAATGAATACCTGCAGCCGCCTGCCAATGCTGAGGAGTTACTTACCGTTCTTGAATTATTCAAAATGGGTATGCACTATACACAACACAAAACGGGTAAAAATATAGACAGGGGCTTCAACTTTGCCAGAAACGCCCAAAGTCCGACAACGGGTAAAATAACGTCTAATCTATGTGCATTCGCTCCTCAAAAGGATTTTTATATCACGACCTTTGAGTGCGTTGCCGAATGGATTGATAGTGTCAGAAATACTGATCCAGACGCCATAACGTGCTCGCACCATGCGCCCACTATGGGATTAAGGCCTGTATGCACTATAGTAACCTCTGGTGCTGAAGAAGCGCACCATGCAGTTACTACCAAAGAAAATCCGGAGTTTTACCAGCAAGAAACTATCAAATACGCAAAGAGCAAGCATCCAACTGAATATTTTAAACATCCTGTGGAATTGGCATTTGGCCGGTTTCTACCCGGCGTGGTCGATGATTTTGGCTTTGAAGTTAGGCAAGTTCCTATCCTCTCCTGTATCGATCAGCTGAAAGGAGAACTTACCAGTGAAGAGTATATGCAGCTTTATCAGGAACGATTGGAAGCAAAGATTGGCTTTAAATTGCCCGATCCCGATGCCAGAGATAGGCTGAGCAAATAAACAATCAATTGCTCTATGATTTAGTTGCATCCTATTTATATAGGCCATGGAAAACTCGCCTCTATTATATGTGAGTTTCTCAAGCTTCGTAATTACGGATGGGTCCTTTAAAACCTGTGGCAACATGTTACGAAGCTCATCACTCAACCTCTTTGACAACATGGATTTTGAACGGGAACGTGAAGCCATGATCAACCAAGCCATAGCGTTACTCAAAGTCTGATCGACACGCTGTAGAAAAAGAGATGATGCATAACGCATCATCATAACCGAGAAATGATATTTGCCTTATGTGTAAAATTACCGATATTTTTTGAGAATAGCTTGACTTTTAACTGCCTATAATAATTATTAAAAAGCATTAAGCATGTGACTCTAATGAACTCAACACACTTCATTTAAAATGGCTTAACACTATACAGCAATACAAGAAAATATACTCAGTATTTTTCTGAAAGCCCTAAATATTGTTTGTAATTTCTCAAAATATAATAGGATAGTATTGCATTCATATAAACGGCTTATTTTAGATTAATAATCGGATGTTAAATAAATACCCTGGTCGTTGCTTTCTCTTAGGGATGATATGTGCATTTTTCCTATGGGAAGGAACCATTCCTTACCTATGTTGCACACAGATCAGTTATCCTTCCATTTCAGAGGATACGACCTATATATCTCTTCCATTTTTTAACAGCAGTTCACCCAAAACCGCCCGGTTTAACGCTTATGCTTCACTTTATTATCTCCCATTTCAAACGGGTATTTTAGAGGTTACTGCTGATGATTGTGTCGAAAGAATAGCGATTAATAACAAGTATATTGAGGATTCGGTCATCAAAAATCAGCCTCACTGTTATGGCGATTATGTCACCATCGATATCGCAAACTATCTGCATCCTGGACAAAACGACCTGGAAATCCAATTAAGTGACAAAGGCGGTGCATATGGCCTGAATGTAGGGATAAGCCATGGCATGCCGATTATCATCCTCATGCTTGGATCGCTGGGGATAAGCTTTTACTCCCTGCGCCGGCTCTTAACACAAATCATTATTCCGGCATGGATAACACAATTTTTAATACCATTGGATAAATCCGGACAGACATTGCCTCAACCAGCCTATGCCCCTCAATCTTCGCTCCTGGCTAAAACACATCTGCCATCGTGGTTAAAACACCCATGCCTTTTACGGCACGGGCCGAACGCGGCAATAACAAGCATCATTATCTTCATGTCCCTCATATATGTGTGGCCAATTATATCGACACATGAATGGTTTTATTCCCATGCCCAGGATAGCTCCGTTTATATGATGGAAATGTTCAGGGATAGTTTTTCACATGGCAACTGGTATCCAAGGTGGCTTCCCGATATGCAGGGTGGATATGGGTATCCTACTTTTCTTTTTACCCAACCAGGGTTCTTTTATTTTTCTTTGCCATTTGTTTATTTGATTTCTTCTCCTGTATTTGGTTTCTATATTTCTTTGTTTTTGATAACCTGTATCGGCGGAGCGGGAGCTTATAAGCTGTCACGCCTGTACTGCGATCGCTTAGCAAGCGTTGTATGCATGGTGCTGTTTTATACCACACACTATCTGGCAATAAATCTATTTGCCCGAGGAGATCTAACAGAATTTAGTGCGATGATGCTATCTCCATGGGCCGTTTATTACTTTATCAGGGTTGCCGATGGGATCAAGAATCACTGCTTAACTGCATACTCTGTTATTGGACTGATCGGCGTGAGTGTTTGCATTATTATGATCCATCCTTTCGTAGCCTTTTATTGCCTGCTACCAGCCATTCTCATGATTATGGGGAAATGGGCGGAATCCGGTTATAATTCCAGATTGCTTATCATTCTCAGCCTTTGCATTCTCATCATTGTTACACTCACTTGCCCCTATTGGCTGACCGTTTTGCAGCTTAAAGAGTTCGTATCGCAGGGCGGAAAATTTGTTACTTCCACCGCGACGACTACTTCACAATTATTTGGAAATGACTATTTCAATATTGGAAAACTGCATTTTACCCTCGCGGTACTGGGATGGATGTGTTCAGCACGTAATGTCTTTTTTCGGTATGTCTGCCTGGCCTATTTTCTGTTGCTATTTTTACTAACACATTATTCAGATTTTATCTGGCATTTAGATACGCCGCTCAAATATTCCCAATTCCCATGGCGTATTAATTCCGTAGTAGCGGTTGTCCAATTACTGGGCATAATTCAATTGGTAAAATGGTGTTCTCTTCACATGCAACGCCTTCGCTATAGATCAATGCAAACTGGCATCCTAGTGATTTCTGCAATGTCTATAGTATATATTTATATGTTTCAAATCACCTTTGGCCCTCCCGCTATGCTTCAAATTTCCTTGAAAGAACCTTATCGTATCTGGGGACCGGTTAATTATGAGCAACATAAAAAAGAATTGGAACAAAAAGAATTTATTTATGCCGGTGTTTATCGTGAGTTTTTTCCCCTTACCGCCGACTATGATAATCTCCCTAATCGCATTGCAACGGTTGTTCCGATGGTACAAAGCATTTCAGGTACTAACACTATCAGCATGGCTGAGGACGCATCGTCTTATCAGATTCATTTTACAGCCAATACTTTGACAAAGTCCTCGCTGCTCATCAATCAGATGTTTTTCCCGGGCTGGGAAGTGCGCATCAATAACCATGCTGCGCTCAATGCTGACAAAGCGAACGTATCTAATAATAAAACAAGCTGGGGTATAGGCGATCATGGCCGCATTCGCGTCGATTTACCAGACGACGCAGGTTCATATGACGTTCAGGCATGGTATGATGGCCCGCCTGATTGGGAAGCACGCAATATAGTTATGATATTGTTAGCTTCTATCCTGTCATATGCACTGTACCGGCAATGCAGAAAAACATGATGTCATTAGCATTTAAAACTCTCCATCAGTCCCCAGTGCTTTTGAATGCGGTTAAACGGGCAAAATTCTTGCCTACCGATGCCTATATTTACGCTTTGTTCTTCTTTGCCAGCCTTGTCTTTATATATCCCAGATGGAATGGGGCCTGGGAGGGTAGCAGTGGCGATCTTTTTACTCATGCGCGCTATGCCTATGAATATTTTCTGGCCTTGAAGGAAGGGCAATGGTTGCCACTAGTGGCGCCGCAGCTTGCTCATGAGGTTCGGCTCCCAATATTTCAGATATATACTGCCAGCGGCTATATGGTGCCCGCCCTCCTTATAGCGATAGGCTTCGCGCCCTATCATGCCTTGTTACTAAACGCTATGCTTTGCTGTTTTGCCGGAATGACGGCGCTCTATAACGTCATCAGGCGAATGGGAGCTTCCGCAACTGTGGCATGGGTTCTTTCACTGCTTTTTTTATTCTATGGCCGAACCATGGCTTCCTTTTATTATTTAGGGATGTATGCGGAGTGGATGGCAATAACTGTTTTGCCTGTTATTTTATGGGCGCTATTCGGATTAATAAATAAGAATACATCGAGATGGCATTACAAAGCCACAGTAGCGCTTACCAGTGTACTTGTGGCCTGGTATATTCCTATTCATCCAATTCACGCGGTATTTTCTTTTAACCTTATCGTACTTCTTGCCTGTGTGCATGCTTACGCTAACCGTTCTATAAAAAGCATTTCTTATATTTTATTGAGTGTGTTTCTAGGTGGTTTGATGGCCGCATGGTACTGGCTTCCAATCGCGCAAATCCCATGGAGGGAAATGTATATCGTCAATTGTTGTTGGTTCTTGTCGCGAGATGGCATTACTCTGGAAAATATGTTTTTTAGTAAGGGAGTGGAGCCCCCAGATGTTGGGTGGTATTTATTCGTACCGTCAATACTGAATGTATTATTTCGCCGGCGATTCGGGGTGGGGCTGGCTAGCAGTATTTTGTTCCTTACCGTGGTATGGATCGTGTGCCATTCGGATTATTACTGGATAGCTAGAGTATTTTCTTTTGCTCAGTGGGATAATCGTTTGTTGATGCCGCTTGGGCTTATTGGTGCGGTAGCAACGGCGGATTTCCTGATATGGTTGCAGCAGCGTGGGTATAAAAGGAATTATGCTGTCGTATTAAGTATATTAACCTTATGTGCCTTTTACTGGATGGTGCGCGCTGCTCATGATTTCAAAGCCACCAACGTCGATACACCGGCCCATATAACGGATCCTTCCTGGACGTATCACCATTCTGAGTCAGCATACCGGCTTATTGGCGCAGATTTTGAAAAGTCGCTGGCGCTTTTGAACAATGATGCTGCTCCAAATACGTATTCAATGATACAGGGTTATGGATTAGGCGGTGGATTTTATTTTTCGTATATACTTACTCTGCAGGCACATGCAGATAATGAAGTATTTCAGCGCGAATATACCGATCCCGTGATGCAACAGATCAATATACTGCAAATACCCGATCCTTCTGATAAGAAAAATATTTATTGTACCTTAGACAACGCTTCTGTGAAAATGGATGCGCTGCAAATATTCTCTCCTGCCAAAAACACGTATTGCCCCATCAATATCGTAGTCAATGGCAGGCATGTTCCGCAAATATGCACCAATTCCGGCGCAGGCAATTATCTGGTTTCAGCAAGAATGGAAGCAGGTGAAAATGATTTCGGCATCATAAATAACACCTCCGGGCATGTTGCCATTCGGGACTATACCTTTAAGGTTGCAGAGCGTCAGGAAGATCAGTCGTTCCGTATATTTCCCCGGAAAAATATTATCCGCAACACTGTGCCAGGCGGTGTTGCCTTAACAATGGAGGTACCGGAAGGAAAGGGCGGATTGTACCAGTTGCCGATTGCCTACTGGCCGGGCCTGCGCATTATGGTGAATAACCAACCAACCGAACATCTATCTTCCGATAAATATGCGATAGTGATAGCGTTGCAGGAAGGAAAGAATGTTGTCACTCTTACCAATCGCTGGACATTGGCTAAAACGGTAAGTGCTTCAGGCTTGTTGCTCTGCTTTGGCCTTCTATGGATGAATTTCAGGTGGTTGGAGAACAAAATAAGCTTGTTGTTGATCCCGGTTCGTCGTGTAAGGCGCGTCAATACACAACTATTGCGCAAGATGGCAATAAATATAATGCACGGATTTATATTTATTATATTTATGGCAACCTCTTTCCGCAATAAAATACGAGGGGCAATAAAACGAGTCGTTCGGCGTAACGAAGCTATAAATGCAATTACGAAAAAAATAAAATCCATTCCTATGGAGTATTATTTATATGCCGTATTCCTTCTTACCAGCCTAGTTTACACTTTCCCGCTATGGTCGGAAGCTGGAATGATCATTGCAGAACCGAACTGGGATATACATGCGCGCCAAGCGTTTGAATATTTTCAGGCCTGGCATGAAGGACAATGGCTACCACTGGTAGCACCATTGGAAAATGCCCCGTATCGGCTCCCTCTATTTCAGTATTATGGCGGTAATGGCTATATATTTCCGGCATTATTGATTGCGATAGGTCTGGCTCCGTACCATGCGATCATAGCCAATGCTGTTTTCTGCAGTTTTATCGGGACAGCGGCGCTCTATAAGGTTTGTAAGAAACTTGGCCTTACTACGCTTGCGGCAATCATCACAACATTACTTGGGGTGTTTTATCCCGTGGCCATTATGTGTCTGTACCCTATCGGGTTATATACAGAATGGGTCGCTGTAACTCTTCTTCCTGTCGTATTATGGGCATTGCTTGGCTTGATAAACAGTAAGCCACCTGATTGGCGCTATAGAATCAGATTGATGCTTACAAGCTTATTGATAGCATTTTATATACCGATTCATCCTATTCACGCTGTGTTATCCCTAAATCTGATTATGGCGCTGGCTTGTACGCATGCCTATGCGCAACGTAATTTCAAAAGCGTTGGCTATATTTTGCTGTGCGAATTTTTAGGCGGGCTTATGACCGCATGGTTTTGGTTGCCGATTGCATTGAATCTCGCATTGCTGCGTATGTATATCTGGGTGGGGTTGCATACTACGAATGCTAGTTTAAGCGATGTGCTTTCACCTTGGTTCCGGCCTGTTGGAGGTTGGAATTTTCAGCTGCATGCGCCTCAGGTAGGCTGGTATTTTTTTACCCTTTCGCTACTTACTGTTATATTTCGCTTTCGCATCCGGATCGGTGTTATAGCAGCATGGCTGTTTATTGCTGTAGTTATGATTGTGACACAATGGCGTTCTTATCCTCTGATTCAGCATATATTTGCTTTTGCACAATGGGATTACAGACTGTTCCTGCCATTTGGCGTCGTAGGAGCAGTGGTCACCGCAGATTTTTTGTGTTTTCTGCAGCATCATAACCGCAAAAGAACGTATCATTCCCTACTGTTCGTGTTGGGTTTATGTACCATTGCTGCAGCATCGCAATATGCAATCGCATTGAAATATAGATTAAAACCACTGTATCGGCCGGTTTGTACGGAGTGTTTCACCGGTGCAAATTACGGTGATGGTGGTGTTTTCTATTACACCTATTACGGAGTAAATTTTCAGGGCCTCAATCCTTTAAATGGTGATATTACTTCTAAGAATTTTGGTATTGGCGAGTTTGGACTTCCTTATATTGTGACACTAAAAATTCGCTCTAGCGATCCAGATAATCAACTCTGCCCACTTAAAATGATTTCAAATAAAATAGATGCTACGCAAAGCTGTATTCCTTTAGGCGCAGGCAGCTATCTACTGTCTGGAACCGTTTCGGGGGATGCGGCATTTGTAAAGAACACAGCAGCAATAGTCAGCATTGAGAATTATTATTTCCGGTCTGCTGCGGATGGAGAGGATAAAAATTTCCGTGTGTTACAGCAGGATGCTATTACATACAAGGCAATAGACGGTGGGACTTCTCTGGCAGTGACCATTCCACCGGGTAGAGCAGGTTTATACCAATTGCCGGCTGTCTATTGGTCTGGCCTTGGTATCACAGTAAATGGGAAACCTGCTCTTCAGCAGTCCTCAGATAAGTCTATGGTGGTGATAGGATTGGAAGAAGGTGAAAATGTTGTCCTGCTGTATAATCGCTGGACTTTGGCTAGAACAGTGAGCGTTTTCGGTATATTATTATGTTTAGGCCTTATGTATATGGATTATGCTTGGGCATATCTTTCTAAGTCAGTTAAATTCAGTAATAAAACCATATGAAAAGACACCAATGGCCTAAAATTATTCCACCGCTTACCGCAGAACAAGAGGCAATCAGCCATGATTTCATGCAGGTCTGGCTGCAAACCCTGCAAAAGAAATATGGCTTGATTGAAAATTTTAATCATGGATATCCGGCACGTCATGCCGTCATTCCTCCGGGATGCCGAACCTTGGAAATAGGCGCCGGCATTGGCGGGCATCTGCATTATGAGAATCTTAAGATACAAGATTATTATTGCGTTGATTTGCGTGATAACGTGGTGGAAGAATTAAAGAGGGTTTTTCCACAAGTAAAAGCATCCGTAGGCGATTGCCAAAAAAGATTGGAATTCCCAGATAAATTTTTCAACCGTATTGTTGCTATCCATATATTAGAACACCTTCCCAATCTTCCCTTGGCCATAACGGAAATGCGCCGGCTTTTAGCTGATGATGGGACTATTGATGTCGTTATCCCTTGTGATCCAGGTTTTCTTTACAGCCTGGCCCGTAAAATTTCAGCGGAACGTTTGTTTCGCAAACGCTATGGCCAGGACTATAACTGGTTTATCAGCCGGGAGCATATAAACTCACCGGATGAAATTATTACCTTACTTCGTGAGCAATTCCATATTACCCGGTCGCGGTATTTCCCCTTTATAATCCCTATAAAAAGCTTCAACTTATGTTTTGGCATGCAATTATGCAAAAAGTAAAACGTCTTCCTGCTTGGTTTTATGCTTGTATTCTTTTTTGCCTTGCCAGCATAGTGTACACTTTCCCGTTATTTTCAGCTGCTGATCAGCTGGATACTGAATTTGGTATGCATGTACGTTTTGCATACGAATATTTCAAAGCTTGGCAGGAAGGGCAATGGTTGCCATTGGTAGCGCCATTGGAAAATGGCGCACTTCGTATACCGCTCTTTCAGTATTACTGCGCTACAAGCTTTATACTTACAGCATTATTTATTGGAATTGGCCTATCGCCTTTGCATGCGTTAATAGTTGGTGCTTTTTTCTGGAGCTTCGCTAGCACGTTGGCATTGTATCAGGTGTTCAGACGATTCGGCGTCTTTCCTGTTGCAGCCATGGCAAGCGCGCTGCTTTGTTTGTTTTTCCCCGTGACTATGGAGGTTATGATTGCCCACCATAGCGAGTGGATAGCTATACGTGCCCAGCCTATTTTGCTTTGGGCGTTATTAGGTATAGCAGGTCCCGATATGGCCAGCAGGCGCGCCAGAATCAAGATGATAATCGCCAGTCTGGCGGTAGCATTCTATTTACCCATCCACCCTATTGAATCTGTTTTTTCATTTGCCCTTATCATATTACTTGCTTGTGCCTATGCGTATGAAAAGCATTGTAAGAAAAGTATAATCTATATTTTACTCAGCGTATTTATAGGCTGCCTGATGGCCGCATGGTATTGGTTGCCGATAGCACAGATGTTTCCCTTGCATCGACATCACGGGCATTTAGGGTATGCAAATTATGCCATGCCCCTGAGAAATGCCTTGTCACAATGGTGTGGCTGGTATTTTTCCGTGCTTTCAGTACTTACCGTTATTTTCCAGCGTAAGCTTACTATTGGCGTAGCGGCGGCATGGCTATTTCTTTCGGTATTATGCATCGTCATGTATCTAGGAGATTTTGCCTTTATTCAGCATCTGTTTTCGTTTGCCCAGTGGAATTTGCGGCTACTGTCACCGCTTGGCCTCATCGGCGCCATAGTCACCGCTTATATTTTTTTGTTTTTACAGCGTCGCGGTTACAAGGCGATGTCTATGCTCCTGTTGTCCATATTAGCATATTGCATCATCTCTACTGCATACCAATATTGTATACGAGGGCGAAATATAGGCTTTAATGCCGATATGACGGGCATCACCGACAACAATGACTATCGGTACAATGCTTCAGGTTATGGCCTTTACGGAACGGATTTCCGCGATCTGGATTTTGCACAAGGCGACATGGCGTCTCATCATTATCATGTTGCCCGGGAAGGCATACCCTACATTCTTACGCTGAAGCTTCATGTTACCGGCGGCAAAGAACAGGCCTGCCCCCTCAACATACTCATAGAAAAAACAGAGATTCTCCAGGATTGCGAATATCGGGATGCAGGCAATTACCTGCTGTTAGCCAGAATAGAACCGGGTGTTGGCAAGTCTGCCAATGTTTATCGTGATTTGAGTTTTATAAAAAACACCCAAGGTGTCATTAGCGTTGAGGATTTTTATTTCCAATCAGAAAAAGATGGAAAAGATAAACGTTTCCGCATATTGCCCAATGACGTTATCATC
>Ga0207080_1050_pt1 | contig 27663 bp, 21 predicted proteins | sample Alteio_BWMinHeat_58_FD_153532 | JGI IMG/M metagenome (GOLD analysis project Ga0207080, IMG submission 153532) | Enriched cells from forest soil in Barre Woods Harvard Forest LTER site, Petersham, Massachusetts, United States -... | ecosystem: Environmental > Terrestrial > Soil > Temperate forest >...
GAAGATCTGGAATCTCTGCCCGGTGTTGGACGGAAGACCGCCAATGTCGTGCTTAATGCCGTTTATGGCGATATGCGGGATTACACTATTACGGTCGGCAACTCCACGGCTATTTCAGATCCAACCTTTGCAACTTCACCTAACGCACAGGCCTTTACGGAAATTGATGGGTTGCACTTCACAGTCGGTGATAACCATATCACATTAGGAAATGGTGTGAATACAGTCTACGGTGATATGAGGTCACTGAACTTTAACCTGCTGAATCACACGGCTATCGGCTTTAATGCGATTGCCTCATCTAGTGTCGGGAACGGTCTGGCTCCTGCATTAATCCTAGATCTTGGTAACTCAAGCGCTACACCAGCTGCGATTCCTATCCCCAGCTATTATAATTTTAACGCAGACTCTATCTCCGTTGGCAATGGGGTGAACGTGATTTATGGCCACCTGCAAAGTATTAACTTATTCGGTGCAGGCGGAACAGCGAGTTCCCCAGGTACCACTCCTATAAGCGTTTTGGGATCTGGATATGTTCCCTCGAGCTTTTTTGCATATTTTCCTGATGTGCCCTACAGTGATCCAAGTCTCATGTGGGCAGCAGGTGCAACTGCTGTTGCCGAAAGTCTCTTTAAAGTCGTCACAATGGGGGCTACGACCATTACGGCCGGAGTCGGTGTAAATACAATCTATGGTGACTTTCAGACACTGAATTCTGCGATTCAAGCGGGAACAGCAACGGGGACCTTCCCAGGAACTCAGTTTAGTGGTTTGAACTCTGGTGATGCCGTTTTTCCGGGTGCAGGTACCTTTGAAGGAATAAGCTTATATGCGATGGCAGGCAATACAATTATGGCTGGAATGGCAGGCAGTGGTGTCAATACAGTTTATGGAACGACACAAGATTTAGTCTTTAATGCGACTGGTGGCGTCAATAATCAAGCTCAGTTCTTAGCAGCTGAAACATTTGGGGATACCTTTGTTTTGGGTGGCACAGGAACCATTGATTTAACAGCAAATTATGATGTGAATGGTGTTGCGACTCTTGGTACGGCGACTGAAACTGTCACTGGTAATTATATCCACGTTGGAAACGGTGTGAATACGATCTATGGTGATATGCGAGATCTTATTGTTGTGAATCAGGGCGGAGTTGAGAACGGTGAAAATACAGTTGCTCAATCTTTCAATCTGCCATTTCAATTTTACCAAGCTGCATCTGAAAATTCGGCGTTTGGGGCTAATCAGTTCTTTGGTGGTTTGAATACAATCATAGCAGGTAATGGCGTCAATACAATTTATGGCGCTATGAGGGATATTTCATTTACGGATATTGCGGGAAATGGAATAAATCTAGTTCCAACAAGCTATGAGACTATGCAAAATAATAATGGCGACAGTTTCAGTAACTTTGGTCCTGTTATCCCAGGTATTGTATCCATGGGAGATAACACGATAACGACAGGTTCTGGCGTTAATACCGTCTATGGTGATTTCCATAACCTTACGCTATTAGATACAGGTGGGAACAATACGGGAACACCGGTTGCTGCTTTTCCGGGTACTGCTGGTGTTGGATGGGAGTTTATTATGGGATCTAACACCATAATGGCAGGTCTTTCAGGTTCGAGCGTGAATACGATTTATGGCGACGGAAATGACGTGACTTACACGGTTCAAGCTGGTAGTGCGAGTCAAGGACTGATTGCTTCAGGTTTAGACCGTTCAAATGATTTGAGCATGGGACATAATACAATTGCAACGGGGAGTGGGACCTCAACAATCTATGGAGATGTTCATTCCATAAACTGGTCGCTCACAGGGGGAACGGCTGATGGCCATGGTTCAAATGCATTCGCCTTTATGCGTGCCAATACGGTTGAGATGGGTGGAAATGGTATATCGGCAGGTGCGGGTTCAGCAACTGTGTATGGGGATGCCCAGAGTATATCCTTCTCCGTACAGGGAGGGACTGTTACAAATGGTGGACTTTTAAATTTAACAAGTCCTGTCCTTCCTCTTGGGACAACCACCAATTTAACAGATGCTTCCGCTCGCATGATTAACTTGCATGATACGCTAGCTGGAAATACGATTCATGGCGGAGCGGGAGGAGATGTTCTCTATGGAAACCTTCAAAGCTTAAGTTTCGTAGCTACCAATGGTACTGTTGATGGTGTTTCCGCTGGATTGGTTGCAGGCGTCGGTGATGCCGGTGGATACTTTTCTGGGGATCTTCACACCAGTAGTGGCGCAATATCACATGATCATGGCAGCTCCATCACCTTCGGGAATGACACTATCGTCGGCGGTTCTGGCAATGACACCATCATTGGAAGTGATGCGCTGAATCTGATTGGGCTTGATGCTTTCCTTAAGCCAGCAGGATCAACAGATCATGTGACCTGGTTTAATAATGCAACAACGGGCGGCGTCAGTAACAACCTCGTTGGAACGGATCTTAACCAGATCAACTTCGGCAATGAGCTTTTGACAGGAGGAGCTGGAAACGACCAGTTTGTCTTTACCATGCTGAACGGGGGAACGAAAGTTGTGGCGAATGAAGGCAACGCAAGAGTTACCGACTTTGCGAGTGCTGACAAAGTTGTCCTCCACACAAGCTTGATTGCTGAGCACAGTGCAGCAGCTCTTGATGCCGACCATGTCGCAACCTTCAGCTACTCTGGAGGCAATACTACGATCGCCTTCAGTGCTGGCTCCATTGAGCTCGATGGAGTACATTATACAAGCTTCACCAATATGGGCGCTCACTTGGTTGTGGTTTAAAGCTATCGGGCGGGCCCTAACAGCCTGCCCCAATGAACACCGCGTCTATCAACACCTAATGGGTAGATGCGATGTGTGGACGTTAGAAGTCACTCATACTTCTTACGTTTACAACCTTCCAAATTGTGATCATCAAACTCCCCTGGCCGTAAGGACGGGGGATTTTCTCACCTGATCTCTATATGATGACAAGGAAAACGGGTGATGTTAATCGAGAAATTCATTTATTTAAGATTGTGAGAAATTAAGCGCCATCACCTCTCCCCGTTGTGGGAGAGGTCGCCTCGAAGAGGCGGGTGAGGGGACTGCCAGTTGTCCTCCATCGAGTTCAATCGCCAGTTTTCGCATCATGCAAACGAAATCAGCAATGTTGTATTGTAATATGCGTTAACGTAACCCTCACCCGCCCCTGCGGGTCGACCTCTCCCACAATGGGGAGAGGTGAAAGAGCCAATTTCATACTTGACTAAATTAGTCAGGAATCATACAACTAAGGTGTATTAAGGAGACCTCTGTGAAACTTGGCACTAAAGGACGATATGCTGTGATGGCACTTGTGGATATGGCTTACTATGGTAAGGACAAGCCGCTGGCGCTTAACGAGATTGCTGTTCGGCAGGCGCTGCCGATTTCATATCTTGAGCAACTTTTTGTGACCTTGAGGAAAAAGGGATTTGTTGAGAGTACGCGCGGGCAACTGGGGGGGTATACCCTTGCGCGGGAAGCTGATGCCATTCGAATCTCAGATATTTTAGAGGCCATTGGTGAGCCCATCAAAACGACACGCTGTAAGGAAGAGAAAATTAGTGGTTGTCTTGGAATGAAAGGGCAGTGTCTGACGCATGATCTTTGGGCGGGTCTTGGGCAGCAGATGCACCAATATCTGAATGGGATTTCTCTCGCTGATGTTTGCCAGAGGAGGATCTCATGATTTACCTGGATTACAATGCGTCCGTTCCTTTGCGACCTCAGGCTAAAGACGCCATGCTTGCGGCCTTTGAAAGGGAAGGAAACCCATCATCACCCCATGGGGCAGGGCGGAAGGTTCGTGCGCTTATTGATGAAGCGCGCAAAGAGATCCTAGACGAAACGCATGCTGACCGGGTTGTCTTTACAAGCGGGGGCACGGAAGCGAATGCTTTAGCGCTTTCAGGTCTTGGATCAATCCCTGTTGTTGTGTCAGCGATTGAGCATGATTCGGTTCTCAAAGCGACGCCAAATCCTCATATTATCCCTGTGACACCTGAGGGTTCTATTGATCTTGAAGCTTTAGAGAAGACACTGGATTCTATTGAAAAGCCTGGCCTTGTTTCTGTGATGCTCGTCAACAATGAAACCGGCGTTATTCAACCCATTGAGAAAGTTGCATGTATCACGCAACTAAAGGGATGGAAACTCCATACGGATGCAAGTCAAGCTATTGGGTATGTTCCGCTTGATTTCGACAAGCTTGGCGTTGATCTCATGACGCTTTCCTCCCATAAGTGCGGCGGGCCTGTTGGTATTGGTGCTATTCTCATGAAGGATGGAATTCATCTTGAGCCTATGATTAAAGGGGGTGGTCAGGAATATGGGATGCGTTCCGGAACACTGTCTGCGCCTCTTATCTTAGGGTTTATCGCGGCCTTTAAAGCCGCTTTAAATGAGAAAATTAAAGATTTTCAACAGAAAATTGAAACGGCTTTTCCCTCCGCTATTGTTTATGGGAAAGACAGCCCTCGAGCGCCTGAAGTGACCTGCCTTGGTATGCCTGGTGTCCTGAATGAGCTTCAGATCATGGCCTTTGATATCGAAGGCATTGCGATTAGTGCTGGATCCGCTTGCTCATCGGGCAAAATGAAGACGTCTCACGTGTTAGCTGCAATGGGCATTTCCCCTGAAGAAGCTAAGTGCGCGATTCGCGTAAGCTTTGGGTGGAAAACACAAGATTCCGACATAAACGCCTTTATTGAGGCGTGGAATAGAATTTATGATTCACAAAAATTAAAGGATGCATCCTAATGGTACAAAGACCAATATATCTTGATTATCAAGCGACCACACCGTGTGACCCACGCGTGTTAAAGGTTATGCTTCCTTATTTTACTGAAGAATTTGGAAACCCTCACTCTCGGAGCCATGCCTACGGATGGGCGGCGGAAGAGGCGGTTGAAAAGGCGCGCGCTCAAGTTGCGGCCCTCATCAATGCCGATCCCCGTGAGGTGATCTTCACCAGTGGTGCAACCGAGTCCAATAACCTGGCCATTAAGGGTGTTGCTCATTTTTACAAGGCGGAGAAGAATCACATTGTAACATGCGCGACTGAGCATAAATGTGTTCTTGATAGCTGTCGTCACCTTGAGCAAGAAGGCTTTAAGGTGACCTATCTGCCTGTCGGGACCAATGGGATTATTGATCTAGAGACGTTAAAGGCGGCTATTACAGACAAAACCGCAATTGTCTCCATTATGGCTGTAAACAATGAAATTGGTGTCATTCAACCCATTGCGGAGATTGGAAAGATTTGCCGTGAGAAAGGCGTGTTCTTTCACACGGATGCCGCACAAGCCGTTGGAAAGATTCCCATGGATGTGGAAGCCATGAATATCGATCTCTTAAGCATCTCAGGCCACAAGATCTATGGCCCGAAGGGTGTTGGTGCTCTTTATGTACGTCGTAAGCCACGGGTTCGTCTCCAGTCCCTCATCAATGGCGGGGGGCAAGAGCGGGGTATGCGTTCGGGAACCCTTTCGCCGCCGCTCTGTGTGGGATTTGGGGAAGCTTGTGCGATTGCTCAACAGGAAATGGCGTCAGAGTCAGCTCGTATCAAGGCTCTCTCGGACAAGTTCTATAAAATCATCCAGACTGAACTTGAAGAAGTTTATGTGAATGGTGATTTTGAGAAGCGCATTCCAGGAAACATGAACATTAGCTTTGCCCATGTGGAAGGGGAGGGGCTTATGATGGGGATCAAGGAATTGGCTGTATCTTCAGGGTCTGCCTGTACGTCAGCGTCCCTTGAGCCCTCTTATGTTCTGCGGGCTCTCGGCGTTGAAGAGGAAATGGCCCATACCTCTCTTCGGATAGGGGTTGGACGATTTACAACTGAGAAAGAAATAGAGATAGCAGCTCAAAAAATTATCAAAGAAGTCAATAGGTTACGTGAAATGAGCCCCTTGTGGGAAATGAGTCGTCAAGGCATAGATATTAGCTCGATCCAATGGGCAGAACATTAAGATAGGAAAATAAAATGGCATATTCGACAAAAGTAATTGATCATTATGAAAACCCCCGCAATGTGGGCACCCTTGACGCTAAGGATGCGTCTGTTGGGACTGGCCTTGTGGGTGCGCCAGCGTGTGGGGACGTGATGAAGCTTCAGATTAAAGTGAGTGAAGCAGGAATCATTGAGGACGCGAAGTTTAAAACATTTGGCTGCGGCTCAGCCATTGCTTCAAGTTCTCTCGTGACAGAGTGGATTAAAGGGAAAACCTTGGACGAGGCGAGTGTGATTCGGAATACGGAAATTGCTCAGCATTTGTCGCTGCCGCCTGTGAAGATCCATTGCTCAATGCTGGCAGAAGATGCGATCCGAGCCGCCATTAAAGATTACAAAGAAAAACATGGAACGGTCTAGATGCTACTGACCTTAACTGAAGCTGCAGCTCAAAGAGTACAAACCATGCTTGAAGGTCGCGGGAAGCCTTCCGTTGGCATTCGTATTGGTGTGCGCTCTAAAGGCTGTAACGGGCTTTCTTATACATTAGAGTTTGCCGATGAAGTTGGGCCTTATGATGAGGTTGTTGAAGCGCACGGCGTTAGAGTTCTTATTGATCCTAAGGCAGTCATGTTTATTCTAGGCTCAGAAATGGATTATGCAGAAGATAAGTTATCGTCCGGGTTTGTGTTCACAAATCCGAATGAGAAGGGTCGTTGTGGGTGTGGAGAGTCATTCCATGTTTGATCCGTTTGAAATTCTAGGTTTAGAAAAGAGTTTTTTGCTTGATTTAAGAGTACTTGATCAGAAGTATTTCGAAATGCTCAAGAAGACCCATCCGGATAAGTTTATCAATGATGAGTCTGCAAAGAGTGAAGTGCTTAAAAAGGCAGGGGAAATAAATAAAGCGTATGGGATGCTGAAAGATCCACTCGGCCGGGCATCGGTTTTATTGAAAGAGGCAGGTGTGAAGCCTCTCGATCATGATCCCCTCTTTTTGGGAGAAATAATGACCTTCAATGAACGTATGGATGAAGGGGAAGATATACGAGAAGAGCTTGTCGAGCTAGGAGAAGAATTGATGTTGGAGTTGACCGAGGCTTTTCAGGAAGAGGATTATAAAAAGGCCAAGGTTGCCCTTTATCGTCTCACCTATGTCAGAACCCTTTTGGTCTCAATGGGTGATCTGCGATGACGACATTTCTTCAGATTAAGGAACCAGGACAAACGCAAGAGCTAAACAATACCGTTGTTGGTATTGATTTGGGTACAACCCATTCGGTGATTGCGCAGGTTATTGATGGAAAGCCTAAGATACTGGGGCCACTCGTCCCGTCCATTCTGAGTCACACAGGAACAGAATTCAAAGTAGGCGAGGTTGCTGAGGGGAGCCTTTCCTCCACAAAAAGGCTGATGGGAAAAATCCCATCTGATCCCATCTGTGCCCATTTTGAAAGCCTTATTCCAGATGAAATTGTGCGGTTTCAGGTGGGATCTTATGGGATTACACCTTTAGAGGTGGCCGGACATATCCTATCCCACTTACGTTCATTATATCCATTCGATGCTGCTGTTATTACAGTTCCGGCTCACTTTGATGAAGCAGCTCGTGTCGCAACAAAGCAAGCGGCAGCCCTTGCTGGAATTAAGGTTTTGCGCCTGATTAACGAACCCACTGCAGCAGCTCTTGCGTATGGTCTCGAGACGAATGCTGAGGGAGTTTATGCCATCTATGATTTTGGGGGAGGGACGTTCGATCTCTCGTTACTGAATCTCACGAAGGGTGTCTTTCAAGTGCTCGCAACAGGAGGGGACTTAACCCTCGGTGGTGATGATATTGATCGAGCTATGGCTTCAACCTTTGGTTTCAAGGACATCGGAAAGGCGAGGGCCTTAAAGGAAGCTCTTTCAGACACGCTGGTTTTTGAACATGTAGGGCGTGAAGCTGTTGAGGCGATTGCGGCTCCTTTTGTGAAGCGAACAATAAATATTACAGAAAGCGTCTTAAAGGATGCGGGCTTGACGCCAAAGGATATTAAAGGGGTTGTGCTTGTCGGTGGGATGACACGCATGCCATTTGTGAAACAAGAGGTTGCGACTTTCTTTGGAAAAGAACCCTTGTGTGATATCGATCCTGATCATGCCGTAGCCTTAGGTGCTGCACTTTCGGCCCATGGTCTGGTGCACGGGTCAGACACACTTCTTCTTGACGTTACACCCCTTTCATTAGGACTTGAGACGATGGGGGGACTGGTGGAAAAACTCATTCCTCGTAATTCACCTTTGCCGGCCCTAGCATCTGAAGAGTTTACCACCCATCAAGATGGGCAAGGCGGGATGCTCTTTCACGTGGTTCAAGGGGAGCGTGAGTTTGCCGGCGATTGTCGGTCACTGGCACAGTTTGAGCTCAAGGGATTACCCAGCCTTCCCGCAGGTGCCGTCCGCGTTCGTGTCGACTTTGCCGTTGATGTCGAAGGATTGCTCACGGTGAGCGCGATTGAGAAAACAACAGGTCACTTTCAGCATATTGAAGTCCGTCCGACATACGGTTTGGATGAGGAGCAACTCGCGCAGATTATACTTGATGCACAGAAACACGGACGAGAGGATATGGAGCGGAGGGCAGCCTTCTTAACCTCTCCCCCTGTGGGAGAGGTCGCCCTTTAGGGCGGGTGAGGGGTAAGCTGTGCTCAGAGTTCTTTGACATTTCATTAAAGTCATATCTCCCCCTCACCCGACCCTACGGGTCGACCTCTCCCACGTAGTGGAGAGGTGAAGGCTACTGCTCACCCTCTTTCTTCACATCGAGTAAATCAATGATCAAAGACATATCTCGGCCGTTCTTCATGGCATCAGCAAACACTTGAGACAGCGTCATATCTCCCCAAGTGATCGAGCGACGGATAAGGTAGGGCGTCGGACTGTGAGGTTCAATCTTTTCAAGAAATGCTGCCACATCACCCAATATGGCATAGGCCTGTTCACGAGTTTCAATCTGACCTAGATCTACCTTTTTGGACGGTTGAATCTTGGCTTTAGGTTCAACAACAGGTTTCTTTGCTTCCAATTTTTCCCCTCTTTCACCAAGTATATGTGTGGCGAACCGCTGGACGGCGTCTATTTTTTCTCGCAGGCGATAAAAACTGGGAGCGTCACCTTCTAAATAATGGCGAAGGATTCCTTCAAGCTCAGCGATAATGGTTAAGGATTTTGTACAACTTTCATCCATGTAACGGTAAAATGCCGTTGGTGTTTGATCTATACTCAAGGAAATCTTTGCAAGGGACGGTTTTTCTTGACCCGAGCCTTGGTCCTTTTTACCCGAAATGGCAATGCGATTGGCTTCATTATAATCAAGCAAATGATAGGGAAGTAATGTTCGTGCTGAAGGCATGGTGATGTGAACGGATGGAACTTCTTCACTGAGACGCGTGTTTATCCACTCATAAGGGACCGTACGAAGCTCAAAATTCCCGTCCGTCATTTGTGGGTGGATCGTGTCCCAAAAGGTTTTGGTGAGCTCTAAAATGAGTTCTAGCCCTTTTGTAAGGCCACCTACACCCTCAATATGCAGCCACGCTTCCGTTAGCCAGGCAGAGATCTGAACATCTTTGGACCTTTTTTGAAGGGCATCCTTACACAGACGTTCAACATGATCCCAATCGGCCTTTTTAACTTCACTCTTCCAGACGCCTTGCGGAAGCTTGTCATCCTCATCACGTCTTGCCTCGCGTATTTTATCGTAAATATCATCATAACGAAGTGATTCACCTGTGGGTGAGTCTGCTGAAATGGGTTCTAGAAGTTGCGAAATGTTTGTATCAATTTTCATTTACAATTCTCTTCCCTTCCCAAGGATTTGACTGAAGGTATATTTCCCGCATTTTCAAGGTCAGGGGCATGATAGGGGAAGAATGGCACATCAACAGGCGTCCCCATCTTGATCTTCTCGGCTTCAGGTTTTTTTGCATCATCTTCCGCAGGAGCAGGTTCTTTTTTAACGGGTGCTTTCTTAACGGGAGCGGTTGCAAATCGAATGAACACTGTCGCCTGTAAGGGGTCAATGGTCGAGTTGCCGGTTCCTGAGATAACATTCGTTAATGGAATATCAAACCGTAATGTTGTAGGTTCTTCATCATTTAAGCTATCAAAATCACAAGACTTCGTTTGATGCTCTCTTAAAAGACGCAGCAATGCCCAAGTCCCGCCATAGGAAAAGCTTGCATATTCACCATCGACACTGAAATGGGGTTTGCTATCTGTCTCAAGAGGCTGGAGAGGACTGTTCGCAGCCCAACGGAAGATAACCTTTACCGGGGCACCTGTGCTCCATGCACATTTATGGGAAGGAGAACGCATGTTAAAGCTTGTACAGCCTGATTTGATTTCCCAATCCAGAACTTCATTAGCCCTGAGTTCTCTTTGTTTGTTGACTCTAAAGGTCACATCAAAAGTGAATGCAGGATAAGGCATAGATGAATCAACGGCGAGATATCCTCCAAAGAAGGCACGGATTTTCTCCATCTGCTCAATGAAAGTTAAAGCTTTCTTACCTGGAGCTCCAAGGCTTTTCGCTTGTTTTAACGTTGCCTTAATTCCCGTTGCTTCCGTATCCATCATTTCGAAGAATGTACGAATGTCTTCTGGTGCCGCATCAGGGCTTGAGCCATTGGCAAGTTCAGTAAAGGGAAATTTCCCAGCCAAATTCGCATTAAAGAACTGAGCGAGTTGAGTATAATTATCGACTGAGACAAAGCCAGAGAGGTTGACACAGCGCTTATGAAGCTTGTCTTGGAGATCAAGAAGAATATCAACAAAATAGTCATTCTTTAGAGAAAGGGTAAAGATGTTTGAATATTTCATACAGGTCTCAAGTGTCACTTCATTAAGGGGAGTTACGATATAGTTCTCAAGTTCAGTAAGCCCATTGCCAGGTGCCTTACGCCTGTAGCCATTAAGCTCACTGACAATTCCGGCCCATTTGTTAACAAGGGGTAAGTCAGCTTGTAACCCTTCACTATTAATTTGTTCAAGGAATTGAACAATTGGTTCAGCAAATTCGTGAGATAAATAATATAAACGGTCTCTTTGAAGATCCAGGTAGCTTTTCAGCTCAGTTATGTTATTTGCACCGAAGGCTTCAAGAGCGGCAAGGTTTTCGCCTTTCCACCATTCAAAGGAATTCATTTTAATAGCATAAGGCGCTTCTTCTCTTAATATATTGTCTAGTTTTTCTAATAATGAATAGTTTTCATTTGTTAGAAGTTTTCTAAGGATAGAGAATGTACTATTAATATTATTTGCAGTAAGTGAAAATAGAATTTGCTCTAAAAAGGGAGCCGCTGCTCTATAGTTTTGAATTTGAGAGAGCAAGGAATCCTCAGGTGCAAAAGTTGATTCTCTAAACGTGTTCGCATTCAGAACTTGTGCATTCGAAATTTGCTGAATGAGGTTCTTCGCGAGACTATCTTTACCAACTTTTTGAAGCATGGGTTGGAGATTCTTTGGCATCCCTAAAAGGCGTGTATTAATAAAATCATTGTACGACGTGATAAGATTAACGCCTTGTTGAAGGCGAAGCGTATCCCAGAGGAGGATTGAGCCGCTAGGGATATCAAGCAAAATTGTACGATCTTCAGCAGGGGCCATGAAGGGTTCATTAAAGAACAGACTTAAATTCTGTTGAAGGGTAACTGAGCCATCAGAAGGTTTAGAGAGGGCTAAACCATTTTGCGAGGTAAAGAGGTACCCTCCTGAGATGAGGGGTGACTTATAATCCGCCAGTTTTTTCCGAAATGAGATGAAGTTCTGATCGACGTCATTTTTAAGATCAACTGCCGTCGTTGTTGAGAATAAGTTAGAGGCAAATATAAGCCCCATGACATACTCATACTGAGGCCCAGGGCTAAATAGATCTGTGTTTATCCAGCTAAATCCAGGATTCGAAATTGAGTTGTTCGTCATTGCGAGGCTTGTATGGACATCACGTAATGTATCAACATCACTTAACTCACTCCCCTGGACATCAAATCCAGAACCTGTACCTGCAAATTTGTTAAGGCTTGACATTAAATGTCCTAAACCAGGCACCATTTGAATAGGGTCAAAAGCTGAATTTTCAAAGCTCGTAAAGAGTTTACGTAACTTAATGGAGGCATCGTCTTTATAAAAGTCAAAGTCAAACACCTTATTTTTATTTTCAGCCAAAGCATCCTTAAAGTAAACATCATGTGTATAGAAGTCAGCTGGCATTTCAAAGTCAAACAAATACTTGATTATTTCTGCAACGTCTTTCAAGCTGGATGCGACTCCTAACTCATTGAATTTATTAGCAGCAAGCTCCAACTCACGAATAGAGATCACGTACTTTTGTAGCTGATAAAAGTCAGAGGTTTGGAGAGGGTCAATTCCATTGCCGGGGGCTTGGCTGACAGGAAGGACCGTATTTAAATCAACGAGTTGTTGGGCTTTGTAGGCAAGCTGTCCAGCCATTGAGCGCAAGATGACTTGGTCATAAGCAAGTCCCATAACAAAGCTAATGCGACTGTTTAAAGTTGAAAACCAAGAGGCAGGTATAAAAGTAGACGATAGTCTCGTTGAGCTAATTTGTGACATGACGTTAAGAAGGGTTTGAGCCTGATCATAAAAAAACGCACGATTATTGTTCGTTGTTTCATTCTGACCGCGTATTTTCTCTAATGTAATTTCAACTTGTTTAAGCGCAGGACTCAGGGCGATTCGTGCTGTTTGTAATTTAGAATTTGCGAGCAGGAGGCCTAATGTTCCAATAATAGAGGCAACGACAACACCTATTTTGACCAAACGAATCGTATTTGTATTGCCTAAGAGTATTCGGGAAACAGGGCGTGCCAGACCAGTTTCACGGAAAATTTTCTTTTCAAAAAGGTCATTAAGAAAATAAAGATTCAGCCTTTTATCTTCAATGGAAGAGGTCATCGCGAGCGGTATATTTCTCTTACCCTTTGTTTTCGCATTTTCAAGATCGATATGGCTATCGCCTACAAAATAAATACCTCTTAGAAAAAAGGATTCATGATATCCGGAGGGTTTAAATATATGATCTGTATAGGTGCGAACGCCTGATTTTAACTTGTTAAAGGCAAGAGGGAATAAAAAGACCCCATCTCGGCCATCCATAGTTGGGCCGTCCGCATAGATTTCTTCCTGAGCCCTATAGAGCGATGCGTTAATGGAAGAAAAAGCCTCATCGATCCAATCTGAAATGTAAAAAGTGTCAAGAGACTTATCATTGGACCAGCCAAATATATTATTTCTGTTTTGTTGAGGGATGGACTTACAGAAACTCTCAAATCCTGGAATATTATCACATTTCGTAATGACAATATAAATAGGGATTCGAATGCCCGTCTTTAGCTGCATTTGCCAGAGCTTTTCGTATAAATAGTCTGCACGAATCATCAGATCTTCGTGAGAGAGGACGTCTCGCCCAATAAGTTCAGTCGCTGGTATATTCAGAACAACGCCGTCAAGAGGTCTTTTGGGTCGATGGGTTGCAAGAAGGTTTATAAATAAATCCCAATTACTCTCATCAGATGTGAATTGATTGGCCCCAATGAGGAGCTTTCCATTAACGTCAAGCACGATCCCATGATCATAAAACATCCAATCGCAGAGAGGTTTATCGCCATCTTCACTTTCAAAACGGGGTCTGCCTATGGGGCGGTCTAAATTAAGGCTACTGAGAATCGAGCTCTTGCCCGCGTCAGTCGCACCGAGCATTACAATCCAAGGTAACTTGTAGCGAAATTGAGTCCCACCAATAAAGCTATGCATTAACTTTAAGGCACTTGAAAACGAGAGTGAGAGTCGATCCGTTGCGTAGTAACCGTATCTCGCCATGAAGATTTGTGCTTTTTCCAACCATGGGTTGATGACATCAGGGGAGGGGAGTTCATCAGCTTTTGTAAGAGATCGCCTAAATAACAGTATGCCCAGAACCGCGAACAAGCATGCCAGGACGAGTGCAATGATGATGCTCCAGGGAAATAAATATGATAATTTTGTCAAATGGTCACTTATCATGATTTCCTCTACCCTGTAACAGTGTTGTAGGCGATGATTCGATTAAGTATACGCGAAACATCGGACGTTGCGCTATACCAGATGATATATGAAACAATGAGATAGGTCAGTCCAAGTCCAGCAAAGACAATGTACCAATTTCTTAAATTGGGGAGATCTTTACTCCCGCTTCCTTCGAGTGTATGAGAATAGGCTTCGGGGAAAAGAGTGGACTTAACCTGGAATAAATAGGGCTCAGTGCGATTTATAAAAGTAAACAGTTTTTTGCGGTACGACTTCAGAGCGCCCTCATCATCGAAATGGCGATACTTCCCTTGAAAATCAAGTCCTAAAGCATTTAAGTAAAGGACGGCTAAATCAACACGAATCGGATCTTTGTTCTTAAGCAACTTATCTAAGTTCGTAAAGAAAGTCTGACCGGCACTATGCGAATTATACAAGCGTTGTTCAAGTAAATTAGACTCCCAATAAGCTCTTCCTGGCCAATCAATATTTAAAAATACTTCATCCGCAAGAGCAACCATAATAAACTGAGCTTCTGAATAATAGTTTTCTGTAAAACTATTGCCACCATGAGAGGCTGTTAGAGCTTGTTGTTCTAAATAGGTTTGCAAGTTGGTAATAATATATTCAGCAACGGATTCAGGTGAAGTGGTTTGTTCCCCAGTTTCTTTCGCCCAGGCCTTAGTGTACACAAGTTGTTTGTGTTTTAAGACTTCTCTGTAAAATTCTTCAAAGCATTCGACTATAAAAGAAGCGCGCTCATTCTGTATATTTAACCGGGCCACGGACTGTTTTTCCCCTTTTCCCTACAATGGTTTCTGAGCCATTGTATGTTATTTCTTATTTTACACAATTCTATAAAATTTTATACGAATTGTAGTTAATATATTGTTAATTATCTCTCCCTCAAGCCTACTGATTTGAGTTATATAAAACGATCCCAGAAGGTCTTGTGTCGTCCTCATCAGAGACATTGAAGAGACAGAGCACCCCTTTTGGATCAATAAAGCGTGTATCGACATCAACCACAAAAAGCTGGACCCCACGTGAGGGAACCAAATTCATGGCTGGAATTTCTGATACAATTTTTCGGGGCGCGCCTAAGACACGGTTATCTTTTGCGAGACTGATAGACTCACTGGTGACAATAACGCAATTGTTAATCCAGTTGAGAAGATCTGATTCTGACATGCCAGGCTGCGCTCTCGCTCCAAGGACGAGACGGTCATGAACCCAACTCGATTGGAGTTGCAGTGTAAAGACACGTTCATTCAGTGTGAAGGGGATAACGTTATAACTCTCTTCAATCTCACTTAGAACCATATCAATATAATCAATGACTTCTCTAAAGCTCTTGTTCAGATTTAAATGATCATAAGAACTAAAACGGGGAGGGATCTCACCATACTTAACCCCTGAAATTTCTCCCGCGAGTCCGCATAAGGATTGATAAATATGGAAAGGGTGTGCCGTGCCTATTGAGAGAATAGCTTCAAAGGGTAACAAACCCGCAATAAGTTTTAGGCGGATCTGTTCAATCTGCTCAAAAAAGGGATCTTTTGTAATTCGACTTTCAACAGCTTGCACTTTTTGCTGTAAATAATCCAATTTTTGTCTCAGGCGATAGGACAGCTGATTACAAAGATCACCAAGAGAAGAGAGTGTCTCCACTTGAATCTGTGGAGGGATATAGTCGGTTAGCGCGAAGCTCTTTGCATCACATGAGACTTGAGCAAGAGGAATGCAAGTATAATGTGGGGGAGGAACCTCGCCAAGTTGGAGTGAAAGATTCGGAGTAAGTCTTGGAATATCAATGGCTTGCTCTCCCGTATTCAGATCAACTATGTTCGTTGAAAGTGAGGACTTATATCGGGGAAGATCGCCGACAATATCAATGTCTGCGCCTCTTTTTTGAGGGATGCACAGATAAATGAATTGCGGCTTGACCTGTAGCTTATCGCGAGCAGGTTGAAGATTCAATTGTAATGGATTTTGCGATTCAGGTAAGCCCGACACAAGTAAACCATCTGGCATGATGGCTTCAAGCTCAATGGGCCTATAGACACCTGAGGTTAACAAGGCTTCATCAATTTTAAGATTCACGATTCCCCAAAAGAAGGGGAGGGCGTGCGAGATGAAATAATTAAGAATGTTTTCGATCCGCGTATCTGACTCCTGAAAGTGTTGAGGCATGATAAGCATGCCTTCGTGCCACTGGATCGGATTTGTATTTAATTGAGACATCGGATCACCTTACTTGTTTCTTATTACAGGGTTTTAACAGAGGCGGAGGCGCCAGCGGTCGTTTAATGATGGGCATTGGTTTTCCAAGTGGCGGACAACAGACGACGGGAGGCTGACAGGGTGGTGGGCAAGCGGGCAAGCACTTAGGTGCAACCTTCTTACAGGGTTGTGCAGGAGCCTGTATAGGCCCTCTCTTTTTAATAGGGAATGGACCGTCGCCAGCGTTGCATACTTCGTTAAGAATGTCCGTAACCGTTGTTCCTGCTTTAGGTTCTGTCGCATTAAATATCGCAAAGTTCTTCAGATCGTCTCTTTCGAGAATAATTTTTACGACACCGTTAGGGGCAACTTTAACGCGATGATCCCCATCCGTTAAATAATTCGCAAAAACGAAACCCCCGAAAGAATCCCCGTTCTCTTGAGGAGGCGCAAAATTATCAACAATTTGGCCCGGGACAAGTTCCCAATGCCAAATATCGAGCATGGTTGGATTGTCTAATAAAAGTTGTCTTGAATCGCCAAAGTATTTTGAGGCCGACATTTTACTCAATGTCTTCATTAATTCCAAGTCGTAGACAAGAACAAGATCAACTTCAATGGCTGAATTCTTATTTGCATCAGGATCTGCATAGATGGAAACGGATTCAATATAAAGCTCTGGTTTGGGGTCACCTCCTGAGCATGATACAAGAAGGATGGTTGCAAGTAAGGAAAGAGCCTTAATAATTTTGTGTCTTGTATTACCGAGCTGTATCATGAACCACCCTTACTACTTTGAGATATTTTTACAATGAGTGCTCCTGGTATATTTTGGGCAGCAAATTGTGTCGCTGCTTCAGCTGCGGTTTTATAATCATTATATTGACCACTTTGCACATAATAGAGAACACTTCCATCTGGAGACTTGCCCTCAACCACTTGTGATGGATAATTCAAGGCCTGTAGATGATTGACAAGGGCTTGCGCATTGTCGTGTGCTGCAAAAACACCGAGTTGGACTGTGTATCCATCATTGCCTCCTCCCATGATTCCTTGCGAGAGAGGCGACGCCGAGCTCGATGAAGGAGGGGAGGGCTGTTGAGGAGCGCCAGCTTGAGCCGGAGCTGATGGCTGTGCCATTTGTTGTTGGGGAGGCTGACTCGGGGGCGGAGACCCGATTGTTTGATTCATTTGCTGCCCTACCTGTTGCTGAGCTTTATAGCCGACTTGTTGGCCGACGGCAAGCTGTGTCGCTGAAACAAGAGGGCTTAAGAAGCTAGGAACTTTTGGAACCGTAACGCCTGTAACTGCGGATGAGGCAATGTTACCCGCTTGTCCAGTCGCAATGCGACCAAAATCAATGGCTTGAGCGGATTGCTTTAAAGTCCCAACAACGCCTCCCCCTTGTGGAGGTGCGGGTTGAGCCTGCTGTTGAGCGGGAATCATCCCCAACGATTGAAGTTCAGCAACAGTTGCCACGGTCTGTGATGTCGTATTGGGTCCAGAAAACCACATCCCGAAGAAAAAGCCACCTAGAAAGGTGAAAGCTCCCAGCAGCATAAGACTCAGACAAGCTGCTAATAATGAAACCTTACCCATGCTAATCGTAACTCCACGCGTTTGTGCCGCCCCAGGCAAACTCTGGGGTTGCGGAGGAATAGGCGGTGGTGGCGGTGAAAATTGCGGGGCAGGAGTATTCGCGGGTGCCTGTTGCGGTTGTGCCGCAGCCTGTGCCCAAGCACTTTCCTGTGCTTGCCTGACTTGCTCTTGAATATCCTGGGCCGACGGTTCCGCCATCCTACCTAAACCGTTATTATTTTCTTAGGACTATACAGAAAAATCTTTCAAGTTGGTAGATCTTTTGTATGATGCGGATTGCAAAAGTATTAACACTGTGTCTCATTTGCAAAAATGACACAGTCAAAGGAGAGGGTCGATGCAGCAATATATTATTGGGAATTGGAAGATGAACGGGACGAAAGCGGAGTCCCAAAAACTGGCTGCGGGCTTTTTAAAACGCATCCAAGAGGCAACGCGCCCCCTTCCTCACATTGTTCTCTGTCCCTCCTATCCGTATCTCACCTCAGTCTTTGAAATCCTCAAAGGGTCACCCATTGAGGTCGGGGCTCAAGATGGTCATCCAGAGAAAAGTGGCTCGTTTACAGGAGACGTGAGCATTTCTCAGCTTGTTGACGTTGGCTGTAAATATGTGATTGTCGGTCATAGTGAACGCCGAAATTTCCATCAGGAAAGCAGTGCTCTCATCCGCAAAAAGATTGAGTCTGCGATCAAAGCGGGCCTACGTCCCATTTTATGCATTGGGGAAACGGAAAAAGATAGAGAAACCGGAAAAACACTTGAAGTCATCGGACATCAGGTCACGTCCGATTTACCCTCTTCGTTCATGCCCCATGATTTGATCATTGCCTACGAGCCCTTATGGGCCATTGGAACCGGCAAACTTCCCAAACAAGAAGAAGTCGAGGAAGTTCTAGGTTTCATCAAGCACGAACTTTCAACGCACATAGCCGGCGGAGCCTTAGTTCCGATGTTGTACGGTGGATCCGTAAACGCAGCAAACGCCCCCTCATTCCTCAATCTCCCCCATGTCGATGGCCTCCTCGTCGGCGGCGTAAGCTTAAAGCTTGATGAGTTCTGGGAAATTGTAAACGCCTCAACGCGGTAGCATCCCAAATTAACTTAATTGTTTTTTATCTTTCAATTGTATGATAAGCTTCGCATGCAAATAATAAAAAAAAGGAGACTTCACATGCATTTTTTAATCAACTCAACACTCTCTCTCGATATTATCGCAATGGCTGCGAGTATTGCCATTGTTGTATGGTCATTCCAAATTAAGAACGGTAATCTTCTCGCGATGGTTGGCGGTACTCTTCTCTTTATTCTCTCCGTATTGTCCATCTCATCAACTGGTTTTTACGCGTCGAGAATTATGATGAACCATGATGCATTAGTTAAAGAGCATGGAATGATGCAACATATGATGCACGAAGGTGAAAAAGCCCCTCAATAGAGTCATTAGATTTGTTTTTTTCACCTCTCCCCTTGTGGGAGAGGTCGACGTGTAGCGGCGGGTGAGGGGTGGGCTGCACGCAGCGTTCTTTGAAATTTCATAAAAGTCATATTTCCCCCTCACCCGCCTCTTCGAGGCGACCTCTCCCACGCAGTGGAGAGGTGAAGATAGTCTTGCAACCATTGACTTCCTTCTCAAAAACAGACTATATATTAACAACTTAATTCATAAGGATTTTTTTACATGGATAATGTGACCTTAATGACGGCCTGAAGTTTAAGCTCATCCCTCGCCCTTTATGGATAGGCGCGAGGGAAACTTCTGCGCAATTAATTGTTTCTAATTTAAAGGTCTAAAACCATGATTAAACTTGAAAATATCACCGTCCGCATTGCTGGGCGGACTCTCATTGAAAACCTCACTCTTAACCTGAATGAAGGCCATAGGTACGGCCTTGTGGGGCGGAATGGGACGGGAAAATCAACCCTTTTTAAAGTGCTTCTTAAAACCCTTCATGCGGACGAGGGTAATCTCGAAATTCCGGCGCGGGCTCGACTTGGTCACGTTGCGCAAGAGGCTCCAGCGGGTCCTACAACGCCATTAGACGCGGTTATGGCCGGCGATAGGGAGCGACTCGAGCTCATGGAAAAGCTTGAGTCAGGAAATGAACCTGAGAACATTGCTGACATTTATGAGCGACTGATTGCAATTGATGCCTTCACGGCGGAAGCGCGGGCTTCAGAAATCCTTGCAGGACTTGGCTTTTCGCAAAGTATGCAAAATGAACCTCTCTCGACCTTTTCGGGAGGGTGGCGCATGCGTGTGTCCCTTGCGTCGCTTCTGTTCTCTCAGCCAGATTGGCTGCTCCTTGACGAGCCGACGAACCATTTGGATTTGGAATCGTCGATGTGGCTTGAGGATTACCTTAAATCCTATCCCCATAGTTTGCTGATTATCAGCCATGATCGCCATCTTTTGAACAATGTATGCGACCGTATTCTCTACTTACATGGGAATACGATCCAGTCCTATGGCGGTAATTATGACACGTTTGAGAGGACGTGGGCAGCCCAGCAGGAATCGTTGAGGGCCCAGCATGTGAAACAGGAAGCGAAGAAAAAGCACATGATGGCTTTCGTGAACCGTTTCCGAGCGGCTGCCTCAAAGGCCAAGCAAGCCCAAAGTCGTTTGAAAGCCTTAGAGAGAATGGAAAGCTTGCCCGATGTGGTCCATGACCCTGAGGTCCGTTTTGACTTTCCGGCGCCTGACGAACTTGCCCCTCCGTTGATTGTTTTAGATAACGTCAATGTAGGGTATACGGCTGATAAAGCCATTTTAAAGAGCTTGTCTCAGCGAATAGATCCTGAAGATCGCATTGCCTTATTGGGATCGAATGGGAATGGTAAGTCGACCTTTGCGAAGTTGATTGCGGGCCGACTTGACGCCCAAAAGGGAGAGATTCGTCGTTCAGCAAAGCTTAAGGTGGGTTACTTTGCTCAGCATCAGGTGGAAGAGTTTGATCTAACGGCTACGGCCTATGAGCATATAAGCCGTAAAGCTCCCACCCTCTCACCCACGGCCGTCAGGACTCATTTGGGCCGATTTGGTCTTTCAGGACAAAAGGCTGACGTGAAGGTTAAGAGTCTTTCAGGCGGTGAGAAGGCACGCCTGAACCTCACGCTCATTTGTTTGGATAAACCCAATATCCTGATCCTTGACGAACCCACGAACCATTTGGATATGGACTCTCGTCAGGCTTTGATGATGGCGCTTAATGACTTTAAGGGCGCAGTGATCCTCATCACCCATGATTGGGATTTGCTGTCCGCGTCAATGGAACAGTTGTGGCTTGTTGCGGACGGCAAGGTTGAGCCGTTTGAGGGCGATCTTGAAGACTATCGTCGCCTGATTTTGAAAGGGGAGGAGACGGGGTCCAAATCTCAAAAGAAACAAAAAGTATCAGATGATACCAAAAAGAAGACTGTTCGCGAAGCAAAGCTAAAAATGGAAGCGTTGGCAGAGTCCCTCCAAAAGGTGAAGGCCGACTTGGCCGACCCTGACCTCTATTCTCATCATTCAGAAGCCTTATCCGAGCTTATGAAAGAAGAACATCGACTTGAGAAAGAGCTAGCTGAAGCAGAGGATGCCTGGTTGAAGGCGGAAGAGGGAGGCTAATTCAAAACTTATTCCTCCTCATCCGGCGCATCGGGCAAGAACCCACCGACCTGTGCTTTCCACAAGGAATGGTACAGACCTTTTTTTGCCAGCAGCTTGTCATGGGTGCCGTCCTCAACAATCTTTCCCTTCTCGAATACGAGGATACGATCCATATGTAACAGGGTTGAGAGACGATGCGCGACCACAAGGGTTGTTCTTCCTACCATAAGCTCTGCAAAACTCTCTTGAATCAGTGATTCAGTATGGGAGTCAAGGGCACTGGTGGCCTCATCCAGAATAAGAATGGGAGCATCCTTTAAGATCGCTCGCGCAATAGCAATACGCTGGCGTTGGCCCCCGGATAGTTTAATGCCACGTTCCCCGACAAGTGTTTCATATCCTTGTGAGAGGGACATGATAAACTCATGTGCATGCGCCCGCTTGGCGGCTTCAATGACCTCATCATCCGTGGCATCGGCGCGTCCGTATCTGATGTTTTCCATCAAGGATCGATGGAAAAGACTCGGATCCTGAGGGATCAGGGTAATTGACTTCCGCAAGCTTTCTTGAGTTACATCAGCTATGTTTTGCCCATCGATCAGAATCTGGCCTGATTCGATATCATACATGCGCATAATCAAGCTCACAAATGTCGTCTTCCCACCTCCAGAATACCCGACAAGGCCAATGTTTTGACCCGGTTTGATATCAATCGATTTGTTCGTAAATATGGGCGTTGTATCCCCATAGCTAAAGTGCACCTTTTGAAACTGGATCTCACCCTTCTTAATATGAAGGACCTTTGCCTGAGGGGCATCAACAAGACTGATGGGATTTTGAAGCAAGGTCAGAGCTTGTCTGCAAATCCCAATTTGCTTAAAGAAGTTCGGGAGTTCATTGCTGACCCACCATAAGGCCATGATAATATTCCAAGAGGTGTTGAAGATTAGAACAATATCACCAACGGAGATAAGATGACGTGTCCAGCACCAATAGGCATAACCGTTTAAGGCAAGCCCAGGTCCACAGAAAGTCACAAAACTTAAGAGAAGATGGACCTTTTCAATATAGATAATTTGCTGCCTGTTTTGCTTGACCTCAGTCTTTTGCAGGGCACCAATATAAGCGTTCTCATAACGCTTGTTTGCAAAAATCTTTACGGAAAAATAGTTCGTCAGACTATCCACAATCCTGCCGTTGAGCTGGCTTCTCGTTTCCGCATGGATGTGAGAATAATATGAACAACGCGATGCATACGTAACCCCAATCCCGACCTGAATGAGCGCCCATCCCATCAGAAGCGTCCCAAAGAAAGGACTCAACTGAAAAAATGTGAAAGAGGCTATCATCACCATAACAAATGCAGGGATAAAGAGCGTGAGGGTGAGATGGAGGAGCTGGCTCATATTCTCGACCATATCGGAAATTTTGGTTGCAATATTTCCCGCAAATTGATTCGCAAAATAGATATGGGAATGGTCATGCATATGGGAAAACATATACATACGAACCTGCTTTTCTAATTTTGGAAATGTATAGGCGATAATCCATCCGCCACACCGAAAAGAAAGCTCAACCCCAATCCATAAGGCAATTGCAGCAAGTATCGGGCCTTTGAGCACAGCCCAAGATGCCTCTCTGTGACCGACATAATTTGTGAAATTATCAATGATTTTTCCAAAAAGCACGGGAAAGAGCGTTTGATCCAAGGACCAGGCAAGCCAAAGCAATTGAATCAGTGCGATTTTGAACCACTGCTTCTTAATGAAAAAAACAATAAAGCCAAAGAGGCTTTTGCTGGGAGCACTATTTTCTGGCGCGCGCATGGCACAGTTCCTGTAAAAAATTAAACGAATGAATAAATGGAATACCCAAGGATTTCATGAGGAAAGGCGGTGGGTATCTATGGATCGGGTTACATCCAATAGTGTATATATAGCAATTGGGGGGTGATTTTGCAAGAGTAAAGGGACTTGAGTAAAGGGACTTGACTTCCTTTTGTGAGTTAAGATTAACTCGTATGAAACGTATAACATTTGGTGAATTTAATAAAAATCTATTTGCCCATTTTTCTTTTTATTTCAATGCTCTTCGTCAGTGCTCAAGGGATGGCGATGGATGAATTTTCAGGCGCTGTTAAAGGCGTTGTTCGCAAAAAAAACTGCAACCAAGCTCGAGAAGCTGGTGAAAGTGAAGCGGTTTGTGCTTTCTTCGACAGGAAACAGGAAAAGCCTACAGAAAATATAGGTAGATATAAGAGTTTGATACAGCGCATTAGGAAATTGGATGCTGAACGGCAATTAATGCAATACTTTGAAGAGGATGCAATAGATTCGAAAAGAGAACAAGACATTATAGCAAGAGTAACTTCTCATTGTCTCATTAAATTTTTATCCTATGATAATTTGTTAAAGACCGTGAATGTAACGTCTTGTCTACGTCCTTATTTGAATGCCCATTGCAGAAAATGGAAGCAAAGGGCGAAGGAATTCGCAAAAGATGAAGTCTGGTCATGTTCTTTAAGTGACCTTCATTGTAATCTTAATCCGACTCTTATGGATAACCCAAATTGGAAAGTACCCTCGAAAGACTCTGCTTATGTGTATTGGGTCCTGTTGAAAGCCGGTCCATCTGTAGAAATATTTAATAAGACTATTCTCGAAGGTCTTCATGAGAGAGCATATAAGGTTTAAGTTTGCAAAATCTGATCCAGAGGTTATATCTACCGAAACAGAGAGAATGTTTATTCTAATGTCCATGTATTTACATTTTTACTTCGGTTTGGATAAGAAGATGACCTCCGATGAAGCATCATTTAAGGAACAGTTAAGTGAACCTTTTAAAAGTTGTCCATCTTATAGGGATGTTCTGCTTATGAAAGCCTTTGAAGAGGCTCATCATTTATGGAATTCACGTGAAGGGCAAAACTTTATCAAATTGCATGGCTTTGATGCCTTCATGTTTAGGGGCTTTGAAGAATGTACGTTTAATAATTTCGGGTAAGCGGATAAAGTGTTTAAGAAATAGCGCATAGGGTTATAGTTATTTGAGGCGGTCAACTTCAATTTTGGCCTGCTTCCAACGGCTCGTTATTTGTTCAAATGATTCTCCTATCATGTCTTCTTTCCCTTCACTTCTCAGCTTTTCCATCAGTTTTCCGAAGCGTTTTGTGAACTTGTTTTCAGCAATGGTCAAGGATTCAGCAGGTGGAATTGAGAGAAATCTGCACAGCTCAATACATCCGAAAAGGAGATCCCCAACTTCTTCAACCAATCTCTCACGAGATTCTTTGTTTTCAATAACCTCTTCAATTTCAACGAATTCACTTTGAAGAGCTAAAAGTAGAGTCTTATAATCAGGCCAATCAAACCCTAAATCAGCTGCACTTTGAAGGGTTTCATGAGATCTTTGTATAATTTCATTCATTTGAATCTGCTTGCTGTTTGTTACCGAAAGGAGAAGTGACCTGATTCATAAGGAGTTGTTCTGTCGCCTATGTGATGAATGTGTCCATAAATAATGTCTTTTTCAATAGTGTGCAGCTCATTCTGTGAAAGTTCGGTATTCGATCCTTCCGTAAAAGTATCTGGTGTTTGCACTATAAATTGATGGTGTTCAGTACCAAATAGTCCACCATACTTCAGTCTATAGGGATTCTCTTCATCTCTTAAGGCGTATGTATCAATGGGTTTATAGGGATATTGTCCGTGATACATAACGACGAAAGCATCTTCCTTCTCACCTTTAAAAGGAGTCTTATTCTTCCTCAATCTGTCTCGTATGGCATCAGAAATACTCTCACAGCCGGATTGTTGCTCTTTTCGAAGTGTTGTGACATCTCTTAGACAAACGTCGCAAATGTCGTACGAAGAAAACAGTTCAAGACCACACATATGAACAGGCGTTTTTATGTCCGATGGAGGGACAAACAAACTCACAAGCGCGTCAGGAGTCTTGTTCAATACATCATTAAAATCAGCGATGAATTGGGGCTCTGAGTGACCATTTCCCTGATGTGAACGATGACATTCATATAATGTGCTTGATTTGAGAGTTGACCTGTTACTCGTCCAATCAATAGCCTTCTTAACGGCGCTCTTCTTATTCGTAACGTTTAAGGATGTCGTAAAGGGATGAGACCTTATTTTATCTGCAGTTCTACAAACGCCTTGTGCAAGTAAATGGTTTGATTTCCACTTATCACTTTTAAGTCCATTCGTTACATACTGTACTTTGGGTTGTGTGGAGGCTCTCGTAAGGCTCAACGTTCTTTCGTTCACAAATAACTTCTGTGTGTAAGCAGCAATATGTTCGTCATTAGCAGAAAAGCGTGCTAAATCAACGCGACGAGAGGGTTGGGCTTCTTCAGTCTCATCATCAGATTCGTCCGCTTTCACCCCTTGAGTATTGGATACAAGCAACCCTAAACAAAGAATAAATAGAGACGTAAATCGTGAGGTTTTAGAAAGTAAGTTTAAAAACATATCCATGACTCCTAAGCTGTCATGGATATGTTATCTGGTTTTATTCCTAAGCTAAAGAGGAAAATTACTTTCCCAAAAACCCCTCGAGTTTCTCCGCGAGCTCCCAATGATTGCGTACGACACGATTCAGGGCAGCTCTATACTGCTTCCCCAAACGCTTAATAAATTTACCCTCCCGGGGTATAAGTCTTTGAGAGAGTCTCTCCCGCAAGTAGTAAACAATGACATCGGGAAGGTCGGGATTCTCTAGCTGCGTTGAGAGAGCTGCATATAAACATTCCTCAACGGAGTTTCGAGATTGTAACGACATAAGCCCATTTTCTCTCACATCAGCTACTTGCTTGCTAAACTGTGGGAGGACCGGTTGACCCTTAAATGGGTTTTGAAGTCCTCTTAAATAGACTTCGGATTCATGTCTCGGTCTCAACCAGCCGATAGCTTGAGGAAATTCACCCTTAGAAAGGGCGTTGGCCGCTTCTAAGTCGTTGATTTCACATAACTTTACTGTCTCTGTGCGAACCCCAAGATACGATCCGGTGGACGTACTGTACAGTGGACCTAAGGGGATAGATATAGACTCCGCTTCACCTTTAAATTCTGATTTTAATGTCTCTATCCAATTTGCTTTTTGGAGTTCGTTTATTGCCTCTTGCACATCACTCGGGAGTTCCCTGGTTTTTGCTTTTATAAGAATGCGTTGGACAAAAAAGGGTAAAAGTTGCATGGCCGTTACATCAATCGATTCGGCGGTTTCCAGTAAGATTATGAGTGTCTTTAGATATTCACCCGCATCAAAGTAAAGATCAGCAATGCGCAGCGATTCATAAACATTGCCTTTCCCAAACATGCCCAGCCTATCATCGAGGGCTTCGACTTGTTTTGCGTGATTGCCTCTTTCCTCATACACCTCAACTAATCTATCGTAAAAGGGCGGAAGACATTCAGGATAGGTCTGCATACTCGTATATCGAGGTTTTCCTTCTGGAGTGGTTTCAGTGCTACTTCGTTGAAGACCCAAATAGAATTGCCAACGAATGCGGGCGAGTTGTGTAAGTCGATCTAAGTCGAACTGTTCACTTGGAACAATGCTCATGAGTTTTGTGATGAGTGTAATGCTAAGATGAAAGAATTCACCTGTAAAAACGGGCCATAGGGGTTGCGTGAGAATATGCGCTATATCCTCCTGAGCCAACTCAGGCTTATCTATCAATTGAGACATATACTTGCATTGAGCCTCACTAATTTCATTTAACCTTGGACTGCAACGGGGACCGATGGTCATTTCGAGCATGCTCAATGCCATTAAATGTTTTTGCAAAAGGGGGATTTGAGTTGAATCCTTAGAAAGCTTAATAAAATCTGTGGATGGAAAGTCTGTCTCTCGAACAACTGACTGTAGTAGGCCTCTAATGTTTGGGGATTTATCACTACATGTCATTCCCAAAGTAAGTCCATGAAAATGAAGAGGATCTCCCTCTAGAAGGAGTCTGCAAAATTCTTCATGAAGACACTCGTTTTCTACGATCAATTTTGTATACGTCAGAGCAAGAGGGAGATATTTTTTATCGTTACTGTCGAGAGGTGGTAGGCTTGACATCACTTTATCATGAATCGTGGGAAGCGACCTTGTGTCCTTGCAACACAAGAGTAAGTCCATATTCTCTGGTTTTTCTAGCCACAATTTTAGGTGTTGATCTTCTAAATTTAGATCTAAC
>Ga0207080_1052_pt1 | contig 27014 bp, 31 predicted proteins | sample Alteio_BWMinHeat_58_FD_153532 | JGI IMG/M metagenome (GOLD analysis project Ga0207080, IMG submission 153532) | Enriched cells from forest soil in Barre Woods Harvard Forest LTER site, Petersham, Massachusetts, United States -... | ecosystem: Environmental > Terrestrial > Soil > Temperate forest >...
AGCCGATTTTAAACCAACTATTGAACTGTCCACCGCTTTAAAAGGGAAATCAATAGAAATAATTGTGAAAGACAATGGCACCGGTATCCCGGACGATATTAGGGATAAGATATTACAACCCTTTTTTACAACAAAACCGACAGGTGAGGGTACCGGGCTTGGTCTATCACTCAGTTATGATATTGTAGTAAAGGCGCATGGCGGTAAAATTGATGTAAAAAGCAAGGAAGGCGAGTTCACCGAGTTTAGAATAAGCATCCCGGTATAGATTAATTAAGTATATTTAGCAATCATATATGAAGATATTAGTCGTTGACGACGAGGCAGATGTACAGCCTCTTTTCCTGCAGAGGTTCCGCAAAGAAATAAAGAACCATGAGTTTGATTTTGACTTTGCCATGTCCGGCGAAGAAGCGCTTAGTTATCTTCACGACAGGCATACCGAAGTTGTGCTTATATTATCGGATATCAACATGCCGGGCATGAGCGGGCTGGAGCTGTTATCGCGCATACGCCACGAGTATGATACCCCGCCGCCAATGGTGATGATGATAACCGCTTACGGCGATGAGGAAAACCATCAGCAGGCGATGGAACGCGGCGCCAATGATTTTTTGACAAAGCCGCTGGATTTTAATTTGTTAAAAGAAAAACTTAAAACCTACCAAATATAATGGCCAAAATACTTGTTGTTGATGACGAGGCGGATTTGGAGGCGTTGGTAAAACAAAAGTTTAGAAGAAAAATACGCGAAAACGTGTATGAATTCGTTTTCGCGCAAAATGGTGAGGATGCCCTTCAAAAAGTAAGCGAACACCCTGACCTGGATATTGTATTATCCGACATCAATATGCCCATTATGGATGGCCTTACACTTTTGAGCCGTCTGCCCGAGGCTAACCCTATTTTAAAAGCCATTGTTGTTTCAGCATACGGCGATATGCAAAATATTCGTACCGCAATGAACCGCGGCGCATTTGATTTTGTGTGCAAACCGGTAGATTTCGAGGATCTGGACGTTACGATGGAAAAAACCATCAATTACGTAAAGCAATTGCAGGAAACGCTGCAGGCCATTAAGGAGAATAATATCCTTAAAATGTATGTGGATGAGAACGTGCTCAACTTTATGGCCCATAAGGAGTTTGAAAGCAGCTTGCTGAAAAACGAAACCATGGATGCCACAGTAATGTTCATCGATGTTTGTGGTTTTACCAAAATTACAGAACATGTACCGGCCAATACCGTCGTGAATTTGCTGAATGGACTTTTTGATAAGATCGTAAAGGAGATCATCGCGCAGGATGGTCACGTCGATAAATTTATGGGCGATGCTATTATGGCGGTTTATCGTGGTGATTACCACCTCGACCGCGCTATCGACAGCGCTCTTGCTATCCGCGCCGAGCTGGCAAAAATGGATCCTATAACGGCCGGCGAAAAAACATTTAAGGCCGAAGTTTCGGTGGGTATCAATTCGGGCGAAATGGTTTCGGGAAACATCGGATCCGCTTCGTTAAGGAGACTGGATTATACTGTGATTGGCGATTCAGTAAACGTTGCCCAGCGCTTACAGTCGGTGGCAAAGGCGGGGCAAATACTGATAACCGAACAGGTTTATGAAAAAGTTAAAGAATCCTTCAAATGCGAACCAAACGGCGAATTCACGCTTAAAAACAAAGAAAAACCGGTTAATACGTATTCGGTAATTGAATAGAATATTTAACGGTTATTTAAGATTAAATCCAAAAACATACAGCAAATTTGCAGGGGCATTGCTTTGTTGCCCTGTTAAATGCATTTGCTATGAAAAGAAGATCGGCGCTTAAAAGTATTGGTGGCATTTTACTGGCCCCAGCCTTGTCATTTGGCGATGTCTCAATAGGGAACAAACCTGTTTTACGGATAGCTCATTTAACAGACGTGCATCTCAAAAATCAATTTGATGCACCCGCAAGGTTTACAAAATGTCTGCACCATATGCAGCGGCAATCGCCCAAAGTCGACCTGGTATTAAATGGCGGTGATATTGTGTTTGATATGAATAAGGAAAATATCGGCACAATAAGTGATCAATGGAAATTGTACAAGTCGGTTTGGGCCGACGAATGCAGTTTACCTGTTAATTACTGCCTGGGTAATCATGATATCTGGTGGAACGAAGACGATAAGGCACAAGCATTATATGGCAAGGAATATTCCATGGACCAGTTAGGGCTTCATAAGCCATATTACAGTTTCACCAAAAACGGTTGGAAATTTATCATTTTGGACAGCGTACACCTGGATATCGATAACACATGGTATATTGGTAAATTGGGCGATGAGCAATTTGCATGGCTCGAAAATGAATTGAAAAATACCGATTCATCCATGCCGGTTCTGATCATGACCCATATACCGATCCTTACGGCTACTAACCTTATTGATGATGGCATCGTGAACCGGTGGACAATGTATGGAGGGGATATGCATACCGATGTCGCCAAAATAATCAGTCTGTTTTACAAGTACCCTAATGTAAAACTATGCCTGAGCGGGCACATTCATTTGCGCGAGAAACTGGTTTACAACAATGTTACTTACATCTGCAATGGCGCTGTAAGCGGTGCCTGGTGGGAAGGTAATCGCCGGGAAACTGCACCAGGATATGGGTTAATAGACCTGTTTGCAGACGGGACTTTTACGGAAAATTATATTAATTATTAACCAGCTCCAATTATCGATCCCTGCCCTTTACCCGTCATATAAACAAACGCCTCGGCAGCCTTTACACCTAACTCACGCCCCCTGAAATCTTCCATTGCCGTATGCCCGCAGCCGTAAATCCCTGGCGGGTCCTGGCTCACATGGCAATAAACCGATTTGCGTTTTTGTTCCTGCGTATCGCTGATATCCACGTAATCCGTTGGGCGGAAAGTCATGGTTTGTTCGCCCGCGCAAACCTCGAAAAAATAAAGCGGGAATTTTTGTGAAGATCGCACCCACGTTTGTATTATAAGTAAACTTGCTATTTGGTGGTCCTTGTGCGAATCAATTGGCCAGTGCGTAAAAACCAAATCGGGTTTTTCATCGGCTATCATTTTTTGTATTTTGACGAGCCAGGAATTATCCATAATAGTATCGCCGTCAATTTGCCCGGCAAATACAGGCTTTGCTTTTAAAATGGCACAAGCGTTGATGGCTTCCTGTTTCCGTATCGCGGCAGCTTCATCATGTGTTTTGCCTTCAATACCCGCCTCACCGGTAGTCAGATAAATAATAGTCACCTCGTGCCCAATGTTCGCCAATTTTGCCAAAGTTCCGCCGCAGCCGCTTTCAGGATCGTCTGGATGACCGCCAAAACACACTACTTTCTTTTTTCCGGAGGCCGAAAGCGGGTGTGCCTGTAAAAGAGCGGGTAAGGTCAACAGTCCCAAACCTGTTGTTTTAACAAAGTCGCGGCGGGTATGCGATGAGCTTTCCATAAGCTGGTTATTTTAATTGGAACGAATAGGCTATGTAGCGGTCGTGGTGAGCCAGGGAAACCGGCAGCGGTATTTCCTTGTCGTTGTTCATGATCATTGGCCAGCCGTGCTGACTTTTATCAATTGTGAAATTATTGCCCGGCAGCAGTTTGTGCAGATCAGTGAGCAGAAACTCCCTTACTGCATAAGATTGATAAGCGTGCCCGGATGATTCAATCTGTTTGATACCCCAGTGAGTGCCTGTAAAATCATCGCTAAAATTCACGACCGAAAAAATATAGCCTTTATCAATTATGGTCCTGAAATAAAGTGTATAGTTATAATATTGAGCTATTCCTTTATACGCAACCGTGCCTTCGAAACCCAGGCCGGGCTCAAGCTTCGCTATGATAATCCTTGTCGGAGAAAAAACCAACTCCGGCATGAATTTTTGCAGGAATTTGTAAACGGATTCCTTGACGGACCAGGCCAGCCAAACGAAATTTTCGACAGGCAGTTGACATTCAAATTCGGTGCCGATACGCTGCTCGGAAGAGCAAAGTATTTTTGAATAAAATTTGGGCTGCCGGCTCCGTTCAACATCAATAGCAGCTAATGCTACAATATCATTGCCAGTGCCAAGCATTATTTTTTGTTTACCTTATCGTATATCACATCCACGCAGCTCCCTACATTGATCATTTTGTCGGCTGAATCATAATCGATCTCGATGTTGTACTTTGCCTCCGCATCGATAATGATATCAACCAAATTTGCCGAGTTAATTTTCAAATCCGCTATCAGGTCTGTCTGGTCATTAAGACCGGCCAGCATTTCCTTATTGTTGGTATAAGGAGCAACAACATTTTTTAACTCATTTATGATTTCTTCTCTGGTCATTGGTTATTAAATTTTGAAAATATTAAACAGGAATTTACATCGCCGAACCCGAAATTTGCTTTAGCTACGATATTAATTTCCTTATTGATCATTTTTACAGGCATGCACTCGCTGCCTATAATCTCCAATATTTCCGGGTTTGGATCCTCTAAGTTAATATTTGGATGCACAAATCCATGAATTATTTGCAATATGCCTGCAATCGATTCAATAGACCCTGCCGCACTAAGCGTATGGCCTATCATCGACTTTAAGGAATTAATGTACGGAAAGTTTTTACCACTTCGGCCCAGTACCTGGCTCCAGTTCTGCACTTCATATTTATCGGCCATAGTTGCCGTAAGGTGCCCGCTGATCAAATCAATATTTCCAGGTTTCACACCGGCCTCCTTAATGGCCATATCAATACACCGCATTACCCCTATAGGGTTGGGCGCCGTCATTGAGCCACCGCTGCGCTGCCCGCCCGAATTGTACGATCCCCCCAAAACTTCAGCATAAATTTTTGCATTTCGTGCCAATGCAAAATCAAGGTCCTCCAGTACCAAAGCACCTGCGCCAGAACCGGGAACAAAACCTCCTGCCATTGCGCTCATCGGCCGCGAGGCTTTTTCGGGCTGGTCGTTAAACTTACGCGACAGCACACGCATGGCATCAAACGCGCCAAAAATATAAGGATCGATGTATTCGCTGCTGCCGACCAGCATACGGTCGGCCACGCCGTATTTGATATACTCATACCCCATTAAAATAGATTGGGTACCGGTTGCGCAAGCCAATGAGTTGGTTACCACCTTGTTGCCAAGCCCTAAACGGCCCGAGATATACGAGGTAACACTGCTGTTCATTACCTGCTCTACCATGCGCGAACCCAGTTTCCTTGATTCCTTATTATCAATTTTACCAATGGCAAATTTGGTTGCTTCAGAATCGGGGGCGCTATTGCCAAAAACACAGCCTGTTTCCCAGCGCGCCTCGTCGGTATCATAAGCAAGGCCGGCATCGGCCCAGGCATCCAGCGCAGCTGTAATACCATAAGCAATATTGGTGCCTTTAAGTCCGTGATAAGATACCTCGGAAATATAGTTTTTAAGATTTTCCCATTCAAAATCCGGCCTTCCCGCTACCTGGCAGCCAAACTGTAACTCCTCGTAAAGCGGGACGAATTTTATACCGGATATTCCGTTTTGTATGGCATTTAAAAAAGCAGGGATCCCGATACCATTCGGAGAAACGACCCCCATCCCTGTGATCACAACACGCTTACCCATTTTTAAAATCCACCTTTTTTACGATGCCCGAAAACATCCCCTTTGCAACCACGTCGCCCGAACTGTCGTGCATTTCCACATAGCATTTTAGTTTACCGAAACGAAAATATTGTTTTTCTGACGTAACAGTTACCTTCTCGCCCGGCAAAACCATTTTTTGAAAAAAAACATCAGTCGAAACCAATAACGGGAACATAGACTCTTCCGGTACATTACCTGATTTACTTTCTTCGACCATCAAAAATATTCCTAAAACTACCAGGCCTATTTGCGCCATTATTTCGGTAATTATCACACCGGGCGTAACCGGGTTACCAACAAAATGATCCTCATAAAAAAACGATTCGGGCCGTAAAGTATAATCACCCACCACGCCATCTTCACTGAGCTCTGAAATATGATCGACAAACCTGAAAGAAGATTTATATGGCAGGTAATTCAGTATATCCTCGTTCATAAAATAAATTTAATGATCATCTGCAATGTTCGCCGCCGTCTACGTGAATTAATGCCCCGTTTACCCAAAAGGCGTCATCGGTACATAATAAGTATATAACCTTTGCTACATCTTCTGGTTGCGTTATGCGACCCAAAGGATTCCGCTTGTTACCTATCTCGATCAATTTCTCACTACCCGGTATCATTTTTAATGATGTTGTAGCTGTAATACCCGCCTGCACGATATTTGTTTTGATACCAAAGGGCGCAAATTCAACAGCCATATAAGTGGCCAGGCTTTCTAAGGATGCTTTGGCTAATGAAACCGCAGCGTAACCGTCCCAGTATTTATGCGAACCTTCGCTGGTGAGGCCGATGATGCGGGCATCCGGATGAAAAAGTTCGGCTTTGAGGATATCCCGGGTCCAGTCCAGCAAACTGTTCGACATGGCATAAGTTGTAAACTGGATATCCTCAACCGTAAGCGCATCATCGCCGGTAAGCGGTTTTAGATTGCCGCGGGCGATAGAATGAAGCAAAAGTTTTACCTGGTGTTTACCGGCTCCATCCTGCGCCGTAAATTTTTGTATGAATGCCTCGCGGGCTTCGGTAGTGAGTGCATTGGCGTTTACGGGCAAAATAGTGATACCATGTTCCGCGGCTAATTTGGCATATTGCTCAAGCAAAGGCCGCTCACGAATGGATGGCTCGCGGTAAAGCACCGCAATATTCATCCCGTGGCTCGCAAGTTTCTCTACTGTAGCAAAACCGAAGCCGCTTGACCCGCCCAAAATAATGGCCCACAGCCCCGAAAATGTCATGTTTTTACCCACCCGTATATTAATTTAAACTTTTATAGAGTTGACCTGTCTTAACAGGGGCCTTCAATTTGGCATATTAAAATTCAATACAAAAATTGCAGCCTCAAAGTAAGTAAAAGTTAATTGGTTTAACAGCATTATGCCTTGTTGTACCAGCATATTTTATTTATTATGTTTGGTACTGCTTACCTGGTTTATGAGACTGACAATTATGTTGATATACGGACTGTTAATTACCGCCGGATTGGCTGCAGGAGCACCCGTACAGCAAAAATTTGAAAAGGCTGAATTTTATTCGATAATGAAATCAGGCGATTTAACTGCTGTGGAAAATGAGATGGCTGCACTGGATAATGCCCCTGCAAAAGAAAAGGATGGCTATACAGGTGCGTTGCTGATGAAAAAGGCCGGCCTGATGAAAAAGCCGAAGGACCGGTTAAAGTTTTTTAAAGAAGGCCGCATCAAGCTTGAAACGGCCCTGGTTGCCGACAATGAAAATACGGAGTTTCATTTTCTGCGATTAGCTATTGAGGAACATGCCCCTAAAATCGTGAAATATCACGCCGATATAGACAGAGACAAAGCTTTGGTTATTAAAAATTTTAAGAATTTATCGCAGGCCGTTCAGCATGCCATATTGGATTATTGTTCGAATTCAAAAGTGTTGCACAGGGAAGATTTTTAACTTCGCTGAGAGGTATTTTTAATTTTGCCGGAGAATGGATAAAAAGATTTTAGCTATTTATTACACCCAATCGGGACAGATGCGCGATATCATCAATTCATTCACCGCGCCGCTTGTTGAGGCAGGCGCTGTTGTTGAAAAGGTGCAAGTGAAACTGGTGTCCGATTATCCTTTTCCATGGACAGGCGCCCGTTTTTACTCCGTAATGCCCGATTGTGTGCAGGAAGTCCCGGCGGAATTGCAGCCATTAGATCTGAAAGAAAAAAAATACGACCTGGTGATCCTTGGTTATCAGCCCTGGTTTTTATGGCCGAGCATACCATCCAATTCGATATTGAATACCCCCGAAGTAAAAGGCATCCTAAAGGGTACCCCCGTTATCACTATCAGCGAAGCGCGCAATATGTGGCTTAACGCTTACGAACGCGTCCGCCAGAAAATAAAGGATGCCGGCGCTAACCTGGTGGGTAATATCGCGCTGGTAGACAAGCATCCCAACGCTATTAGTTTTTTTACGATTTTTCATTGGATGCTCGGGGGTAAAAAGGACCGGTACCTCAACATATTCCCAAAGCCGGGCGTATCTGACGAGGATATTGCCAATACCTATGTTTACGGCCAAACCGTTGCAAGGCACCTGGCGATGAGCGAATGGAGAGGATTGCAGGACGAACTGCTGAAACAAAACGCGGTAATGGTAAAATACCCGCTTATGTTGCTGGAAACGACGGCTGTTCCTACTTATACAAAATGGGTGGGCTTAATTGTGAGCAAACAGAACCGGGGCCCATGGCTCACCGCATTTAAGTATTATCTTTATGTGGCGCTCTTTTTAGGCGCGCCCATTCTTCTTACATTAGATGCAATTTTTATCAGACCATTTTCATCAAAAAGAATAAACGAAAAAAAACAAAACTATTTACAAGTAATATAATACCATGTCTGCAATTCAAGTTTATATAAATTCTACCTCATCTTATTTCCCTAACAACCCCGTTTCAAACGATGAAATGGAAGAGTACCTCGGTTACATTGATGGCCGTCCTTCTAAATCAAAAAAAATAGTACTGCGCAATAACGCGATAGTTAACCGCTATTACGCTTTAGAAAAAGGCGGTAAATCAACACATACCAATGCCCAGATGACGGCTTTGGCTGTAAAAGAATTATTAGAAAAGAACCCTGGTAAACTAAAGGATATAGAATTATTATCATGCGGAACATCATCACCTGACCAGATGATGCCGAGCCATGGTGTAATGACACATGGCTGGCTGCCTGAAATGGAATCCATTGAAGTAGTTTCTCCGGCCGGCGTGTGCTGCGCAGGGATGCATGCTATTAAATATGCTTACCTCGCTATTAAATCAGGCGAGATGAAAACTGCCATAGCAACCGGGTCTGAAAGGTTTTCGGGATTGCTGGTCTCACATGTATTTGAAGAAGAAGCGCAAAAGCTGAAAGAGATGGAGGAAAATCCTTTCATCGCTTTTCAGAAAGACTTTTTAAGGTGGATGCTGTCCGACGGTGCTTCGGCGTTTTTAATGTCGGATAAACCTAACCCAGATGGATTGAGCCTGCGGATCGATTGGATCGAAGGCATATCGTATGCCAACAATATGGAAACCTGTATGTATATGGGTGGCGAAAAAATGGAGGACGGAACGCTGAAAGGTTTTATGGATTATACTCCTGAAGAGATCATGAACCGGTCCGTATTCAGTATTAAACAGGACATCACCTTGCTGAGCGATAATATTGTTCACCTTGGCGGGAAGAAAATAAAACAACTATTGGATAAAAATGGCGTAGCCATGTCAGAGATAGACCACTTTTTGCCGCATATATCCAGCGAGTTTTTTAAGAGCAAGATATACGACCTGGTAGAGTTTTATGGTGGTGGTATCCCTTACGAGAAATGGTTCATCAACCTGTATACCGTGGGCAACGTAGGCGCAGCATCAGTTTTCCTGATGATTGACGAGCTATTCAATAACGGCACATTAAAAAAGGGTGAAAAAATCCTTCTACTGGTTCCCGAAAGTGCCCGTTTCTCGTATATGTATGCATTGCTTACTGTCTGTTAATTTTAGAATTTAGGGATTAGAGTTTAGAGTTTCATGACGTATGAAGAAGGAAAATGTGCCGCAGGATATGAGCGCCCTTGGAAAAATAACCAAGGAGGTTTGTTATGCTACAGATAGCTCGGGCAAATATGTTACTGAACTAAGTGCGGGTTGGGAAGTAAAGATCGATGCCCTTGACGTGGCCTGGAAAGATGTGCAGGAACGCGTCGCAGCAGCCAAACAAAAAGTATTGAATAACGAAGCCAGCCCTTTGTTATTCTTTATGGAATACCGGCTGATGGACATAAGTATCCTATCGGACTATTCCGGGTTTTGGAAGTGGCAAATTAAAAGGCATTTGAAGCCCGAAGTATTTAAAAGATTATCAGATAAAAAGCTGCAAAAATATGCCGAAGCCTTTAACGTAAAGGTGGACGAGCTTAAAACTATGACTGTGCATGAAGCTTGATTTTGAACACCGCCAGTCGGCGCATTGCGAATCGGGGGTTACCAGCAGCTTACTACGCAAAACATCGGGCAATAAAATAACGGAGCCGCTTGCCTTTGGGATAGGTGCAGGCTTGTTTTTTTGCTATATCCCGCTTATCAAAATAAACAACGGTCCGGCTATTGCCTTCCGCACATTCCCCGGGCTGATTTTTAAAAGAACCTGTAATGCTTTGGGCATACCTGTCACCAGGAAAAAATTCAGCTCCAAAGAAAAAGCCGAAGGATTCTTACAGCAATGCCTTGCCGAAGGTAAACCTGTTGGCTGCCAGGTTGGGGTTTATTATCTATCCTATTTCCCGCGCGAGTACCGTTTTCATTTCAACGCCCATAACCTGATTGTTTTTGGCAAGGAAGATGATAATTACCTCATCAGCGACCCGGTAATGGAAAATCCAACCACGCTTACCAGTTATGAGTTGGAGCGCGTACGCTTCGCTAAAGGGGCATTGGCGCCCAAAGGGCAAATCTACTACCCAGCAGGTGATGCCGAAATAACCGATGAACAAATCCGTAAAGCAATTATCAGCGGGATAAAAAGAAATGTGAACCAGATGCTGCGCATACCCGGCAGCTTTGCAGGAATAAGAGGCGTTAAGAACACGGGTATAAAAATTAAAAAGTGGCGCGATAAACTGGGTCTGCAAAAAGCCGGCTCGTACCTGGCACAGTTGGTGCGTATGCAGGAGGAAATAGGTACCGGCGGTGGCGGATTCAGGTATATTTATGCGGCATTTTTGCAGGAGGCCCATGCCTATGTGAAAAACGATGAATTGCTCGAAATTTCGAAAATTTTTACACAGGCAGGCGACCTTTGGCGCACCGCCGCCGTACAGGCTGCAGGGATATATAAAGGCAGACTGGGCAGCCAGGCAGACTTTGACCAGATGGGCGATTATTTAATCGAAATAGCGGCCGTTGAAAAGAATGCTTTTTTAGCTTTGAAAAATATAAAATGGCAGTAAGCGATACATTAGCTGTAAACGTTCAAAACCTGGGTTTTCATTACCCGGGCAATGATGGCGTTACTTTTAAGGGGCTGAACCTTACCGTAAGAAAAGGCGAACGCTTTGGGTTGTTTGGGCCTAATGGCGCCGGTAAAACTACACTTTTGAGCCTGATTGCAGGATTGCTTAAAGCTGATGAGGGCACCATACAATTATTGGGCGTCGACGTAAAAAGCCACAGCAACGCAGTAAATAAATTATTCGGCTTTGTACCGCAGGATTTTTCCTTTTACCAGGAACTGAGCCCGGTTGAAAACATGGAGTTTTTTGGTGCGTGGGCGGGACTAAACAGGCGTCAAATCAAAAGCCGCACGGACGAGTTGCTTGAAATACTGGGGCTAACCGATGTTCGGGATAAAGAAGTAGATAAATTTTCGGGCGGGATGAAACGCAGGGTAAATCTTGCCATCGGGGTGATGCATAACCCACCTATCCTGATATTGGACGAGCCCACAGTTGGCGTGGATGTGCAAACCCGCCACGCGATTATTGATTACCTGATGAAGCTCAATGAAAGCGGCACTACGTTGATCTACACCTCCCACCAGTTGAGCGAGGCGGAAGGCCTGTGCGAAGAGATCGCTTTGATTGACGACGGTGAAATAGTTGTACAGGACAGCCTGGCAAGTTTACTAAAAGAGCACCGCCACGACAGCCTGGAGGGTTTATTTTTGGATTTAACCGGGAAGGAATATAGGAACGATGTTTAAGCTTTGGGCGGCAATGGTAAAAGATTCAAGGGTGCTGATACGGGATGGTATCGGGTTGGCCCTGATGTTTTTTATGCCCATTGTACTGGTTTTTGTCGTGACCGATATTCAAAACAGCAGCTACAAACTCATCAATAAAAATAAGCTCCCCATTTTTATCTGTAACCGCGATACCGGCCAATCCAGCGCCCAGCTAATTGAGGCTATCAATAAAATTGGCATGTTTAAGGTGTCGCTGCTGCCGAAAGATCAAAACGAAAAAACCATAGCTGACTCGATGAAGGCAAGCGACGCCATGTTGAGCGTTGTTATTCCGTCTAATTTCACCGTCAAGATAAAAGCTAAATCGAAAAGCGTCGCCGGCAAGGCATTAACCAGCTTTGGCTTGCAGGCCGATTCGACCCAAAAAGATCCCGGTAACGTTGACCCATTAACATTATACTATAACCCGGTTCTGCAGGAGTCGATGCGCTTATCTGTAAAAGGAGGATTGCAAAGCGCTTTACAATTAGTGCAAAGCCGGGAAACCCTGCGCAGCTTGTATTTTTCCATCAACGAAAAGCCATTGCCTTCCAAACTGGAAGACGAAATGCTGAACAATAAAACCGTTATTAACGAGATACCTGTTTCCAAAAACGGATCGCTCAAAGCGCCCAATGCGGCACAGCATAATGTGCCCTCATGGACCATATTTGCTATGTTTTTTGTGATCATGTCCTTAGGCGGCAGTATCGTGCGGGAAAAAGTAAGCGGCAGTTTTATCCGTTTAAAAACGCTACCGACCAATTATTTGGTTGGCATGCTCTCCAAACAGATTACTTATGTAGGCGTTACTATCGTGCAGGCTATTGTGATATTTACCCTGGGTATATGGGTTTTCCCGCTGGTAAATTTGCCCGGGTTGGACTTACCACATGATATATTTGGCCTGTTTGTAGTAACCGTAATTTGCGGATGGTGCGCGGTAAGCTACGCCATGTGCGTAGGCGTTTTTGCCGAAACCCACCAGCAAAGCAATGGCTTCGGCGCTATATCTATTGTGATACTGGCAGCGATAGGCGGTTTGATGGTACCTACCTTTGCGATGGACACCTCGCTTAAAACATTTGCCAATTTATCGCCGATGCACTGGTGTTTGCAGGCATATTACGGTTTGTTTTTGGAAGGCGGCAGGTTGCGTGATGTGATTGGTAATTTAATACCTTTAGTGATCATAAGTTTAGTATTTCAATTGATAAGCTTATGGGGGCTTAGAAGAAAAAATTTAATATAATTGCCGGATGGACAACACAGAACTAAAAGAGAAGCTGAAAAGCCAGATCATATTATTCCTTAATTTAACGGACCTTACACCTGCCGATATTAAAGACGACGAGCCGCTTTTCGGCGATGGGCTGGGACTGGATTCAATTGATTCATTAGAACTCATCGTATTGCTGAAACGCGAGTACGGCATCAATATACAGGACCCAAAAGAAGGCCGCAAAGTGCTGGTGGATGTGAATACGATGGCGGATTATATTGAGAAGAATGGAAAGGTTTAGGTTAGAGATTAGTTAATTGGTGATTAGAGATTAGTTGGGCGGCGTTTTCGTACAATACCATATCTTCAATTTTAAAAACTATGAATAGCCGTATCCTGAAGTCCGTTCTATCAATTGCTTTATTTGCTATAGCTATATTTTCGTCCAATTGCTATTCCCAAACCAAGAAAAAATCCCACCAACACCCCATTCCCGGTAAATCATGGAGTTTAAAATTACCGGCTAATACTGCTTTACCCATGTCATGGATACCACCCGGCAAATTTGTAATGGGCAGCCCGGATACGGAAACAGGCCGCAAAGCAGATGAAAGTCCGCAAACCAATGTTACCCTCACCAAAGGTTATTGGATAGGCAAAACCGAAGTAACCGTTGCCCAATGGAAAGCAGTAACCGGGCTTGGCTTACGCGACAAGGTGATCAAATTGCTTAACGATGAGACCCTATATGATTTTGAAGGCAAGAAATTGCGGATAAGGGATTTTATGGGTTTCGACAAAAATGATCCCGATAAGGTAATGGCTAACGAGGACGACCAACTACCCATGTATTTTGTTAGCTGGAACGAGGCGATGGATTTTTGCCAAAAACTCACTGAACAAGAACGTGCAGCCGGCCACCTACCTGCAGGTTATGAATATACACTGCCAACCGAAGCGCAATGGGAATTCGCCTGTCGCGCCGGGTCGGCCACATTTACAGGTAACCTGGATAGCGTGGCCTGGTACAGCAAAACCAGCGCCTCGGGTTATACAGGTCGAACGCTTGGAAAAAATCCTCCTGCAGGTCCAAGAGATGTTGGAGGCAAGCTGCCCAATCAGTGGGGCATGCACGATATGCTTGGCAATTTATGGGAATGGTGCCGTGATTGGTACGGCCCCTACCCGGGCGGTGATGTTACCGACCCATTAGGCCCTGCAACGGGCATTGACCGTGTAAACCGCGGTGGAAGCTGGGGCAGCGGCCCTAATGACGAACGCCCGGCTAACCGTGCCAAAAACCCGCCAAATGAGGACAGTGCCTGGCGTGGGTTCCGCATTGCGTTGTGTCCTATTCAGCGTTGATAAGCAAGTATAAAAAACCACCTCTCAGACCCAAACTGAAGAGGTGGCATTCAAACTCAATCAATCAATTATCGTTATTCGTTTGTCAATATTACTTTTAACGCTTTTTCCCTGGCAGCATTCCCAAAAGTTTCATAAGCGTTAACAATGTCGCTCAGTTTAAAGTGATGCGTAATCAACTGGTTCGGCTGTAATTTTTTTGACTGAACCGTTTTTAACAGCAGCGGAGTTGTCACCGTGTCCACCAAACGGGTAGTAATGGTTACATTTTGCGACCAAAGTTTTTCAAGGTGAAGCATAACGCTTTTTCCGTGAACCCCGATATTAGCGATATGGCCGCCGGGAGCAATAATTTCCTGGCATAATTCAAAGGTAGCAGGTACACCAACCGCTTCGATGGCTACGTCGACCCCTTTGCCCTTTGTAAGGCTTTTAATTTTATCAATTGTATTTTCAGCGCCGCTGTTAATAGTTCGGGTTGCGCCAAAGGTCTTAGCCACCACCAGCCGGTTCTCATCCATGTCTATCAAAATAATTTCAGCAGGCGAATAGAACTGGGCTGTTAATAATGCTGCCAAACCTATCGGACCAGCGCCGACTATGGCAACCGTATCGCCAGGTTTCACCTGCCCGTTTAAAACGCCACATTCAAAACCTGTGGGTAAAATATCGCTCAACATCACTAAGGCTTCTTCATCAGCGCCGGCAGGAATAGGATACAGGCTGTTATCTGCATGCGGTATCCGCACAAATTCAGCCTGTGTCCCGTCGATCAGGTTGCCCAATATCCATCCCCCATCTTCGCAATGCGAATACATGCCTTTCTTGCAATATTCACATTTGCCGCAGGAGGTAATACATGATATGATAACGTGATCCCCTTTTTTGAAATTAGTTACCCCTTTCCCTACTTCCTCAATTATACCAACCCCTTCGTGTCCTATAATCCTTCCGTCAGTAACGGTAGGCACATCGCCTTTCATGATATGAAGGTCCGTTCCGCAGATAGTTGTTTTCACAATCTTAACAATGGCATCCGTCGGCGCCTTTATTGTTGGCACGGGTTTATCTTCCCATGCTTTTTTTCCAGGTCCGTGATAGACTAATGCCTTCATCGTTTGTGTAGTGGTTAATTCCACGTTTTGATCATACAGTAACGTTTCCATGGTCTTATCTTTTTTTGGTTAATAATTTCACCACAAATATGACACAGTGGGGGCGTTTGATAAATGACCCTCATCAGTTAAAAAAATGATTTACGGCAGCAATTGCTTGTATATCAAATAAAAGAGTAAATTAGTATTCTTCTTAGCTTACCCTCACTACCCAAAACTTAAATTCCCTCTCATGAAAAAAGTACTTAAGGTTATTGGCTATTTTTTGCTGGTTGTAGTTCTTCTTGTCACAGGAATGCTCGTTTATATAAAGGCTGCACTCCCAAATGTCGGCCCTGCGCCCATTCTTAAAGTAGATAATTCGCCTGCGCGCGTTGATCGGGGTAAATACCTGGCAACCAGCGTTACAGTCTGTGTGGACTGTCATTCAACCCGTGACTGGAGCAAGTTTCTTGCACCTGTAACCGAAGGGACGCTGGGAAAGGGAGGCGAAAAATTTGACCAGAAAGAAGGTTTTCCGGGTACATTCTATTCCAAGAACATTACTCCGGCAGGTATCAGCCGCTATACCGATGGCGAGCTTTACCGTTTGATCACTACCGGGGTCACAAAGGAAGGAAGGGCGATGTTCCCCGTTATGCCGTATCATTATTATAGCCGAATGGATCCTGAGGACATTAAATGCATTATTGCTTATATACGGACCTTTCCGCGGATCGAAAACCAGGTTACTGAATCTGTTTCCGATTTCCCAATGAATTTTATCATCAATACAATTCCTGAGAAAGCAAAGCCCCAAAAACTGCCGGCAAAATCGGACCTGTTGGCCTATGGCGCTTACATGACCAATGCCAGCGCATGCATTGAATGTCATACACAGGTTAACAAAGGCCAGATCATCGAGGAACTTTCCTTCGGCGGAGGCAGAGAGTTCACTTTGCCCGATGGCTCCGTTGTCCGCTCAGCTAATATAACCCCGGATATGAAAACCGGTCTTGGCAGTTGGACCGAAGATCAGTTCGTAAGCAGGTTTAAGCTCTATGCTGACACTGGTTTTAAGCCCCAAACAGTTAAACCAGGGGAATTCAATAGTATAATGCCGTGGTTAATGTATAGCAAAATGAATAAAGAAGACCTGGCCGCTATTTACGCATTTCTGAAGCAAATAAAGCCAATTAAAAATAGTGTAATTAAGTTTACACCGGGTACAAACTTAACAACCAGCAAATAATTTATATTTACTTCAATAATAAAAAAGCGCCCTGGAACTTAAAGCACATCATTTCATCCGTGCTGAGTTTAGCGGTTACATTGAAGGTAGTGTCATCTATGCTATTGTAGATGATATCCAGCAAAACGGTTTCGGTATTCACCGGGTCTATCATGCGCATAAATTTGAGGCTATCTGCCTTTTTTAGGATAATGGCCGTTTTCAGAGTTTCCTCCAAAACCTCTTTTAAGGTTTGCAGCATACACGCTCCGGGTATTACCGGATGACCCGGGAAATGGCCCTTTAGTATCTCGCTGCTGGGATTGATACTCAATACAGCCAGTATAATGCCGTTTTCGTGCGCTATGCTTTTGATGCTGAACAAGTCGTTATTATCGGTTGGCATAGCGTTAGGTTAAATCGCGGCAAGCAGCATCAGCGAATGATACTTGTTTTGGTAGTGGTTATAGATGAGTACTTTTTTAGGTGCGGAATTACTGACCTTTCTTTCAAATATCACTTCTGGCACTATTCCTTTTTTGATGATATTCGACGCCAGCCACAAGGCAAAAGATGATGACACCGGGTACTCCCCACAAAGATGCTTGTAATTGGCCAAAGCTGTACTTTTAAAAATTGACGTGGTTAAATTTTTATACACAGCATCATTTTTCGTATCTCCGTTTCGACCGGTGATCACCAGATCAATATCATCAATTGTTAATGAATTCTCTTTTAGAAAAGCGGTAATACTCTCTTCAATATTTGCAGGTTTATAAAATGTTTTAACTGCAGTTAGTTCTGCAAGGTTATCGGCCGAAGGCTTATCCGTCAACAGGAAAAATACGGAGCCTTCGCCCCCCATTGATCCTTTGGATTCCGTCGCGAAAAGCTGCAGGTTCGAAACCGGCCAGCGCCTGTACAGTCCCAGGCGGGTTAATACTTTAAAGCTGGCATCCACCATTTCTTCGGTGCCGCCAACTAAAATATTATCGGCTTCCTGCTCTTTCAAAAGCATTATAGCATCGAACAAAGCACTTTCAAAAGATATGCCCTTTTGCACAAAAGTATTATTGTATTCGTGGCATTGGAGCATCAGCGCTATTTGGGCGGCCACGGTATTATGCGTTGATTGTATGAAGGCGGTAGGTGGCAGCAATTCCTCGTTTTGCTCTACCATACGGGTGAGGAAAGTGACCGTATCTTCCAGGCAGCCCAAAGCTGTGCCGGTGATCACTGCTCCGGGCATATCAACTTTAGCTTCATTAAGACATTCCTGTGCGGCGGCAACACCACGTTTGACGACGCTACTCATCCTGCGGATAAGTTTGGGATCGATATATTGCTTAAAATCCGGCTCGATAACGGTAAAGCGGGTACCCGTATATTCCACAATATCATCCAAAAAGCCATCTGCTCTAAAAGTTTTCTGGGCCGATATGCAGGCGGATGAGCGGATGAATATCTTCATATTAAACTTTCGAAAATATTAGAGATGTACAATTGCCGCCAAAGCCAAATGAGTTTGACATTACGTTTTTGATATCCTTCCCTTTCTGAAATTTCGTTTCGGGCTCGAAAGGCAATTCATTCATGCGGGTTTCAAAACGCAGGTTGGGATAGATGATACCGTGCCTGATAGCCAAAGCCGAAAAGACCGCTTCAACACCGCCGCTTGCACCAAGGGTATGCCCTGTGTACGATTTGGTCGAACTCATGGGCGGGTAGTGCGGGTCGAATACCCGTTTAATAGCCGTTCCTTCGGCACTGTCATTATTGGGTGTGCCCGTACCATGCAGGTTGATGTAATCAATATCCGATGGCTGCAAACCGCTTTTCTTTAAGGCGCCTGTCATAGCTAAATAAGAGCCTGTACCGTCTGGCGAGGATGCTGTTTGATGATAAGCATCATTGCTGTTATTATAACCACTAAGTTTGCAATAAGGTTCTTTATTTAAGGTCTTCATAACCTTATCGGAAACTAATATGACATAGCCTGCACCTTCACCCAGGTTTAATCCCTCGCGGTGCTCATCAAATGGCCTGCAAAACTCCTTGTCTAAAATCATCAGCGTGTTAAAGCCATTAAGAGTGAATTTAGTTAATGCGTCCGTTCCACCGGCGACCACCACATCGAGTATATCATTTTTAATCAGCCGGGCAGCGTAAAATATAGCATTAGCTGATGAAGAACAAGCGGTGCTAATCGTCGTCATAAAATCCCCTATGCCTAATTTATCCGCCACAATTTCGGTCATGCTGCCACATTCGTGGTCAAATATGTTGCGCAGTTTCCCTTTGTTATTGTCAGCCAAAAAATCTACAAAAAAGTCCTCGCTTTTATCCATCCCACCCACACTGTTCGCTGAAACAAACCCTGTTCGCAGTGTCACCAGGTCGGGAATTGCCGCATCATCCAGAGCTTCTTTAGCGGCCACACAACTAAGCAAAGTGGTACGACTGGCCCTTTCGTGAAGGCCGGTCATTGCGATTAATGCCCAATTGCTCAATTTTACCTCGGCTACCGGGAGTTGTTTTTTATGTATGGTATCAAACAGGGTAATATCGGCCATGCCGGCCTCTTCGCGCTCAAATGCCGCCAAATGCTCCGCCACGTTGTTGCCGATACCGGAAATAACGCCCAATCCTGCTATGTATACTGATGAAACCACGTTGTTTTCTATCTATTTGCGAAGACGCAAAATCTTGCGTCTCTACGGGTTTTTAAAAATGTTATTCATATTATCTGCCGAAAACGCTACAGCCTCGCTGGTGTTTTCCTTTTCCACCAAAAATAAAACTGCTTTGTACTCTTGTTCCAGCACATCCACCCAACCGCAAATACAGGCCTGCAAAATATCATTATCCAGCAGGTAATTCACCTGTTTTTCGGTAAAATCCGCGTCAAAATTGTTCTGTATATAAAAAGCATGTTCGCCTTTAAAATTGTTCCGGATACAAATCTCACCTATCACAATATTTGGCAAGGTATATACGAAAAGCGACGGACTGGCAATGTCTTTTGTCGACTCAAAATATTTGATGTCGTTATCCAGGCTGGAGTTGGCGTTAGCTAAGATCAATCCAACCTGCTCTGATTGATAGTTTTCCTTTTTAAAAGTATCATTCAGTAATATCTCCGATGCCAGCCAGCCCAGCTTGCTTAAATTATCCATCTTATAAAATTTGGGATAACTCAATCGGAAATGCTGGTAAACCGAAAGTAAAAAGCCCGGCAAATCAGTCTCTTTATTTTCAAAAAGGTTCTGATTATTCTTATAAACCGTTCCGTTGCTGATGATGCAACTGCCTGTGATATATTTTTCCGCCGGCAATGTTTCTCCTTTACCTTATCCTGTCCAAAAATAATTGATTATTTACCAAAAACCACCGCTGCATTACAACCGCCAAAACCCGATGCTGTTTTCAGAATATTGCCCGCCTTTAAATGCAAAGGCGAGGCCATCACATTTACAGACTGGTTAACGCCTCTCTCTTTAAAACCCATTGTCGGCAAAAAGAAGTCTTCTTTCAACGATTCTATCGAGATAATGCTTTCGATCAATCCCGCCGAGCCTAAGGTATGCCCGTAATACCCTTTCAGGCTGTTGAGTGGGGTTGTTTCCAAACCTGATAGTGCGATGGCATTAGCCTCCATTTCATCATTATAAATGGTTGCGGTGCCATGAGCGGATATGAAATCAATACCTGAAGTGGTTATTCCTGCATCCTTTAAAGCCTGGTTAATTCCATAACTTAACTCCTGCCCGGTACGGGATGGCCCGGATATATGGTTGGCATCGTTGCTTACGCCACCACCTTTCACTTTGATGTTTCCCACGTATTTCGTTTGGTTCGATAGGATTATCGTTCCTGCACCCTCACCTAAATTTAACCCATCACGAGATTTGTCAAACGGCTTGCATACTTGTGGGCTTAGTGCCTGGAACGATTGAAAACCGGATAATATAAATTCTGATATCACATCCGCCCCGGCTATTACTGCATTCTCATATTGCCCGGTTCGCAGCAAACGCATTCCCGTTATGATTGCCATTACACCCGAAACACAAGCGTTGGAAATAATCACAGGCTGGTTAACAAAACCAAAATACTCCGCCACTAACTTTGCTGATGTTGATAATGCTATTCTATTGTGTAGTTCCGCACTGTTCTTTTCAGTTTCCAGCAGACTGATATTACCTTTTGTAGAAGATATAATTAATACCGTTTTTTTATCCGACGCATTCAACCTGTTTTGTTCCAAAGCATCCTCAATGGATGCAATGAGCAGTTGCTCGAATTTGGTATAATCCTTTGCGTTTGATAACAAGCTTTCGTTCTTATCAAACAAAGCAGCATAAAACGGCTGCTTGGAGATAGTAGCATCCCTATGCTCTTTTACAGCAGATAAATTCTTTTTAAGGTTCGAGAAATTTTCCGCAGTGGTTTTACCGAGGGGCGTAAAAACGTTATCAGCAACTACAAAAACATCGGGTCCGCGCATAGCCTTTATTCATTTTTGCTGAACACTTTCATTTCGCATTGGGCGATCAAATTTCCATTCAGCCATACCTTACCCGAAAGTACGATGATATCAAATATCTGGTTTTGGCCGCTCACTTCGGTTATAATCTCGTCACCGGCTTTTGGCAACGCAAACACTTCGAAATTGCTGACTGCTCCAATATAGCCAACTGCTACAGGTTTGTTCTCGACCTGAGCCAGGTACCCTGCATTTAAAGCGGCGGTTTGAGCGATGTTTTCCATCAAACCTGCTTCCTGGAAAAGGCCATTTTTTACGAAAACATTGTCCGAATTGATATAAAAACTACTGCGTGTAGTGTTAGCGTCTGTATAAAGCAATTTACCGACCATCACGAAAGGCGGCTTTTGAGGAATAAGCGGGATAACATTTTCGACCGGGAACGACATATCAGGTGTATAAGCCTCCATTAACGGATAATACCTGCCCGGTGATATAAGCAGCTTCGGGTGAAGCAAAGAAAGCTGCTGCGTGTGCCACTTCTTCGGGTAAGCCAAAACGTTTTACAGGTATCAATGCCTTTAATTCCTTTTCGTCCAACCCTTCGGTCATGTCAGTTTTGATAAAACCCGGAGCCAATGCATTTACCGTGATTCCCTGCCTGCCAACTTCCTGCGCCAATGCTTTGGTGGCGCCAATAACCCCTGCCTTTGCGGCCGAATAATTGGTTTGTCCTGCCAACCCTTTAATTCCCGATAAGGAAACCACGTTGATGATGCGGCCGTATTTGCGGGTCAACATACCATTCAATACAAGCCTTGTCACATAAAAAAAGCTGTCGAGATTGGTTTTCAGCACCGTGTCCCATTGCTCTTCGGCCATCCAGGCCATCAGGCTATCGTCGCGGATGCCTGCGTTGTTGACCAGTACTTCGATGTAGTTCTCTTCATTTGCCGCTATCCAGTCACCCAAAACTTGTTGGATTTGAGCTTTATCAGCTACATTAAATTGAAGCAGTTCGCCATTGCCGCCGGCTTGTTTTATTTGGGAAAGTGTTTTCTCAGCTTCTGATTGATTGCTTTTGTAGTTCACCAGCACGTAATAACCCAAAGCAGCCATTTTGAGGCATATCGCCCTGCCAATGCCCCTTGAGCCGCCGGTAACTAATGCACATTTCATTTGCCTTTCGGGATAAATGAGTCTGAGTTTTCAAGGAAATCCTTTACGATGGCCATTTCTTTATAGCGCGCTTTGTCCTCTATAAATTTCGGAAATATTACGCGCACCTTATTATAAACTGATTGCGAAACAGAAGCAAGTTTATCCCTGCATTCGATATAATCTATCGCCTGCAAAATGGTTATCAAATGAATAGAAAGCACCTCGAACGAATTATCGATAACCCTTTTTGTCATCAGCGCGGCGTTGCAACCCATGCTCACAATGTCCTGGTTATCGTTATTATTTGGAATACTGTGCACATACATCGGGAACGACAGGGTTTGATTCTCGGCTACGGTTGAAGTTGCGGTAAACTGCATTCCCTGCATGCCAAAATTCAAACCCAAAACGCCAAGGTTGACAAATGGCGGGAATTTTTGGTTCAGCTTGTTATTCAGCAGGTAATTCAATTGCCGTTCGCAAAGCATCGATAACTTGGTGATAGCAATTTTTAGTTTATCCATTTCCAGCGATACATAATCGCCATGGAAGTTGCCGCCATGGAAAATATTGTGGTTCTCGTGGTCGATGACCGGGTTATCGTTTACCGAGTTCAATTCGTTCACCAACACCGTTTCGGCGTTGGCAATAGTGTCGTATATCGGCCCTAAAACCTGCGTAACGCAACGCAGGGAGTAATATTCTTGTACTTTATCTTCAAAAACTTCCTGGTCGAGATTATCCGGGTTGTACAAATGCTCCGAGCGGTCGCGTATCATTTTGCTGTCCTTCAAAATATCGCGCATCATACCTGCAATAGCATTCTGGCCCTTATGGTGTTTGACGATATTCAGCTCATGCGAGTAATGGTCGTCAAAAGCCTCCACAACCTCATTTATCATTGCCGAAAACAAAACGGCCCAATTGAGCAGTTTCTTAGCCTGGACGATATTCAGCAAACCTATACCCGTCATGGCTGAGGTACCGTTAATAATCGCCAAACCCTCGCGGATATGAATAGAAAGCGGCTTAAGACTGAACCGGTTAAATATTTCGATGGTCGGGTAAATCTCGCCTTCAAATATTACTTCACCCTCGCCTATCAAAACCAGGCCCAAATGCGCCAGTTGTACCAAATCGCCGCTGGCGCCTACACCACCATGTTCGTATATACATGGACAGGTATTGTTATTTATCATGTCCTTCAGCAATTCAACAACGTCTGTATGCACGCCGGAATAAGCCTGCATGAAACTGTTCAACCGGGCCACCATCAATGCCTTTGCCAATTGTGCAGGCATTAATTTGCCGCTGCCCGATGAGTGGCTGCGGATCAGGTTATATTGAAGCTGCAGGATATTTTCCTCGTTCACCTTGTATTGGGCCATCGGGCCAAAACCGGTGTTGATGCCGTAGATAAGCTTGTTGGATGAGAATTTTTTTAAGAACTCAAAACTGGCATTAACCTTATTTAAAGCAGCTTTATCTAAAGCAACCTGTTGATGTTTAAATAGCAGTTCAGCAAAATCGTCTAAAGAAAGCGCACTTTGTCCAATTGTTATCATGGGCAAAAAATAATGGTTTTATCGTTTTTAAATAATGGGCTAAAGTAGGAAATTAGTCCGGAAGTCGGAAAGTCCGCATAAGTCGGAAAGATTACAATTTTTAAAGGTTATTTGTTTCATGCCATGCCAAATATATCTTTCTGACTTCCCGACTTACGCGGACTTTCGGACTAAATTCTCTTATCAATAAACTTTATCGCTTTGCGGTTTACTTCGTTGAATTGTATCTTTTGTATTTCTTCGGGTGTGACGTATTTGATGTGTGGACTAACTCTAAGACGGGCCTGCAGGTAAGCTCGTATACGGTGGTCACATTCTTCGCTATTATCTGCTGGAACAAGATAAAGAGACACCTGGTCGAGGCCAATCTCGTTGGAATAAACTTCGACTACAAAATCCAATATTTCCTCGCGTTCATTTAACAGGTCGAACAATGCAGGCGGGTATAAAGTAGTGCCCTTAAATTTTATCATCTGCTTTTTGCGGCCCATTAGTGGTGATAAACGCAGGGTCGTTCTGCCACAGGCACAAGGTTGGTCGTCGTACATACAAATATCGCCGGTTTTGTAGCGTAATAATGGCATACCCTCCACGCCAAGTGTTGTAATAGTAACTTCCCCGGGGGTATTTGGGCCGACCTGCTTGTCATTCTCATCAAGCAGTTCTACAATGACTAACTCCGGCTGATAATGCCCGCCTTTACCCGCGCCACACTCGGTAAATGCGGTTTGCATTTCGGTAGAGGCATAGGTAGAGTACAGTTTAATATTCCATGATTCGGTGATCTTTTTTCCGAGCATATTCAGCGAAAAATCGGTGTTGCGGATATTCTCGCCGATGCAAATCGCTTTTTTAACCGAGGTTTTATTGATGTCAATGTTGTTTTCTTTGGCAAAGCCTATCAGTTTTAGAATAAACGAGGGTACCGCAACGATGGCCGTCGGTTTTAGGCGCTGTATGGTTTCCCATTGCAACGATGGAACACCCGGCCCCAGGCGTATAATACCTGCACCTATTTTCCGGATGCCCATATAGTAGGCTATGCCGGCCATAAACTGCCTGTCTAAAGTCAGCATCAACTGGTATATATCGTTTTTTGAGCCATCGGCGCAGAGGAAGGAGTTGTATTCGTTATGAGCTAAACGAACCAGGTCATTCTCAGTAAGGGCAACGGTAACCGGGCCGCCTAATGTGCCCGAAGTGGAGGTATATTCAACTACCTTTTCAACCGGTACACACAAAAAATCGTTATTCCGTTTTTGCAGGTCGTCCTTTTCGGTAGTGGGAATTCTGGTAAGGTCGGCAAGGTTTTTTATACCGGAAACGGTAATGTTATGCTTCGCAAATAATTCTTTATAAAATGGCGAATGTTGCGAAACATATTGCAAAAGCTCCTTTAATTTCTGCTCCTGCATAGCGGTTACTTTGTCTATATCCTGTATTATCGTCATTATTTTTCTAAAATTACTACTGCCGATGCCGTCTCTCTAATATGAGATAATGATACCAAAATTTTGGTTATTCCCCTGGCATCAACAGTACTTAAAGTAGAGCCAAGCAAGCGGATTTCCGGTTTGCCATCTGCATTATTGATAACCTCTACTTCATTAAATAAAGTATTTTCAACCCATCCGGTGCCCAAAGCTTTAAAAAAAGCTTCTTTAGCAGCAAAACGGGCGGCATAGTGTTCGAATTTATTTTTTTTCGATTCACAATAAGCTATTTCCGTTGCCGAAAAAACCATTTCGCGGAAACCGCTTTCCTTGTTAATGCCCGATGCTACCCGCTCTACCTCTATCATATCTATTCCTACACCAAAGGTCATAATTCAATTTATCAGCATTCCAAATGTAACAAAAAAGCCAAACTGAAACTTTCCCGCAGTTTCCCGGTTAATGATATGATCTTATTAACTAATTTTGACCATTATGAAACTGATAAAAATTATTGCGGTAGTTTTAGCATTAACCGGCCTTAGCATAGCCGATGCTTCTGCCGCTAACTTATTCCAAAGGCGCCACCATCATTACAGGCGCCATCACTACCGTCATTACAGGGCTCATGCCAGGGTAGACGTTAATTTACCTGCGCATCCACGTGTACCACCACCTCCACCACCTCCACCGAGACCATAACTGACGTGTAACAATTTAGAAGCGGTACAAACGTTATTTGTTTTTAATTGTACATTAGTGATAACCAATTAATATTTATTAAAAATGAAATTCATCAAGATTTTTGTCGCGGCGTTAGCAATTTTCGGCCTGCAACTTTCAGTAGCTTCGGCTGCCAGCCCTGTTAAAGCAGCGGGCGTATCGGTAAATAAGCCGGCACAACAGGAACACAGGCATCATATTACGAGGCATCATCTACGTCACCGTCCACACCGTCTTCGTCATAAAACAAATCGGTAAAATTTATAAAAAAGCCCGCTAAATAGCGGGCTTTTTTATTACGCGTTATACATAATTCGGTAATACTCATCGGCCATCCTGCCCGAGTCAAAAGCCGGGGATACATCTGCAGCAGCCTTCTTCACTATACTAAGCCACTTTTTTTGATCCTTATAATACATCGGCCTGATAGTGTTCTCAATAATATCCATCAGGTTTTCGGCTTCTTTTATATCCTTTTGATCGTTCGGAATGCTGTCATCGGCCGGTGGTATAACAAAGCAATTCTGCTTATCCTTTGCAAATTCCGGCACCCAACCATCAGGCAACGAGAGATTGACACTGCCGTTCATAGCCGCCGTCATGCCGCTTGTGCCCGATGCCTCGCGGTACATACGCGGGTTATTGAGCCATACGTCCGATCCTCTTTTGAGTAGTGCCGATAAGCCCAGTTCGTACCCGGTTATCACGGCACAGTTGGCAAAGGGCCACATTTTGCGTATGATCTCATTGAATTGAGCTATCGCACCATAATCTTCCGGGTACGGCTTGCCTGCCCATATCAGTTGCACCGGCATTTCGGCGCTGTAAACCAGTTTGATAAACCTGTCCCAATCATAAGTCA
>Ga0207080_1053_pt1 | contig 26460 bp, 25 predicted proteins | sample Alteio_BWMinHeat_58_FD_153532 | JGI IMG/M metagenome (GOLD analysis project Ga0207080, IMG submission 153532) | Enriched cells from forest soil in Barre Woods Harvard Forest LTER site, Petersham, Massachusetts, United States -... | ecosystem: Environmental > Terrestrial > Soil > Temperate forest >...
TCGCCATCAGCGTTGGTGACAAAATATCCTCGTTTGGTGTTGCTTTACCACTTTTCACCCATTCATTAACATAGGAATGCAGCAAATCGCCCTCAAAACGCCATCTTCCAAATTGTAACTTACTCGCCAGCACCTCCTGGAAGGTAAACCTCGACGGAAAAGCATAATTGCTGATGCTATTGGTAGGACTTGCCGCTCCCACATTGCTAACCGAAACATCGGCCGCGTATGATGCTTCCCAATTTGAAGTAATATGATAAGCCAAAGCGGCTGATTGATAAAACTCACGTTGGGTGTATCGGTCGTCAATGCCTCCATTGTTATTTTGATAATCAGGGTCGCGGTAACGCGTATATTCCCGCGACAATTTGGTATTTAACAGTAGTTGGAAACCGTCAGCCCAACTATATATATAGTCAGCTTGTGTAAAAAAGTCCTGGTTCCACAGCCTTTGATTCGAGAAAGGATTATAACTGATGACGGCTGGTGGTAAGCCTCTGTCCGAATTATAATAGTTGATGTGCAGGCTGAATTTATTGCTGTCATTCTTAACCCAATACAATGAACCGTCTATACGCTGGTCGCTGATATCTGCGTTAGTTCGCGTTTGTGAGGTATCGGAACCATCTTCGGGGTTCTTAAACTTATAACGTCCGTTAGCATTTTCAACATAGCCGTTCAGCACAAACGACCATCTTTCATTAATGCGCTGCTGCCATTGCAGGTATGGATTTATCAACCCGAATGACCCTCCGTTAAGGCCCAAACGCAGCTGATATGGCTTGGCGGCGGTCAAATTTGGCTGAACCGTATTAATAGCTACCACACTTGCCGATGCAAACGACCGCGCAGGGCTCAGGATATCAGGTGGCTGGGCATTATACAACATGATTTGCTGTATTCCGTTCAAGTTGAATTTCCCGAGGTCAACCTGGCCGTTCTCGGCATCGCTTATCGCGACCCCATCATACAAAACAGCCACATGGTCAGCACCAAGCCCGCGTACCGAAACCGTTTTTAACCCTCCGATACCGCCGTAATCCTTAATATTAACGCCCGCAAATCCACGGATAGCATCAGCCACGTTATAAGCGCTGAAGCGGTCGAAATCATTGGCAGATATTTGCTGAACAGGTGTGATAGTTAATACCTGGGGTACAGGTGGGGCGTAAACTTTAACCTCATTTAGTTTTTTTGAGGTATCAGTTTGGGCAGATGCACAAAAAGGCAAAATGAGGCATCCTGTGATGGCCCACAAAAGCAAACTGCCTTTTAAATATTTTACTCGTTTTTGCATCTGTTGTGATTTAACACCACAGCATACAGAAATGGAAAGTTTAGAATGGAAACAATGATGGACGAGTTTCACATTCAAGCTTCAATCCCCGAAAGCTATGAATAATATTTTATGCGTTGGCAGGTCTTCTGACTTACTCCCCTTGGCCCGGCCTTCCCGTCTGACTAATCAAACAGTGGCAATGAATGGGCTTTGGTTATGGAGCTTACAGCTGCGGGACAGTCCGGGATTTACACCCGGTTCCCTTTTAATCGTTCCGACAAAATTGTTGGAACGAACCAAAAGCGTTGTAAAGGTATGCGATGAGTTTTAGAAATGCAAGAGTTGTTGGTTGATTTGCTGATTAGTTTTAATTTGTGTAAAATCGTCAACCTCGTAGTGATGGGTTTTAAACCTATCGCTATAACTAATTACTAACCTATTATGAAACTCTATCTCACCTGCTTATTATTGATGATGTCAGTTACTACAATGGCACAGCAGCCCGACACCGTTTTCCTAAAAAACCTTATTGAATCGCACCCAGAGCTATTCAGCCACATCCTGAACCACCCTACCCATAACGAGGTGCAGATATTGTATACACAGATTGACCGTGATGAGAATAACGTACCGCATTTTAAATCGTACAGCTATCGCCTGAATGGTAACCACTACTTTTACCCGGCAAGTACGGTAAAATTGCCTACGGCTATTTTCGCCCTGGAGAAACTGAACGAACTCAACATCAAAGGGTTAACAGTTAAATCCACCATGATTACCGACAGCGCTTTTTCCGGTCAAACCAAAGTAACTAAAGACTCTTCGTCGAAAAATGGATTGCCAAGTATCGAGAATTATATCAAGAAGATCTTACTGGTAAGCGATAACGACGCCTATAACCGTTTATATGAGTTTGTCGGCCGGGAAGAAATCAATCAAAAATTAAAAAAATACGGGCTGAATGGGACCCGTATCATCGGCCGGCTTGCCATTGGCGACCGCGGTGACAGTACCAGGCATACTAATCCTATTGATTTTTATGACGGTAAAAAATTGGTATATCACAAACCAGCGCTTTACGATGCGAACGATTACCCCATGCACCCTGAAAATATGATACAGGGCAAAGGCTATTTGGACCGGAACGATAAACTGGTGATGAAACCTTTTGATTTTTCGCACAATAACATTTACCCGCTTGCCGATCAGCAAATGGTTTTGAAACGGTTGTTGTTTCCCGAATCTTTCCCGAAAGACCAACAATATAACCTGACTGATGATCAGTACAAGTTCATTTATCGCTACATGAGCATGTGGCCCACCGAAAACAAACATCCAACTTACAGCCCGCCAGATTATTACCCTGCGTATTGTAAATGGTTGTTTTACGGCGGCGATAGCTTAGCAGTAATCAATCCGCACATCCGGATATTTGATAAGATTGGTGATTCGTACGGTTATGACATTGACAATGCATATATCGTCGATTTTAAAAATAAAGTGGAGTTTATGTTATCAGCGGTAGTACAATCCAACGACGATGAAATCTATAACGATAACAAATACGAATACAAAACCGTTTGCCTGCCTTTTATGAAAAATATCGGGCAGCTTATTTACCAGTATGAGATAAAAAGAGAAAAGCAGTATTTGCCTGATTTGAAGAAATTTAAATTTAGGTATTAACAAAAAAAGACCTGCATAATTGCGGGTCTTTTCAAATATCTGCTTGGTTGTTTTACTTTACAGCGTCAACAACTGCTTTGAAAGCATCAGGATGATTCATTGCTAAATCAGCCAAAACCTTACGGTTCAAACCTACTCCTTTAGCAATTAACTTACCCATTAATTGTGAGTAAGAGATCCCATGCTGGCGGGCACCTGCGTTGATACGCTGTATCCATAAAGCCCTGAATTCTCTTTTCTTGGTTTTACGGTCGCGATATGCGTATTGTAAACCCTTTTCTACTGTGTTTTTTGCAACGGTATAAACCTTGCTGCGCGAACCATAATAACCTTTGGCAAGGTTCATGATTCTTTTCCGGCGTCTTCTCGACGCGACTGCGTTAACTGAACGTGGCATTTTTTTGCTTTTTTGGTAGTGAGTGCCCCTTGCGGAAACTTGTAAACTCGAATACCTGGTTTAAAAATTTGTTAATTACTTCCCGATGCAAAGCATACGCTTTACATTACCCATATCAGCATCAGAAACTAAGCTGGTGTGGGTCAGGTTACGCTTACGTTTGGTCGACATCTTAGTTAAGATGTGGCTTTTGTAGGCGTTCTTTCTTGCAATTTTACCGGTTCCAGTAATGCTAAAACGTTTTTTAGCGCTGGAATTGGTTTTCATTTTTGGCATGACCTTTTTTTATATATTTAATTTTGATTAATTCTACTTTTTAACGCCTTTGGAAGCAACGGTTAAAAACATCCGCTTACCTTCCAGTTTTGGTAATTGCTCTACTTTTCCAACATCTTCCAATGCCTGTGCAAATCGTAGTAACAGGATTTCGCCCTGTTCCTTGTAAACTATTGCACGTCCCTTAAAGTGAACGTATGCTCTTACTTTTTCGCCGGCTTCCAAAAATTTGATGGCATGTTTTAATTTAAAATCAAAATCATGGTCATCGGTATTTGGTCCGAAGCGTATTTCTTTAATAACAGTCTGCTTGGCGTTATTTTTTATTTCCTTCAGCTTTTTCTTCTGTTCGTAAACAAACTTGTTATAGTCGATTACTTTACAAACAGGAGGAACAGCATTCGGAGAAATTTCAACGAGGTCAAGTTCCTGCTCCTGGGCTATCGCTAAGGCATCTTTCAAAGAGTAGATACCTTGCTCCACATTGTCGCCTGTTAAGCGCACCTCAGGAGACCTGATGAACTGATTAATATTATGTTCGGCTTCCTTTTTCTTAAAAGGTGGCCTTGGACCTCTGTTAAAATTTGGTTTATTTAATGCCAAGTTATACTGTTATTTCTTTTATTATTTGTTTTTTAAATTCTTCAATCGTCATGCTACCCAAATCACCCTGCCCGTGTTTGCGAACTGAAACCAAGCCTTCGGCTTCCTCTTTTTCGCCCACAATCAGCATATAAGGGATTTTTTTGACTTCGGCATCGCGTATCTTACGCCCTATTTTTTCGTCCCTAAAGTCAATCAGCCCGCAAATATCGGAATCTTTTAATACATCAGAAAGTTTTTTTGCATATTCTTCATATTTTTCGGATATGGGCAGGATAGTAAATTGCTCCGGCGAAAGCCATAATGGGAAATTACCCGCACAATGCTCAATGAGCACTGCAATAAAACGCTCCAGTGAACCAAACGGTGCACGGTGAATCATTACGGGGCGATGCTTTAAATTATCGCTGCCGGTATATTCCAGTTCAAAACGTTCGGGCAAATTATAATCAACTTGTATAGTTCCTAACTGCCATTTACGGCCGAGGGCGTCCTTCACCATAAAATCAAGCTTTGGTCCGTAAAATGCCGCCTCACCTAATTCAATTACGGTGCGTAAACCTTTTTCGGCTGCTGCATCTATGATATCCTTTTCTGCTAACGCCCAGTTTTCGTCCGAGCCTATATATTTTGCTTTATTTTCAGGGTCGCGAAGCGAAATTTGCGCAGTATAATCATCAAATCCTAAAGCATTAAAAACATACAGCACCAGGTCAATCACCTTTTTGAACTCGTTCTTCACCTGGTCGGGGCGGCAAAACAAGTGCGCGTCATCCTGTGTAAAGCCACGCACACGGGTCAAGCCATGTAATTCGCCGCTTTGTTCGTAACGGTAAACCGTACCGAATTCGGCATAACGCACCGGCAGGTCTTTGTAGGAACGTGGTTTGGTTTTATATATCTCGCAATGATGCGGGCAATTCATCGGTTTCAGGAAGAACTCCTCTCCCTCCTGCGGGGTTTGTATAGGTTGGAAACTGTCCTTGCCATATTTTTCATAATGGCCCGAAGTCACATAGAGGTTTTTATGGCCGATATGCGGGGTAACTACCTGCTCATAACCGGCTTTAACCTGCGCAGTCTGCATAAAACGCACTAAACGTTCGCGTAAAGCCGCGCCTTTTGGCAGCCATAATGGTAATCCCATACCTACCTTTTCTGAGAAAGCAAATAGTTCCAATTCTTTGCCCAGCTTACGATGGTCGCGTTTTTTTGCTTCTTCAATTAAATGAAGATAATCCGTCAGCTCACTTTGTTTCGGGAAAGTAACTGCGTAAATACGGGTCAGCTGTTTGCGTGTTTCATCGCCGCGCCAATAAGCGCCGGCAACGCTCATCAACTTAACGGCCTTAACGAATCCGGTATTGGGTATATGCGGCCCACGGCACAAGTCAGTAAAATTGCCCTGGGTATAAAAAGTAATGGAGCCATCAGGCAAGTCCTTAATCAGGTCAAGCTTGTACTCATCTCCTTTTTCGGTAAAATAATCGATTGCTTCGGCTTTGCTAACCGGCTTGCGGATATATTCTTCGCGTGTTTTAGCCAGTTCCATGATCTTATCTTCGATCTGCTTAAAATCATCCGAAGAAAAAACACGGTCGCCAAAATCCACATCGTAATAAAAACCGGTTTCAATAGCCGGCCCGATACCAAATTTGGTGCCCGGGTACAAAGCCTCGAGCGCCTCGGCCATCAAGTGTGCCGACGAATGCCAGAATGTGGCCTTGCCGCTCGTATCGTTCCAGGTTAAAAGTTTTACTGCAGCATCGTGCTCAATAGGGCGACTGGCATCCCAAACCTGCCCGTTAACTTCGGCTGCTAATACGTTTCGTGCTAAACCTTCGGAGATCGACATCGCGATCTGCATGGAAGTGGTTCCCCTGTCGTACTGACGAACGGAACCATCGGGTAGTGTAATGTTAATCATCTACAACTATGATCTAATGGTTAAAATAGTACTTAATAAAACAGTCACCTACTAAGTGACTGTGTATTTTGAGTGGCAAATTTACGATTTTTTGTGGGATTGCACCGATTAAAATCTACGGCGTAACTACCCTAATCCTGTTATTATTGTAATCAGCTACTATTATCACTCCCTGCGAATTTGCGATAACTCCGGCAGGTGTATTGAATTCCGATGAAAGCAACGAGCTATCCTCATAACCAGGCGTGCCATCGCCGGCGTAAGTGCTTACCACTCCGGCATTGGTGATCTTTTGAATGGTATTATTATTACATGATGCAAATAAATCGCTTGAGCCATCTATGGTAACCCTTATTGGGCCGGCATTTACAGTTGCAAAAGTGCTCACCTGCCCGCCCGGTGTTATTTGGCGTATGGCATTATTAGTGGCCTCTGCAACATATAAATTACTTGAACCATCGATAGTGAGGCCCGAGGGGTTATGAAATGACGCAGAAGCGGCTACGCCGTCAGCCTTACCTGCCAGACCAGTGCCTGCATAAGTGGTCACTGTCCCGTCTGATGCTATTTTGCGGATGACGTTATTAAAAAAATCGGCTACATATATATTTCTCGCCTTATCTATAGCCAACCCATTAGGCTCTGCAAATTCTGCCGTAGCTGCAGGCCCGTCGACAAGCCCTAATGAGCCATTTCCGGCATAAGTGCTGACAAGCCCTGCAGGCGTTATTTTCCTGATTACATTGTTTTGTGAATCAGATACATATAAATTGCCTGTCTCGTCAATAACTATCCCTTCGGGGCCATTGAATTCGGCGACGGTGCCTGCGCCGTCCTTGTATCCTGCGGTGCCGTTCCCGGCAAAAGTACTTACAGAGCCACCGGGAGCAACCTTTCTTATTACGTTATTTCCTTTATCTGAAATGTATAGGTTTCCCGCTACGTCCACTGCCATATCAACGGGAAGATTAAGTTCGGCGCCAGTACCAGATGCGTCTACGAGGCCCGCAGTGCCATTGCCTACATAGGTTGTAACCCCGCCCGTTTGTGTGGGCGTAACATTGGAGGTCTTACTTTTGCTGCAACCATAAAATAAAGATGCCAGGGCACAGGTGGCGATAAAAAGCTTTTTCATACAGGTATTGTTAAATCTAACAAAAAACTACTATTAATTAAAAGAGTTTGACTCATTAATAGATAATTACCCGGTCAAATATAGGCAATTATCAGCATAGCAATAAAACGACGGATATTGGATATTATTCCATTATACGCGATAATGCAATGTATTTTTTAATACGAGCTTCTAATTTAATCTGATACAGATAGCATGAAATTTAATAAAAAAACCCTGAATGACAGGTTTTGGCTGCCGCTCCAGGGTCTTCAATCAACAATCAAACTACTAACTAACCTTTCATAAGAAATGAGGGTCTTTAATAATCTTATCCCTGCGGATATTATATATCACTTTATATATTGTATAGGGGCATATTGATTTCCGACAAAAAAACTGCTCAACAGTCATCAAGCTCATTTTTTGTCTTATAAAAATACCGACCGGCAAATTCCGGCCGGTATCTTATTTTAGTGATAAAAGCATCACATTAACGCGTCTCTCATTTTTAGTTAATGCACCTGACCAAAACAGTTGCTTTACACATCTAAAATAATTATTTAAGTGTCATTTAAAACTTACGCCAATTGCCGCGTAGGATTACTTTTTACCCCCGCCAAAGAAGAAGCCTATCTTAAATGAAAGGTAGTTGTTGCTATTGCCTGCCACGTCGTAATCTGCCGACATTCTGAAATGACCCGCTTCAAAACCAATCTCAGGAAAGAAGCCAAAATTGGATGCTCCCGGAACAAGGGTTGCGTTGCTACCGGTGGCCGCAAGCGACTGTTGCGAAAAAATACCGGCCCCGGCTCCAACGAACGGCCTGAACCCTCCGTTAGACAAATAGTATTCGAGGCTTGGGCAGTACGAGGTTAAAAGAGATACTTTTACTTTGTTCGTTGTTCCGTTGTTTTGCTCATAGCCGAGAGCAGCACCTTCAAATCTGAAACCAACGGCTAAGGCATCTGACAACCGATAATGAGGTTCGATGGTAAAGGTGGCCCCTGCTTTGGTACCAGAGCCTGTGCTTACTGATGGTATAGCATAGCCGAGGTCAAAATCAACCTTAAATGCTTTGTAAGTTGAAGTTGACGTTGAAGTGGATGTTTGCGCATGTGCCATAAATGCAGCGCTAATCAATAAGGATAGCAGTAGTGATTTTTTCATGACGAGTTTTTTTTAATTGTTTACATTGTTTTTAGTACAGTGGATGAAGCGCCACCTATTTTAGGCTAATCTTTCGAATTTCGTTGTTGTATTCATCGGCTACATACATATTTCCGCTTGCGTCGATCACGAGGCCGATAGGCTGCGAAAAACTTGCTGATGTTGCCGGCCCGTCGGCCGAGCCTGCTGCGCCGGTTCCGGCATAAGTAGTTACTATGCCATCCGTTGCAATCTTGCGGATTGTATTGTTCCTAAGCTCGGCTACATACAAATTGCCACTCGAATCAAACGCTACGCCGCAGGGGAAATAAAAGGTTGCGCTCAATGCAGAGCCATTTGAAAGGCCCTGGCTCCCCGAGCCTGCGAAGGTCGATACTATACCCGTTGATACAGTGATCTTACGGATACGATTATTTACAATATCGCCTACATAGATATCCCCATTGGTATCCATAGCTAATCCATACGGGCTGCTAAACTGTGCATTGGCAACCGGACCGTCGTTAAAGCCTCTTACGCCAGTACCCGCGTAGGTGGTTACCTGTTTGGTGCTTAAATTTATTTTGCGAATGGTATTGTTGTTATCAGCCACATACATATTGCCGCCGGCATCTATCACCATACCTTCAGGATGGTAAAAAGTAGCCGATGTTCCTGTCCCGTCTGCTGCGCCCTGTGTCCCGTTACCGGCAATTGTCACCACGTTTCCGGCTGTAGTTATTTCGCGTATCATGTTATTCTCTTCGTCGGCAACGTAGAGGTTGCCTGATTTATCAAACACGATATTTGCTGTGCCGTTAAATACAGCGGTAGTAAGGCTGCCGTCGGCATACCCGGCGGCGCCGGTACCTGCAAAGGTGGTAACGGCCGAAGTGGTTAAATTAATTTTACGTACCAGGCTGTTTGCAAAGTCGCCAACATATAGGAAACCGTCACTTCCAATGGCAAGTCCGGAAGCATTATAAAAACCTGCAGCTGCACCTGTGCCATCCTGGTGGCCCGCTGTAGTACTGCCCGCCAGTGTACTTACCGTTAATACGCCAGTGTTTTTTGGTTTTATAGTTGCTTTTTTTGAGCAGGAACTAAAAACTATAGCTGCTGCGAGCAGGAAAAATAGAGGGATTTTAATGCTTTTCATTCCTATCAGGATTAAGATTCGTCATTAGAACTTTAGTAAGTCGGTATTTATAAGGTATTTGATAACTAAAATAGGTTTATTACCAAATGCTATTTTTGACTTTATATGACCTGACGTAAATACTTGACCACCTGACATAAATACTTGACGTAGTGAAATTGCTACCTCAAAGAATGATTGTAAATTGCTTTTCGTTAAATTCGGATAACCATGACATTAAGACAATGGCTCGTCAAGTATAAATTCCCGCATTTCCTGATGTGGTTTTTAGTCGTTGCCTTTTCGTTTCTTACTTATTACAATCCGGCAAGGGGTGTGTGGTCGCAAATAGCCAATGCGGTAGTTGCTAACGGCTTGCAAGCCATACCATTTTACTTTTCTGCTTATGTGCTGGTGCCACGGCTGCTGTATAAAAGAAAGTTTGCAGCCTTTATAGCCGTATTTATTTTTATGGTAGTTTTTATGGGTCTTTTCAGCCTGTTCCTGACAAGAATTGTCGACCATTTGACGATGCACGCAAAGACGATTATTCCAGATTGGAAGACAATGGGCCCCTCTGTCAATTTATTTATATGGAACAGCATACTGGCTGCTTTTGGGGCAACAACCTTAAAAATACTTTTCGATCGCTTCCGTATTGAAAAAAAGCTGGTTGAAGTAGAAAAAGAAAAAATAAAAACAGAGCTTTCGTTCCTCCGATCGCAAATCAATCCGCACTTCTTGTTTAATGTAATGAATACCATCTATTTCCAGATAGGAAAAGAAAATACTGATGCCAGGTTATCGGTTGAAAAGTTCTCCGAAATGTTGCGTTACCAGCTCTATGAATGCACAACCGATAAAATCCAGATACAAAAGGAATTACATTACATTAAAAATTACGTAGCTATCCAAACCCTGCGTATGGAAAAGGAATCTGATATCAGTTTAACCATTGAGGAAATGGGAGATTTTTTGATTGCTCCCCTATTGATATTGCCAATTATAGAAAACGCCTTCAAACATGTATCCCATTTTAAGGATACGGAGAAAAACCAGATACATGTGACGGTGAAAAACCAGAACGGACATACGTTTTTAGTAGAGGCGATAAATACGTACGACCAATCGGAGGGACAAAAGCATTTGTTACAATCGGGTGGTTTGGGAATACAGAACTTACAACGCAGGCTCGAATTACTTTACCCCGGTAAGCACGAGCTTAACATCAATAAAAAGTCAGATACCTATCACACTATTCTTAAACTTCAGTATGATGATTAATTGTTTAGTTGTAGATGACGAACCAATAGCCCGTAACGGTATACTTGAGTATATCGAGCAGGTCGACTTTTTGTACGCAGTCGCTGTTTGCAAAAACGCTATAGAGGCTTCGTCGGCCCTCCAAAATAATTCTGTCGACCTGGTTTTTTTGGATATCCAAATGCCCAAGATAACCGGGATAGATTTTTTAAAAAACCTGGCGAACCCTCCCCTTGTAATCTTTACAACCGCATTTCCTGAATATGCTATAGAAGGGTACGAACTAAATGTGCTCGATTATTTATTAAAGCCTATCAGTTTTGAACGGTTTTTTAAGGCGGTGGTTAAGGCACAGGCTTATTTAAATTTAAAATCAAAACCTGGTACAGCCACAATAGTGGAACCTTATTTCTTTATTAAATCCAATCAAAAACTTGAAAAGATAATTATCGAAGATATATTGTATATCGAGGCGCTGTCGAATTATGTGATATTGCATACCCGCAACAAAAAGCATATTGTTTATATGAGCTTTAAGGGTATCGAGAGCCAATTACCAGCACATCTTTTTCTCAAAATACATAAATCATTTATTGTAGCCGTAAATGCAATACAGACAATCGATAACAATGAACTTGTGTTGGCCGATCATATCCTGCCTATCAGTAAAAGCTACCGTTCGCTGGTTATGGAAAGGGTCGAAAAAAGCCTATTTAAAAGATAATCGCGTATAAAATTAACTTCTGAATTTATTTATCAAACATTTCCCCAACCATGGGCCAGCACATCAGCAAGGTGCATGGTTTTAATGGGTAAGTTGTTTTTGTCGATATAGCCTTGTAAATGCAGCAAACACGAGGCATCAGTCGAAATAATATACTCCGCACCGGCTTCGAGCGCGTTGTCCACCTTTTGCTGTGCCATAGCGGTTGATATAGCATCAAACTTGACGGCAAATGTACCACCAAAGCCACAGCAAGTTTCGTTGTCCTTCAGCTCGACTAATTCAAGCCCTAATACTTTAGATAATAGTTGCCTTGGCTCCTCTTTTATTTTGCATTCGCGCAACGCAGCACAGCTATCATGGTATACGGCCCTGCCTTCCAGCTCGGCGCCGAAATAATCAAACTGCAGAATATTCACCAGGAAATCCGACAATTCGTAAATATTACCTTGCACGGCACGGCATTTATTGTGCAGGGTGGTATTGGTAAACAGGTCGTTATAATAGTTTTTCACCATGCCGGTACAGGACGCCGATGGCGTAACGATAATACTTTCTTCTGAAAAACCTTTAAGAAATTTGATACCCACTTCTTTGGCATCGTCCCAGAAACCCGCGTTAAATGCTGGTTGGCCACAGCAGGTTTGTTCGGGGTCATAACTTACGGTGCAGCCCGCTTTTTCAAGCACCTTTACTGTGTTCCAGGCTGTTGACGGAAAAAGCTGGTCAACAAAGCAAGGCACAAACAAATCAATATTCATCGGCCGCTAATTTCAGAAAAAGTTTTGAGTTTACTGAGTGTCAATTTAGTGCGACGATTTGCATTCAATCTATATCACCCTCACTCTGCCAGCAGTTTTTTCTTTTGCGCGTCATATTCGGTTTGGGTAATAGCGCCCGCGTCCAGCAATTTTTTTAATTTGAGCAATTCGTCTGCAACGCTAAACTTAGGTGAAGTGCCGGTTTTCTGATCACTACATGGCGTCACCTCGCATGATGCAATGGCTTCTTCTATCCAAATATCATAAGTTGGCAACCCGCCGGTTTTAATCGTGAAAACTATTTTGTTTGTTCCGCTTGCCTCGGTTTCATTTTTTATCTTTTTGATCACATAATTACTACCCGACATATCCTTATGGGCATTCAAAATACTACCGTTGCGGCGTGGCGGGCCAGGCAGCAATTCATTGATCTGGATATATTTAAAATTGCCGTCAGGCATCGATCCCAATCCAACTCTTATAGTGTCGCCAGGATGATAAGTTTTGCCGTTGGATGCACGATACTCTTTGAGCGTTTGCGCTACCCCGATAAAAGGCATTAAACAAAGCATGATCAGAATTAACCTTTTCATAATTGTAACTTCAGTTTGATGGTTGAGAATGTTCAGTTTATTTTTTTTAGATGAACAACCGTAAACGCCTAAATGTTTAAAGGGTTGCCTGTTATCCCGGTTTGAATTCCTTTTTTAACTTCATCTGTCCGCATTTTTATATTTAGATATTCCTCCTATAATTCTGATTTTAAATTAATTATATTTATGGTGGTTAAACCCTTAAACAAGTTAGAGTTATGAAAAAACTTTTTCTTATCACAGTCCCTATAGCTATCGGGATCGCAGTATGTATATTCTGCTCGTTCCGTATTGACCGTACCAACTTTCGCAAAACCGGTTTCAAAAGAGGACCGGTTATAACAGACACTACGGAAGATTTACCGAGGTCGTATAAGCAAAGGAGGTTCCTGAATGATGTATTGGGCGTTTCAACTGATTTACTGTTGATACCAGGTAATATTGTCGTGTTTCACCCCAAGGATACCAGTTACGAGTTTCGCACAGTTCGTCCAATCATAAGAGGCAACAGACTGCCTGTTTCTACTGCGGTTGGTTACGACGGAGTATTGTATAGCGGTTTGATAACCGCTAACACAAGCTTTAACGGCTCATACCTGATTGGCAACCTTAGGGTCGAAAAAGATGAGGTTATGGAAATAGCAATAAAGGACGAAGTGATATCCACAGTACCCGATAGCCTGGTAGATGTGGACGCAGTCAAATCAGTTATTAAAGACATTCCGGCTGCAGACCTGCATAATTATTTCTACGTAAAAGCTACCACACTCAGTAGCATTGAAAACAGGAAGTATGCCCTGGCGAAATTTGATAATACAAAAAATGCCTTTTATGTAAGCTGGAACGGAAAAACGTATCGTTCGCAAAGCAAAGCAATGACTGAAAGGGTTGTATCAATGTTTCTGGTACCGCTTGATCGCCTAACTCACAGGTAACGAAAATATGTGGCAAACAAACCTGGTTACGAGGAAGAAATTTAGTGCTGTGATTGTATTGGCTGCAATTATATGCAGTTCATTTCATCGCGGCAATGTTGATATACAACGAAAACGCCTGACCACGCTGTCATCTGACACCATCATTTTACCGGAAACTTATACAAAACGGAAGTTTATGACAAGTAACGCTGGTTCGGATTATGACGCATCTACATTGCCGGGCAATATCGTTAAATATGATTCGTCGTCATCAACCTACGAAATTGAGACTATGATAGCCGTAATAAAAGGAAACAAGCAGGCTGTCGCTACAAAAACGGATAACGGTACAATCTTTAGTGGAACAATACCGTCATCAAGCAATCTTAATGGCTCTCCGATGATCAATGGCATAACGATGGAAAAGAATCAGGTAATGGACCTTGAGATAAAAGATGATGCCAGTTATGCTGTACCCGATGGACAAATAGATACGGCGGCCATCAGATCGGTGATCCAGTCTATACCGCTTGCTACCCGAAAAAGCATGTTTTACATAACATCTGCAACGGTCAGCATCCTCAGCTATAAAGTTCATGCGGCTGAAACTGCTCTAAGCAAACTGAGCAGCAAGATAGAGAAGTTAACTAAACCGGATACATCTAAAAAAGGTTTATCTATAAAATCCAACTCAAAAAGCAAAGCACCGTCATCACCCTTTAGCTCATCCGAAAGTAAGACTGTAACCGACAAGGTAATATCGGTACAACTCACACCTGTTAACGATTTTCTTACGGCACCGGGTAAAAAGTAAAAGATTGTATCTCAGGAGTTGCCGACGACTATTTTTTTAACGTCAATGTTTCCGTAGGAAACTTTCAGGCTTGCTTTACCATCCTTCAGGCTCACGTTGCCAAAGCCTGTTTCGGTGGACAGGAAACTTGTAAAATCACCAATTCTCGAATCGACATACAGCGTGCCGGTTACCGCATCAAAACGTACACCTGTCAACGCCTGCAAATAGCCGTAGCTGGATAACGCCCTGGCATACCAATGCCCGCATTCGTATTCGTTAAAAGGATTACGCACCCGTCCATCGTACCGGTCGCGCGAAGCGCGCAATATATTGAGTCCCTCCGCAACATTGCCAGTCAGCATTAAATGCGATGCAACCTGGTGTTCAATACCCGTCCACACTTCATCACTATAAACAAATGGCAATGATAACTTCCCTCCTTTTGGCCAGGTACACAAAATAAGGCCGGCCTCATTACCCAAAGCGTACGAAGGGCGCTGCGGATTAGCGTGTTCGCTCAGGTCCTTCTTAAAATTATACGTATAAACCGCCCGCAGGTGGCTTTTTACTTTTTGCGCGTCGATGGTTTCGGGCACCATGCACATCCGCCCTATCCATGCCCCCAGCACACCGTCGGATAAACAGCCAATGCCATACTGGTATTTTGGGCCCTCCTTCTCCAGCAATGCCTGCGCTTCTTTCGAGTATTCACCGCCGAAGGATTGTTCTGTGGCTGGATTTTTTGCGTTAAGACCAGATACAGTTATTTTTTGGATAAAATATTCGCCGTCATATAACTCGCCCTCCAGCATTTTTTTTCCTTTTGCTGCCAGTTCGCGATAAGCAGAAACATCTTTTCCCAGGAACTCGCCCATTGCGCTGATGGCATTCAGTGCCCCAATATAAAAGCTGGTATGCATACCATCCGGCCCCCAGAATTCAATATCATAAGTGTTATGATGGGGTTCTTCTATTACGCCTTTGTGCCTTGGGTCCCATGTCCTGATGCAGTAATCCATGCTCACTTTCACCATTGGGTACATTTTTTTAACCCAGTTATTATCCCCGCAAATGCGCCAGTCGCGATAAACCTTCATAATACCACCCAGTTGCCCGTCGGCAGCGGCGTGAAAATCGTGGGTTGTTGGTTCTATTGGCAGATTGGCCCTAAACGTTTGATGACCATTCTCATCCTGGTTCTCGCAAAATTCGGTGTGACGCAGACTTCTCTCTAATGCAGGGAACAAATGCGGTATAGCCTGCGCATAGTTCCATACATGCGTGCAAGAACCATGGCAACAACCCCACGAATCGCCGCAACCTTCAAAACTCCACAAACGGCCATCATACTGGCGCATTACTGTTGGCGATTTGAGTATAGTAAGATTTGCTGCGACCGCTTCAATCACCTCAGGGGGTAGTGTGCTGTTGTAAAACGCTGCACTAAATATCCCGGATCTCTTTCTAAGGTCATCGTAATTTTGTGCCCAATATGCGGCAACATCATTAATATTGCTGAAACGGCTGCTGTACCAGGGTTTATAAAATTTCCCGTTAAACCCCTTGTCATATTTATCAAGCTCTATATCAGCCGGCGTATTGCAGCAACCGCTGGCAGGGTCGCAATTTTGCTTGCGTGTGCCCATTTTCCCGTAGGTCTGTTCCGAATCAGGTGTGTACCAGGCCATCAGCAGTTTAATGGTCTTCTGTTTGCCGGGCCCCAGGCTGAACGGTACGTATAAACTCGCACCGGGTGCGTCATTGGGTACCGGGGGGTTATTAATCACCTTGCCATCTTTTACCGCGTTCCAGGCCATTGTCATTGGGTCCCACCATCCGCCCCTGAACCAGCAATAATCTACCGTTGTATCATCCTCATGCGTCAAAATGGCAAAATCTGATGGAAATGGCTTCTCTTTTGTCCCCGCCTCTGATAAGACAAAGCCATTTTTAATTGCTATGATAGAATTTCCCCCATTATCAATTCTTAGGAAATTCTTCGCATTGAATGAAAATACAGCCTCGATTGCTGTTGCGCCGGTATTGGTGAAACGATACTCAATAGCGCCAACCGGCAGACCCGAATTATCATCGTCTGTTGGGATAAACGGACTCCAGCCAGTTACCTCAACCGTTAACGGGAGATCCTTGTCCTTAAGTTCAATATGACAAAAAGGAAACTTTGTTTTAAAGGTGGCTGAATGAAAATGAGGCAAGCCTGTCGTTGATCCCCCCAGTCCATTCCCGGCATCGTGCAAACCGAATTTTTTCCAATTTGGAACCGGGCCCTCCAGCAATTTAGCACCGTTTGGGATACCCTTTACCGCAATGGCAGCGAACATCCCCGGATCGTTAAACATATCGGGCTGGTTGCGCACTGATACTTGCGAAACGGCACCGGTACCCTCCAGGCAAAACATCCCCGCACCCAATCCACCTATGGGAAACGCTATACGGTTCAAAAATTCGCCGGTATATGGAGTATTGTATTGGCGTTTTATACTTGTATCAACTTTTACCGGGTCAATAGCTGGTTCGGCGCTTGGTTTCTTTTCATCAGTTACCTGAAGGATATTCAATGGGATAAAAGCCATCGTGCTGCCTAAACTGACATTTTTCAGAAACTCCCTTCGGCCCGAATTTTTTTTCATGATTTACCCCTTTTGTTGGTTTACGATTGGCAAGAGGTTTAGATAGATGAAATTAATGGTTTGCCAGCTATACCGCAACTTTTTTAGCCCTTTGCTGAAAAGCTAATAATGACAGCAGCAAAATCAGCCCTGCTATAAAGTAGCTGCACAGTACCAATGCCGAGTTGCGCATGCTATGTGTGATGTCGTTCACCAGCCCGAAGCTGAACATGCCGCCTACAATAGCGATTTTTTCTGTCACATCATAAAAACTGAAAAATGAAGCCGAATCGGGTATATCCTGCGGGATAAATTTGGAATACGTCGATCGCGAAAGCGACTGTATGCCGCCCATTACCAAGCCTACAATGCCAGCCAATATGTAAAATTCGATGTCGTTTTTGGTAAAATAGGCGCCAATGCACACTCCTATCCAGATCAGCACTACCCAGGCTAACACTTTCACGTTGCCATAATTATCAGATAGGCGCGACATCAATGTAGCGCCGCCAATGGCGACCAGTTGAATAATAAGTATCGTAGCGATCAGTTTAGGAGGCGACATATTCAGTTCCTGAGCGCCGAAAAGTGTAGCAACAAGCATGATGGTTTGCACGCCCATGGAATAAAAGAAGAATGCCGGCAAGTAACGCCTCAGGATTGGCATGCGCTTTACCTGCTGCCATACTTTACCCAGTTCGATAAAACCACCTTTTAAAATATTTTTATGATGGCTCCTGGCATTGGGGCTGCCTTTGGGCAATACAGTAAAGGGAATATAAGCGAAACCTATCCACCAGATACCCACCAATAGAAATGACAAACGTGCCGGAAAGCTTTTGTCAACGATGCCGAACCATCCCGGTTTCAGAACAAAAACAAAACAGACCAATTGCAGTATTACGCTGCCAATATAGCCGTAAGTGAAGCCTTTGGCGCTTACATCATCCTGCTTATCAAGTGTGGCTATCTCGGGCAGGTAAGAATTATAGAATACAAATCCACCGCAATAACCTATCGCCGCCAGTCCGAAAAATATCATGCTCACCTCCAAAGTCTCGAATTTGAAAAAAAACAACATACCACAGGATATAGCGCCCAGCCAGGTAAAAAATTGCATAAATATTCTCTTGTTGCCGCGGTAATCGGCGATGGAGGTAAGAATTGGTAGCAACAGTGCAATAACCAGGTAAGCCGCCGCCAGTACATAATCTGATAGGGCGGTATTAATAAATTGGTGCCCGAAAAATGTGACCCTGACACCCGTTTTAATGTTATTCGGGTTAGTAACGTACACGTAATAAGCCGGAAAAATGGTAGAGGTAATAACCAGGTTGTAGGCCGAATTGGCCCAATCAAAAAAGGCCCAGGCACGGATGGTGCGTTTATTGTTTTTAGCTTCCATAGCAAGCTAAAAGTATAGAAAATTTAGTCAAACAATATCAATTGATAATTACTAAATAAAAAAACAGGGCTCTCTTTCAGAAAGCCCTGCGTGATAAAAAACTTTATTATTTTTCGTAGGGGAAATTTCTTGAAACCTTACGCATCATGTGCTCCACAAGGTTATCTGTTGATGTTTCAAGCCCTTCATTCATCGTTTTTGTAAAACGCCACAAAAGTTCGCCATCTGTTCCATTGTAAATATTCATAACCAAACTGCCATCGCCTGTTTTTCCACCAGTAGCGCCACTCGTTATTATTACTAAAGCAATTGCTCCCGCCTCTGACTTTGTTTGTTCCGTTTTAAAATCTCCCCCAACGATAGCATCTACCCCAAGTATCTTGGCAATAGTGTCCCTGGTTACCTGATCGAGTTTGTCATAGATTCCCGCTTTTTTTAGCAGAATATTTGTTTTTTCTGGGTCCTGAAACGAAACACTGTAGTCTTTTGCCTTGCGGAGTAAATAAGTGAACATACTTGTCTGTATGTTTTTTGATAACTCTATTTCCTGCTGGCGGTTTCCTTCGGCACTGTAGTTCTTGGGTTGCTTTTTGTAGGTAATGCTCACATTAAAGGGAAGGATAGCCACTATTTTATGTTTGGCAATAGCCTCCTTCATTTTAGGGCTTTCAAAAACTTGTTTAGTCTGCTGAGCGAAACTGGCGCTATTGATCAGCAATAGACACAAGAATATTCCAAATAATTTGTTCATGAGATTAGGTTTAAGTTTTAATAATCTGTGATAAATAATTTACAAATATTACACAAACTTTTTAAAAAAAAGGCTGTCAGTAATTTATTTTATCAACTTATTAACAAATTAACATTTTACTAACAATACTGTTAATACAATATTAATTTAAATGCATTATTGTTAATAAACCATTATTTAGCGTTTGGGATGCTTATCTTTGTTCTATAATGGTAACGCTTTTTACTTGCCGGATAACTAAAAAATATGAAAATGAAACACGGACTTTTAATTGATATGGACGGCGTCATCTACAGCGGGGAAATGCTGATAGAGGGTGCCGACCGATTTATAAAGAAACTGCTCGATAATAACATCCCCTTTACGTTCATGACTAATAACAGTCAGCGTACTCGTCTAGAGGCCGTGCGCAAGTTGAAGGCGTTGGGTATTGATGTGACCGAAGATCATATTTATACCAGCGCCATGGCGACCGGTAAATTTTTAGGCGATCAAAGCCCGAAAGGCACAACGGCTTATGTACTGGGCGAAGGTGGCTTGCTCACCAGCCTGCACGAGAATGGTGTTACCCTTGTTAATACAGACCCCGAATTCGTGGTACTCGGCGAAGGCCGCAATTTTACGCTCGAAATGGTGCAGCGGGCCGTTGACATGATCCTTTCAGGCGCCAAATTCATAACCACCAACCGCGACCCGTCGCCGAAAAAACCCGGCTGGAACAATTTGGGCATTGCCGCCACCACTGCTATGATAGAAGAAGCAACCGGGCGAAAGGCATTCGTTACCGGAAAGCCCAGCCCGGTGATGATGCGTTCGGCAAGAAAATATTTAGGTCTTGAGACCGCTGAAACCACGGTTGTTGGCGATACGATGGAGACTGATATACAGGGTGGTGTGCAGATGGGCTATAAAACCATCCTCGTCCTGTCAGGCATAGCCAAAAAAGAAGAACTCGGGAACTATGCCTTCAAACCGGATATGATAGCCGGTTCGGTGGATGAGATAGGATTTCCGCTAAAATGGTGGTAGTTTTGAAGTCGAAAGTCTTGAGTCCGAAGTATAAAGTCAATAATAAAGTGACTTTGAACTTAAGACTTCCGACTAAGGACTTTATTTCAAGTGCGACCTTAACATCCAGGCCATTTTTTCATGCCCTTCCATCAACCCAGTGATGAAGTCGCTGGTGCCTGCATCGCCGTACTCATTTGCGAAGGGATTAATATTGCCCCTGATAAAATCGATAATGCTTTCGTGATCTTCCAATAATTCCCGAATAAAGCCCTGGCTATCATTTGTTCGTTCTGTTAATTCAGCTAAATGAGTAAGACCTAAAAAACTTTTCAGTGTGGCCGGAGCGTAATGCCCTATTTGACGGATTCGTTCGGCTACGCTGTCCATCGTTTCGTCCAATTGTTCATACTGTGATTCAAAAAACAGATGCATCGAATGAAAATCAGATCCTTCAACGTTCCAATGCGCGTTGCGGGTTTTGGTATACAATACAAATTCGTCGGCCAGTAGCTTGGCTAATTGTTCGGAAACAGCCTGGCGATTCTTGTCGATGATGCCAATGTTAGGTTTCATAGTTAAAGATTTTAGTGTAATGGGAAATTAACAAACAAATATACTTGCTGTAGCGGGTGTGCAACCAGAAACCCGGCAAATATGACCGGGTTTTTACTGAGTGTTTTCTTTACAAATGCTTTTAAAGATATTTACTTCTTATCCGGTAACACAACCCCTGCCTGGCTCATATAAATTGATCCGGGCACGATAGATTTGTGCGAAGTGATCTTTCCGTCTTTATCAAAAGTATATATGTCGGCATCAAATATTTTAAATCCTTTGCCGGTAGGCTTCATTTTCAAATACGGATTTTTAAAAGTACCGCTAAATGTCCCGGTCACAACTACCGCATCATTACTGGCGTAAGCTTTTAAGTCCTCGGCCTTGAAATCAGGATAGGCGCCGAAAAAAATTTTCATCTCCGATTTCATCGTGTCAATATTTTTTACTGGTTTATCACCCATCGCCCCGTAATCAGTATAATCCGGTGCGCATAATTTGAGGTATCCATCCATATCATGCTTCGTAATCAAACTGTCAGCATTGAGGGCGGTTTGCACATTCTTTTTCATTACGGCCGAAGTGCTGTCACTTCCGTTAGACGATGTCCCGGAACCATTGCTTTTGCAGGTCGGGAAAATACATGCCGTTAATACGGCAATGGCAAAAAATGTCAGGAGTTTTTTCATGGTTTAAAGTTTAAGGAATTTTAGATTAAATATAAACCACAAATATTTAATATACAATAGTTTATGCTTGTTACAAAGCAAATTTTATCGCGGCTTTTGAATGGATAAGCGCAGTATTAAACAAAGTGTTTCAACATTATTAAAGCCAATAAGCAAATGTGGAGACACGCTGAATCTTACTTATCTTTCACAAACCGAACCGAGAGTGCAAGCGAATTAGGATCTGAATAACCAGTAATGAATGCTGAATCAGATGTGATCATCACACCATAAATTTGAAATGAAATTTCATTAAAGGAATCAGCCGTTAAAAAATATGCTTGAGTATATGGGGTATAATTGACCTGACCAGACGTAATACTACAAAATCCTCCATAAAGGGCATTAAATCCCGACTTATTCGTGCCATTAATTAGTGAGTCAGAAACAAGTGCTCCCGCAGCACCATTCCCTGATACTCTGTAATAACCATCAATATCTTTAGTTGAAGTATAGTTACTTAACAATTTATTATAATCGGCAATTGTTGGTATACGCCAACCGGCAGGTAAATTGATCGTTAATGCCTGGGCCGGGGTAAAAAAAGTTCCATATATATTACTTTCAGATGTGCTATACCCCCCGGGACCGCTATAATTAACAGTTGTCCATATTTGACTACCAATCGTAGTAATTGGGTAAAAAGTTCCGCTTATGTTAACCGTATTGGGAACATCAGGCGAAATGTTATTTTTTTTTGAACACGCTGAGAATAAGAGCAATGCAGATAATAATATAAGGAAAGGTTTTTTCATGAATTTTTTATGGTTTAGGTTGCTTAAAGATATTGTAAAATAAGTTAAAAGCTATGGTTTTTTACTTGCAATTATTTTACTGCAATATTCAAATACCCTAAAGCAAATTCGACAGCCGCCCTTGAATGGATCTTTGTAGTATCAAATAAGGGTATATCCACGTCATTGCTGCTGATAAGTAAAGGAATTTCGGTGCAACCTAAAATAATCCCCTCGGCGCCCTGCGATACGAGGTTGTTGATAACATCAATATAAAAACTTTTGGTTTCGGTACTCAATATGCCCCTGCCCAATTCTTCAAATATGGTATAATGTATCCGGTCACGATCGGTGTCGTTTGGGATAAGTATGTCGATGTTCCTTTCCGTTAGCTTGTCTCTGAAAAAAGGCTGCTCCATCGTGAATTTTGTGCCCAGCAAACCGACTTTCTTTAAACCTTGCTCTTGTATAGCTTCCGCAGTTACTGTGGCAATATGTATCACGGGCAGCTGCACATTTTCCTGTAATTCGTCGGCGATCATGTGCATGGTATTGGCGCAAAGCACAATGGCTTCCGCCCCAGCGTTTTTCATACCCAAAGCGGCTTTAGTGAGCATTTTTAGGGTCAGATCCCAGTTGTTGGCATCGTTATTCCTCTTAATGTCCTGGTAGTTGAAGGAATAAATCATACATTCAGCAAAATTCAAATCGCCAAGATGTTCATTTATGCCCTGGTTTATCATCCTGTAATAATCCACAGTGGACACCCAACTGATGCCACCTATCAGTCCTAAAATTTTCATGCTGTAAAGATAGCTTTAAGCTGCTACAGCTTCCAATTTCGTAACCTTTCTTTCCGTAAAGTGTAATACGAATAACAATAATAGGCCGATGATAAAGAACCCGTCAAGCGTTAATGCTGAATCGCGCATTTCATGCGTTAAGTCTTCTACAACGGCAAAAGTAAACAGGCCAACCACGATCGAAAGCTTTTCGGTAGCATCGTAAAAGCTAAAAAACGAGGCTGTATCCGGGATATTTGGCGGCAGTAATTTAGCATAAGTTGAACGCGACAACGACTGTACCCCGCCCATTACCAGCCCGACCGCGAATGCTGCGAAGTAAAATTGAGTTTGATTGGCAATAAAATAGACGCACAAACAGGTGATAGTCCAAAAAACGACCAGCACAATGAGCGCCCTGGTATTACCATATTTATTGGAAGCAATGGAGGTGAGCCATGCACCCAATATTGCTACCACCTGTATAACCAGGATAATAGTGATCAGGTCGTCATCCTTCATGTGTAATTCTTTCGCGGCAAACTCTGCTGCAACCAGCATGATCGTTTGCACCCCTACCGAATAAAAGAAAAAAGCGGGTAGGAAACGTTTCACCAAAGGCATCGTTTTGATCTTGCCAAATACTTTGGCCAATTCTTTAAAGCCTCCCGTAAAAACATTGAATTTATGCGATCCGGCATTGGGTTCGCCCTTAGGTAAAATTTTGAAAGGGATTAATGAAAATCCTAGCCACCATACGCATACGATCAGGAACGAGATACGCGCCAGCAGAGAATCCAAAGCATCCGTCTCTTTACCAACAATCGAAGGCATTATTTTAGGCGACAACACAACTGCAAAACATATTAATTGCGATACTATACTGCCCAGGAAGCCATAAATAAAGCCTTTGGCGCTTACGTCGTTCTGTTTGTCCAGCGTGGCGATTTGCGGCAGATAGGAGTTATAGAATACAAAGCCACCGCAATAACCGATAGAGGCAATACCGAAACAGATCATGCCGAATTCTATAGGTTTATCCGGTTCTAAAAAGAACAGGCCTGCACAGGCTAAGCTGCCTATCCAGGTAAAAAATTGCAGGTACTTTTTTTTGTTCCCTCTATAGTCGGCAATAGATGTTAATATAGGCAAAGAGACTACGATGAGTAAGTAAGACAAACCAAGGATATAGTTCTGCAATACCGTATTTACATATTTGTGCCCAAAGAAACTGACCATGTTCCCGTTTTTTTCATTTGCTGTAATCGCTACGTAATAAGCCGGAAAAATTGTACTTGTGATTACCATATTGTATGATTGGTTGGCCCAATCGAACATACACCATGCCCAGATGGTTTTTTTGTCGTTTTTCTCTTTCATTGAAGCTAAAAGTATAGAAATTTTTGAAGATGCTACACATAAAAAAAGCGAACCATTTTAATGGTTCGCTTTTGTGCGGAAGAAGGGACTCGAACCCCCACGCCGTGAAGCGCCAGATCCTAAGTCTGGTGCGGCTACCAATTACGCCACTTCCGCAATTAGGATTTTAAGAGTCGGCAAAGATAATATTTTATGTGGATTACACCGATTATTTTTTGATTACACCGATTGGATGTCTTTAACCAGCTTACTAAAATAGTCTGTTGCATGTAATAACCGACTCCCATACCACGAAAACAGTTCACCATCAACCAGTTTGATAATCGCATCAGGTAGAAAAGCTTTAAATTCATTGATATGTTTTTCTTTAAAAGGATAAGGTTCTGATGAAAGTAATATCACATCCGCTTTAGCCTGTATCAGCATTCCATTTGTCACTTCGGGATATCTATTAATGTCGAATATGTTAGTTAAGCCGCATTTTTGCAGCATTGCGTCAATAAAGGTACCCTTTCCTGCTACAATATATGGCTTACGCCAGATGAAGTAGGCAACCCGCAATTGAGATTGCTGGATTGTAAGATTGTTGAATTGTTGTGTTATTTTGGTTTCAAGTGCATTCGCTTCATTGGCTTTGCCAGTTATCTCCCCTACTTTCCAGATCATATCCAACGCTCCGTCAAGGTGAGCAATATCGCTCATCCAGACGGGGAACAGCCTCATTAATTCCTCAACCTGGCTCCTTTCATTTTCCTCTTTATTGCCAATAATGAGGTCGGGGTTTAATTTCTTTACTAGTTCAATGTCTACTGTCTTTGTCCCACCGACCTTAGTCTTGATTTTAAACTTATCGGCAGGATGGATACAGAATTTCGTAATGCCGACTATCTCATCATTCAAACCAAGGTCAAACAACAGTTCGGTTTGGGATGGTACTATGGAAATAATCCGTTTGGGGATAGATGGCAATTCCACCCGCCTGTTCATCTGGTCGTAATATACTGGCATTAATACGCGTTCTTGTCGCCTTTTATGGTGATCCAAAAGGTAACCAAAATAATTTTAACGTCAAGCAGGATCGACCAGTTTTGTAAATACCAAACATCTGCATCAACCCGTTTCAATATTGCGTTGATGTCGGCAACCTCACCCCTAAGCCCATTGATCTGCGCCCAGCCGGTAATTCCGGGCCGATGCGTGTGCCTTGCCTTGAATTGTTCAGTCAACTGGGAATATTCTTCGGTATGACTTATCATGTGTGGCCTGGGACCAACTATTGACATATTTCCTGCGAGCACATTTAAAAATTGGGGCAGTTCATCAAGACTGGTTTTACGCAAGAAAGCCCCGATCCGGGTTACTCGCTCGTCGTTACGGGTAGCCTGTATTCTATCGGCATCGGTATTTACCTGCATACTTCTGAATTTGTAACATTTAAAATGCGACCCATCCCTGCCCGTTCGAACCTGGTTAAAAAACACGGGCCCTTTTGATTCCAATTTGATGAATATCGCCAAAACAGGGTATAACCAACTGAAAACAAAAAGGATAATAAATAATGAAAAAACAATGTCGAATATTCGTTTTAATAGGTAGCGGAGCATATTTTAAACAAGCAGTTAACTTACTTACGTTACGCTCAAAATTTGAAAAGGGTTGGGTCTCGTGTATTATATTACGTGGTTAAAGGGCCATAATAACTAACCATTATATATCTGGTAAACTCCTTCAATCTTCCTTTTATCAGCGGAACCAACTAATACGGTAGCTATTTTCTTCTCAATCATCAATTGTTCAGCCTGGCTGATGAATTCATCCGGAGTGATGATAACCGGGTGTACTGTCATCATTTCGTGAATAT
>Ga0207080_1051_pt1 | contig 26446 bp, 21 predicted proteins | sample Alteio_BWMinHeat_58_FD_153532 | JGI IMG/M metagenome (GOLD analysis project Ga0207080, IMG submission 153532) | Enriched cells from forest soil in Barre Woods Harvard Forest LTER site, Petersham, Massachusetts, United States -... | ecosystem: Environmental > Terrestrial > Soil > Temperate forest >...
GTTTAAATCTACCGATTTTACACGTAACCTTTCTAAAACAATCATAGGGGTATCGATTAAAATTAAACTGGGTTAAACACTTTTCTTATCGATAAACGTATTGTATTGACGTTAAGTTTTTTAGTTTAAAAGTATTTGATTGGGATAGGGAGAAAAATAAAACCTGCTGACATAGGATTGTCAAATTAAGCCATTTATTTGCTCCCGGGTTCATCACAAACATTTTGAAAAAGATGACCTAATTAATTATTGTATTTTTACATTTTACATGGATTTTAAATTAACCTCAGAATACAGACCCACCGGCGACCAGCCAGAGGCCATCAGGCAACTGGTAGACGGTGTAAATAATAACGATACGTATCAAACCCTGCTTGGCGTTACAGGCTCCGGGAAAACTTTTACCATAGCCAATGTTATCGCTCAAACGCAGCGTCCCGCGCTGATATTGAGCCATAATAAAACGCTCGCTGCACAACTATATGGCGAGTTCAAACAGTTTTTCCCGGACAATGCGGTCAACTACTTTGTCTCTTACTACGACTATTACCAGCCGGAAGCGTTTATACCTTCTACCAACACTTATATCGAAAAGGACCTCCAGATAAACGAGGAAATAGAAAAACTGCGCCTGCGTACCACATCTTCGCTGATGTCGGGCCGGCGGGATGTTATCGTTGTTTCGTCTATCTCCTGCATATATGGTATGGGTAACCCGGAGGATTTTAAGGATTCCGTTTTCCGGTTTGCCGTAGGGACCCGCATCAGCCGGAATGCCTTCCTGCATCGTTTAGTTGAGATATTATATGCCCGAACAACCGCCGATTTTAAACGCGGCACGTTCCGTGTTAAGGGTGATGTAGTGGATATCTACCCCGCTTATCTTGATTATGCTTATCGCATTTCTTTTTTTGGCGATGATATCGAAGAACTCAGCACCTTCGACCCGGGAACAGGTAAAACCATCGAGAAAATGACCCACATGATCGTTTTCCCGGCTAACCTGTACGTAGCACCGAGGGAACGTTTTACACAGTCCATCTGGGCCATACAGGAAGAACTGGAAGTGCGTAAAAAGCAATTCATTAATGATGGACGATTTTTGGAGGCCAAACGCCTGGAAGAAAGGGTGAACTATGATTTGGAAATGATACGCGAATTGGGTTACTGCTCAGGCATCGAAAATTATTCCAGGTTTTTTGACGGCCGCAGGCCGGGCGAGCGCCCTTTCTGTTTACTGGACTACTTCCCGGATGATTATTTGATGGTGATTGACGAAAGCCACGTCACCGTGCCGCAAATCAGGGCGATGTATGGTGGCGACCGTTCGCGTAAAATATCACTGGTTGATTATGGTTTCCGTTTGCCTGCTGCTTTGGATAACCGCCCGCTTAATTTCCAGGAGTTTGAAAAACTGGCGCCGCAAACTATATATGTTAGCGCTACGCCGGGCGATTTTGAACTGGAAAAATCCGAAGGCATTGTTGTAGAGCAGGTCATACGCCCCACCGGTCTGCTCGACCCTGTAATTGATGTCCGGCCGGCTATTAACCAGGTGGATGATCTGCTGGAAGAAGTAGATATCACCGTAAAACAAGGCGACCGTGTGCTGGTGACCACCCTCACCAAGCGCATGGCCGAAGAGCTCACCAAATACATGGACCGCCTCGGTATCAAATGCCGCTACATACACAGCGAAGTGAAAACTTTGGAAAGGGTTGAAATATTACGGGGTTTACGCTTAGGCGAATTTGATGTATTGATCGGCATCAACCTGCTCCGCGAAGGGCTTGATTTGCCCGAGGTATCTTTGGTAGCCATACTCGATGCAGATAAAGAAGGCTTTTTACGCTCTGAACGCTCCTTAATACAAACTATAGGTCGCGCCGCACGTAACGACCGTGGCCGTGTAATTATGTATGCCGACAAAATTACCGACTCGATGCAATTGACGATGGACGAAACCAACCGCCGTCGCGAAAAGCAGATCACCTATAACCTGGACAATGGCATCACACCGAAAACGGTCGGCAAATCGCGTGAAGCTATTATTGAGCAAACTTCGGTGATGGATTTTGTCGGCGGTGTGCAGAAAGCTTACGTAGAAGCCGACAGTATTTCGATGGCTGCAGATCCAATTGTTCAGTATATGACCAAACCCGATTTGAAGAAAGCTATAGAAAATACACGTAAAGAAATGGTAACCGCAGCAAAAGATATGGACTTTTTATTGGCGGCAAAGCTGCGTGACGAAATGTTCGCCCTGGAAAAAATGATGACGGACCGTTTTTCCTGACATTTGCCTGATGTAACATTTAATTCGTTTAAACGTCATAAATTTGAGTTACATCATACGCAAACATTTTAAGCGTTATATACTTATATTTGTAGATTAAATTTTCATTTCAATGGAATTCATTCGTTTCCTGTTCATAGCCATACTTGTATTATATATCATTCGTGCTCTCGTACGCCTGGTTTTGCCCATGCTTTTCCAAAGCGTGGTAAATAAAGCACAAGAGCAACAAGGTCGCCAACAATACCGCAGCACGCAGGCGCCGCCTGTCGGCAAAATAAAAATTGACCATATCCCCGAGAAAAAAAGTTCTATTCCCGATTCGGAAGGCGATTTTATTGATTACGAAGAAATAAAATAGGCCTATGGAACAGCGGCCGGTGTTCAAACGACGTCATTTCGACAACCCTGTGTCATTTTCATTGATCATGACCAACTACATTGTCGCCGCTCTCGGTTTGGCCATATTTGCAGACTCGCACCATAAAATTCATTGGTTTTTTTGGGTAGTTATGGGCGGCCTGGCAGTTTATAACGTTTTCAGCGTTTACCGTTACCGGGAAGATTACACCAAAGTACACATCATAGCCTATATCATTAGCCTGGTGGGCATGGGACTATTTTTTTTAATGTTCTGACCTGCATAGTATTGTTACTTGACGGGCTCATTAAAATATAATTCCTTTTCTAACTCAAATTTCTATTTTTGGGGAATTATATATTTTCCATTCAAACGATTTAGATGAATAACTGGTTCAAGCGAAATGGCACCCACCTGGCCATTATAGGGATTTTCTTAGCACTTTGTTTCTTTTACTTTTCACCCGCTTTCCAGGGCAAAACCCTCGGTCAAAATGATGTGACAAGGGCCCAATCCACTCAAAAAGAGATCATGGATTATAAGGCTAAAGACACAACCATTTTATGGACTAACCAAATATTGGGAGGTATGCCAACCTACCAGATATGGGCGCCCTATTCATCAAATATTGGCAGTTACCTCATCGACGGGATCACCAAAGGCCTGCCTAATCCCGTTGGCATTGTTTTGGTGTTGATGCTCGGGTCGTATTTCCTATTCTCTGTGCTTAAGCTTAATCCCTGGCTTGCTGCAGCAGGAGCATTGGCATTTACTTTTTCGTCATACAACATCATTTACCTGGTCGCGGGGCATGCTAACCAGGAACTGGCCATTGCCTTTTTTGCCCCAATACTGGCTTCAGTTTTATTAACACTCAGGGGTAAATATTTGACAGGATCCGTGCTTTTGGCCCTATTCCTGGCTATTGAAATAAAAGCCAATCATATTCAGATGACCTATTACCTGCTCATAGCCCTGTTAATATTAATGGGATTTGAATTGTTTTATGCCATCAGGTCAAAACGAACTTCTGAATTCTTTAGGGCATTTTTATATATGGGCGGTGCGCTTGTGCTTGCCTTAGCTATAAATGCATCAGTTTTATGGAGCACTTCAGAATATGCCGGCGACTCTATTCGCGGGAAATCGAATTTAACGAGTGCCAATGAACCAAGTAGCGGTTTAGCAAAGGACTATGCCTACGAATTTAGCCAGGGCGTTGCCGAATCATTTACCTTTATGGTTCCAAATGTTTACGGTGGCGCAACCGGCAGCACAGGTGATCCGGATTCTCATGTGGTAAAGGCATTAACAGATGCGGGTGTAGATCCCGCGAAAGCCCAGGGTTTTTCGCAGCAATTACCCTCATATTGGGGAGATAAAACCTTCACAGAAGGCCCCTGGTATTTCGGTGCCGTAGTCTGCTTCCTTTTCATTTTCGGTCTGCTTGCTGTTAAAAACAAGCTTAAGTGGTGGATATTGGCTACGGTTGTATTAACCATGCTATTATCATTTGGAAAAAATTTCCCTTACGTTTCCGACTTGTTCTTCAAGTATTTCCCGTTATATAATAAATTCCGTGCGGTTGAGTCCATTTTAACCATCACATCCTTATGCTTCCCCATCCTTGCATTCCTTGCGCTCGATGAAGTCATAAAGGCAACAGATAAAAAGGCATTGGTGAAAAAATTGGTTATTGCATTAGGTATCACGGGCGGCGTAACATTGATATTATTGGCCGTTCCTGATATTTTTCTCTCATTCCGGGCCAGTAATCACCTGGAGTTTGTAAATCAGCTTACACGCGTTGTAGGTGGAGACACCAAAATAGCAAATGCCATCGCAAGTGCTTTGGTCCAGGATAGAATAGCTGCCGACCGGGCTGACGCTTTCCGTTCGCTCATATTCATATTAACTGGTGCCGGCTTGCTTTGGGCATACCTGACTCAAAAGATTAAAAGCGGCGTAGTATTGGCAATTGCATTCCTCGCTCTTGTTCTTATTGATCTTTGGACCGTCGACAAGCGTTATTTGAAAGATGAAAGTTTTGTTGACAAACAGGATGTACAGACCCCGCAACCGCGCCTGGTTGACCCACCTATTATGGCAGATAAAGACCCTGATTTCAGGGTAATAGATCTAACCCAAATCATTAACCAGGATGCGATAACACCATATTTCTATAAATCGGTTGGCGGATATTCGGCAGCACGAATGAAAAGATATGAGGAAATTATTGAAAATCAGTTCACCAAAAGCGTCAACAACGACGTACTTGATATGCTGAACACAAAGTATGTTATAAACCAGGATGAAAAAGGGAACCTCGGCATGCAAAGAAGAGAGACCGCCTGTGGCCATGCCTGGTTTGTATCAAAAATTGCTTTTGTAAAAAATGCAGACGAAGAAATGAAAGCCATTACGGCATTCTCACCTAAGGATGAAGCCATAGTTGACGAGCGGTTTAAGAAACTGGTCGATGCGACACCGCTTGGCACCACCACTGGGGCATCGATTAAACTAACCAGTTATTCGCCGGACGACATGAAATATGAGAGCAGCAGCCCGGCAAATGCTGTAGCCGTATTCTCAGAGATATACTACGATAAAGGCTGGAAAATGTATGTTGACGGCAAGGAGCAGCCTTATTTCCGAGCCGATTACATTTTGCGTGCAGCTGTACTGCCTGTAGGTAACCATAAAGTTGAATTTATCTTCCACCCGGCATCATACTACACCGGCGAAAAAATTTCACTGGCTGGTTCTATCCTGTTGGTTTTAGCTTTGGGCGGATTAGTTTTTATGGAAGTAAAAAAGAAACCTGAAGTGGAAAAGAAAGTCGCTTAAAACACTTATCAGCGAATAATATTATAGCGATGGGTTTGAAGCCCATCGCTATTTTTGTTTAATCGTTAGTCTTCCTGTTCAGCAGCCAATACCAACCCAAATTAAAGGCGATGATGATATGGTTGAACAACGTTGGCACCAACCCATAATATTCCTTCATAATATCAAAACGCTCCGACAAGCTTTGACGGTGTTTTGCTTTTGACATGCCCCCTACCAGGTATTTAGCCACATACTGATGCGTATTGACGATTGTCTTTGCCTTCTTTGCGGCATTCAGTATCCAGTCGATATCCGCACTCAATTCATATTTACGATTGAAAGGTTCAGTGATGGCGCGTTTGACATAAATAGCCTGGTGACTAATGCTCATGCCATATTTGAAGCTTCGCCAGGTGAAATTTTCCGGCGCTTTGTGCCTGCGTTGGCCAAGACTCGTTCCATTCGCATCTATCATTTCCGTTTCGCCATAATAGATGTCAGCATCTTCGGTACTTGCAAAAACATGGGCAACAGTATCCGGTGAATACAATTCATCCCCCGAATTCATAAATAGCACATAATCGCCAGTCGCCGGGGCAAGCCCCTTGTTCATGGCGTCATAAATGCCTTCATCTTTTTCGCTGACAAGCTTACTTATTCTATCGCTGTATTTTTTGATGATATCGAGCGTTCCGTCAGTTGACAGCCCATCAATTATGATGTATTCTATATTGGTATAGGTTTGATTAAGCACCGAAAGCATTGTCCGCTCGATATCCCGGGCGTTGTTATAGACAATCGTGATTACACTTAATGTTGGTTTGAACATAGATGCTTCCTAAAACTCTCTGTGCCCCTCTGTGAAAATCTCTGTGTCCTTTGTGGTTAATTTTTTGCCACAGAGTTCACAGAGAAAAAGCACAGAGTACGCAGAGAAGCTTATACTTTATTTTAACAATTGACTATATAAATCTATATGCTTTTTTGATATGATCTCTTCCGAAAAATTATCCATCACGGTTTGTCTCGCCTGGGCGCTTAGTTTTTCTTTTTCTGGATAATTTATTACCCACTCCATCCCATCCGCAAAGCTTTCGGATGATCTGTATTCGGCTAAATAGCCATTATGTTCGTGCTTTACCATATCCGGTATACCACCGGTTTTAAACGCAATTACTGGCGTTCCGCATGACAAGCTTTCCATCACGGTATACGGCAAATTATCCTCCAACGATGGTATCAAAAAAGCATCCGCAGCAGTGTAACAAAGCGCCAGTTTTTCGTCGTCATTTATCGTTCCTAAAAAGCTGGTTTTGAATGGGAATTCGGGCACATCTTCGGTATTCCGGTTCCCAAAAACAACAAGTTCAACATCCTCCGACTTTGCACCTAACCTTTTTTTCAACAACTCCAAACTCTCTAATAAATAGCTCGTTCCCTTATGCATATCCTTACGGGACGGCATAAAACCGCTGAGTAAAATAAACTTATCTGCTGCAAAACCTGCTTTTTCCTTTGCAGCTTGCTTATCCATAGGCTTAAAAACATCCGTTTCCAAAGTATTGGCGATTTGCTTCACAGCTTTGCCTTTCATCAAACTGCTTTCGGCGATGGATTGCTCCATCCAGGTGCTTGGCGCGATCACCGTAAAATCAAGTTTATTATAAGCGGCCCGTTTTTGCTGCCATATTTGGTGTGACGCATCATCCGGTCCCGGATTTTTGAGTAAAGGACAATCGCCGCATTCTCGCTTAAAATGGTCGCAGGTATAGCGCACGTGACAGCCCCCGGTAAAGGCGTTGCTATCATGAAAGGTCCAAACCACGGGTTTATTCAGTTCAGCAATTTCGGCAATGTGTTTTGGGTCCAGGAAACCGTGATTTACCCAATGCAGGTGGATAATATCCGCAGCTTTAACATCCGGGTGATGAATAACCGAGCGGCCGAACCAGGCGAATGAAAATGGCGTTTTTAACGCTTTGAGATATCTTTTGGCCCATATTCTTTCTAAAATAATCGCCGCGGCTGTATACCCTTTCTGAAACAAATTTGTGTTAAAGTCACCTATTTCAGGATTTTTTCCGAATTTGTAATGCACTATAACTTTAGATTCGATATTTTGGCTCAGTAATGCGCGGTTCAGCCTGGTACAGGCCCTGCCCGCTCCGCCGTTACCGTCATAGGTATTTAAATGCACTACTTTCAAGATGTCCAAAAATACATTTATTCAGTTCAAATAAATTTCAAGTCATATGAAAAAACTATACCTGCTGTTTTTTGCAGTTTTTGCTACAATGGTTTTTGCCAAAGCGCAAAGCCCCGAAGTTTATTTTGCCTCATATCCAACCCTTACGCCAGATGGCAAAACGGTCATATTCAGCTACGAAGGCGACCTATGGAAAGTGGAAATCGGCAGCCCCGCAGCCGTAAGGCTTACAGCTATGCAGGGCGAAGAAACCAATCCGCATGTATCACCGGATGGTAAATGGCTGGCTTTTTCTTCAAACCAGTTTGGTAATAATGATGTGTATGTGATGCCGCTCGCAGGCGGCGAGATCAAACAATTGACCTATGCTGATGCCAACGACCAGGTAGATTCATGGACCTGGGATTCAAAATCCATTTATTTTACCTCAAATCGCTACAACAGCTTCAGCGAGTATAAAGTTGGGATTACTGGCGGAACGCCTACTCGGTTATTCGGCAATTATTTCAATACCATCCATGGTGTGTTTGAGCACCCAACTACTGGCGAACTGTTCTTTAGCAACACATGGGAAAGCTTCATTTTTCCAAACCGCAAACGCTACAAGGGCGCTTATAACCCGGATATACAATCCTACAATCCCAAAACCAAAACATACAAACAATACACCGATTGGATTGGTAAAGATTTTTGGGCCACGCTGGACCAGAAAGGCAACGTCTATTTTGTGTCCGACGAACTGAACAATGAATATAACCTTTACACTTTTATCAACGGTAAGAAAACTAACCTCACACAATTTACAACCTCTATCAAACGACCTTTCGTAAGCGCCAATGGCGAAAAGGTTGTTTTTGAAAAGGATTACCAATTATTTGTTTACGACGTCGCATCCAAACAAACCCAGAAACTGAGTTTCACCGTTTCCCGCAATGATGTGTTGCCAAAAGAACAGGAATATGATGTCAGAGGTAAAATTGATGCGATGGATGTATCGCCGGATGGCAAAAAATTAGCCTTTATATCCCGGGGCGAGCTTTTTGTAAGCGATGTGGAAGGCAAGTTTATACGTCAAATAAAACGTGGCAACAGCGAGCGGGCTTCTGAGGTAAAGTGGCTGCCTGACAATCGTACGCTGATATTCAGCCGTACTGCCGGCGGTTACTACAACTGGTACACCATAGCCGCAGACGGCTCGGGTCAGGAAAAACAAATAACCGATGATAAACAAAATAACCGCGACCTTTCGGTCAATAAGGCGCATACACAAGGAGTTTATTATAGCGGCCGCGAAGAAGTCAGGTTGATAGATTTGAAAGCTTTAACCAGCAAAACCATAGCAAAGGATGAAGTTTGGGGATTCGAAGATTCGCAGCCGCATATTTCGCCAAATGGGGATTACGTGGTATTTAATGCGCACCGCAATTTTGAGCAGGACATATTTGTTTACGGTATCAGTACCGGCAAAACTATTAATTTAACCAACAGCGGGGTGTCTGAGTCGGACCCGGTCTGGTCGCCCGACGGCAAGTACATTTATTTTACCACATCGCGTACGCAGGCTGATTATCCTTACGGCGCCCGCGATATTCATGTCTATCGCATGCCGCTGCAAAAATTTGATGAAGATTTCAGGATGGATAAGTTCAACGAGCTTTTTAAAGAGGCAAAAAAGGATTCAACAGCCGATAAATCAAAGGACAAAAAAACAAGCGATAAAAAACCTGAACAACCTGCACCTAAACCGGCGGAGATGGCTATCAATACCGATGATCTGATGAAGCGCCTTGAACGTGTTAGCGAGGGTTTTGGCAGTCAGCGGTCACCTTATGTGATTCAAAAGGGCGACAAGACCCATGTTTTTTATATTTCAAACCAGGCTGAAGGCAAATGGGGGCTTTATCATACCATCATTCAACCTTTTGAAGAAACTAAAACCGAAAGGGTAAGCGGAGATATCTTCGGCTTCGAGATTGTACCCGGCACCGATAAAACTTTCGTGCTGTCAGGAGGCAATATTTATACGCTGAGCATCGAAACCAACAAATTTGATAAGATAGACATCGGCTATAAATTCGACCGCAACATGGAGGGCGAATTTAAACAGATGCTTGACGAAGCCTGGGCCGGGTTGGAGGAAAATTATTATGATGGCGATTTCCATGGCACCGACTGGAAAAAAATGCACGATCGCTATGCCGCTTACCTGCCTTATGTAAACAATCGGGCAGACCTGCGCTTGCTGATGAATGACCTGCTTGGCGAATTGAATTCGTCGCACCAGGGCTTTTCTTCAAACGGCAGCGAAGAAACCAAAACCCTGCGTTATCGTACGATGGAAACCGGGATAGTTTTTGATAATGACGACCCATACAAAGTCGTTTCCGTTCTCAAAAACAGCAATGCCGACAAAATGGACATTGATGTAAAGCCGGGCGACCGGTTGAAGGCCGTAAATGGCACTATTGTGGACGAAAAGCAGGACCGAAACTACTACTTTACCAAACCCTCATTGGATAGAGAACTACAGTTAACCTTTAGTCGCGATGGAAAAGAAATCGATGTAAAAGTGCACCCCGAAGCCAGCGGCACCTTTTCGGGCAACCTGTACGACGACTGGATTGATAATAACCGCAAAGTGGTTGCTGCAAAAAGTAACAACCGTATCGCTTATGCTTATATGAAGGACATGGGCCTTGGCTCCCTTGAAACTTTTATGGAAGAAATGGTTGACGACGCCTACAGAAAAGATGCACTCATACTCGACCTGCGTTACAATACCGGCGGCAATGTGCACGACCCGGTATTGCAGTTTTTATCACAAAAACCTTACCTGCAATGGCAATACCGCGGCGGGCAGAAAACACAGCAACCTAACTTTTCGCCATCGGCAAAGCCTATTATTTTGCTGGTGAATGAGCAAACCTTAAGCGATGGCGAAATGACTGCAACAGGATTTAAACAATTAGGGCTGGGTAAGATTATCGGTACCGAAACCTATCGCTGGATCATATTCACCAGCGGCAAAGGTTTGGTGGATGGCTCGTTCTACCGCATACCTGCCTGGGGATGCTTCACTTTGGATGGGAAAGACATCGAAAAAACGGGCGTCGTTCCGGATATCAATGTTAAAACTACTTTTACTGACCGCCTCGAAAATAAGGACCCGCAACTGGACAGGGCTATTGAAGAGATTATGAAGCAATTGAAATAATCTCAAGGTAGAGACGCCCTTATAGCTATCCGGGCGTCTCTACGTTTTTTCTATATCAGATTTAATATGAAAAGCCGAAAGCTATTATTTCAATTCATATCTGGCGTCATTGCGATTTTCATTTTGTACGGCTTGGTTTCGTTTGTATTTTTAAAAAGTTTCGCCACTTCTCTCGAACCCGGTTGGCATACCCCGATTGTGCCTCCCAAAGCAAAGGCAGTGTTTAACCCCACAACAATCATTATTATCATCGTAGCTTGCGGCCTTTTTACCTGGCTAATATTCAAATCCTTTCTGTGGATATTAATTAAAATCTTTTCTTTGCAACCCAATGGGCAACGAACTAACGGATAAGGCTTTTTGGGCAAATTACTGGGAATCAAAAAAAGACCTGGCATTTGCCGTGCCTGCCAATTATACTTTTCATAAATTACTAAGGCAGACTGTCAGCGAAAACAAGATCAGCACAGCGGTTGAGCTTGGCGGCTTTCCGGGGTATTATGCCATCTTCCTCAAAAAATATTTCGGTCTCAAAACCACACTGTTCGATTTTTATGTGCATCAAAAAGTTCTGAAAGAAGTATTGAACGCAAACGACCTGACTGAGGACGACATAGCCGTTATTGAAGGCGACCTGTTCAAGTATGAGCCCAAAGAGCAATATGATTTGGTGCTATCCTGCGGATTGATCGAGCACTTTAACGATACTAAAGATATCATCGCGCGGCATCTTACATTCCTGAAGCCCGGTGGTACTTTGTTCATTACACTGCCTAATTTTACCGGCGTTAACGGCTGGGTGCAGCGCAGATATGATATGAGCAATTACGAAAAGCACAATATCAGCAGTATGAACCCGCAGCTTTTGGCCGCTTACTGCAAAGAACTGGGCCTTAAAAATGTTGAAGCAAATTACTACGGAAAATTCTCCATTTGGCTCGAAAATCGGGAACAGCAAACAAGTCTTACAAAAGCTTTCATAAAAACGTTATGGCTGTCAGGTAAAATTGCGACTAAAATTGTACCTATTGAAAGTAAGGCACTTTCTCCTTATATTGTTCTCCGAGCAACTAAATAAACTATGGCCGCCTGGGGGATATCTCCATACCGAAAGGTAACTATACCACTTGAAGATTATAACCCCGATCACTACCTGACCTTATTATACCAGGCAATGCTGAACCGGGGCTGGGATATTGGTTACTTCGACCACGACGGCATTATAGCCTACACGCCTATTTCCTGGTCATCTTATTCCGAAGAGGTTTCCGCTCGCATCGTTGGCAACGCGGTTGTTATTAAAAGCGAATGTGTAGGTTTCCAGGGCCTTTTTACCGATTATGGTAAGAACCAGGAAAACATTGACGTTTTGCTGGGTGAGATTGAATACGCCGATTTTCACATGCAGGGTTTCCTGGAAGAAAATACCCGCGAACTAATGGACAGCGTGCCCGAAAAGCAATTCCTAAACCTCAATGATCCGCCAATGGCTGGCAAGGAGCTGTTGCATGGTTTCTTTTCACCGTTCGTACCGCGCAAAAAATATTTAATTACGCCGGTTTTGGTCATTGCGAATATTTTGATATTTATGGCAACCACAGTTTTCCTGTATGTTACCATAGTTCTTTTCTACAGGGCCCACCCAGCCTCTGGCGAAGATATTTATACAAAAACTTACCTGGCGATGGGCTTCAGCAGCCGCCCCATGGTACTTAAAGGTGATTACTGGCGCCTGTTTACCAGCATGTTCCTCCATTTTAATATTCTTCATGTGGTTTTGAATATGGTGGTACTGGCTTATATAGGCTCCCTGATCGAATCCAAATTAGGCAAATGGAACTTCCTGATGGTGTACCTGTTTACCGGCCTCATTGCCAGCATGGTGTCGGTGATATGGCACGACAATGAGATTAGCGCAGGTGCATCCGGTGCTATATTCGGCTTATTCGGGGTATTGCTCGCCTTTTTGAGCACTGATTTTTACGAACGCAGCGCCCGTAAGGCATTACTAATAAGTACCGCGATAGTGGTTGCTTATAATATAATACCACTAGGAAAAGGGGTTGACCATGCGGCCCATCTTGGCGGGCTCATCTCGGGTTACATATTTGGGTGGTTAACCTACCTCGGACTCACACACAAAAACCGGTTCATCAAAAAATGGGGGATGGCCCTGGTTGGCAGTATAACCGTTATCCTATTCGTATCGTGTGGCGTAAAATTTTCCACCCGGTATCAAACCAAGCAATATGCGGCCTTAAACGAGCAGATCACGCAGTTAAGCCACGATATCGATGCACATTTTTATACGAATACCTACTCCAGTCACGAAGAAAAACTGGATAGCATCCAACAAAAAGCGCTGCCTGAAGCGCGTGCTCTTTATAAAATTGCCGCTCAACTGGAGACACTGAAATTGTCGTCGCAACGAACAAAGGAGGCTCACGTTCGCGCAAAGCTGATCAGGTTACAGTGCCAGCTTTATCACTTCTTATATCTTGAATTTAAAGATCAGGGCAATGAAATGCTTTACCGTTATGATATTCAAAATATTACCGATTCGGTGAATACCATACGGATAGCGTGGCACAATGATGGAAATTGATAGTAAGTACAGTATACTCAACATAAATAGAAGCATGAATTTTTCAGCATCCAAACACAAAGGTTTATTTATCACAATTGCTGTTTCGCTATTATTTTGTTCTAATATTTTTGGCAGCGATCTTTTGGATAGTATAAAAAATAAAACGAAGCTGGTGAATGACTTAAAGGATGTTTATCGCGCCTTCAACATCAATCATATTATTTCCAACCAAAACGAGCTCCTTAATCTGGATTTAGATAGCGGTGACGATAATCCAAAAAACGCTTTGAGGCAATGTATCAAAATTTGCGAATCCTTAAAACAAACCCACTTTTCAAATCCCACTCTGGACGCCTATGTTCATAAATACCTTACCTTAACCATTCAGAGTTACACGATAGCACAAACCAAAGGCTTTCATTCGGCAGCGTTTAAAGCAGATAACAAGAAGTACGGTACCGAATATGGTAAATACATGGATTATTTAATTAAGACTTATCCGACCAGCTATTTTGTTAACCTGACCGAGAAGAAATACTGGAGCACCCTGGATAAGAAAAATTACATCAAATCGGCGGACTATCCGGAATATGAAAAGTTAAAAAAATCGGATACGAAAGCAGGACAGGCATTACTGGAAAAAATGTCCAACCAAGCTATTAATTTCCAGGAATATACTGTTTATCAAATTGAATCGGCAGACCTGTACGTTAAACATCCAGCCGCTTCTGACAACGATCCCAGAATATTGGCAATTGATAAATACAAAGCGATTATTGATCAAAATAAATATAGTATTTACCTGTTTGAGGCGTGGGTCAAGTGGCGGGCGTTAGTACAATATGATACCGGCTTATCAAAATCTTCCGACATACCAAACTATGTGTATAACAAGAAAAGAGAGCAGGTGGCACTAACCATTCTAAACCATGTTATCACTCACCCGAAGGATGAAATGGCCATCAACGAGTTCCTGTTAATGGCTACTCACGATAATGTAAAACGTTTTGGTGATTATTCATTTGGCAACCAGAGTACCATCGAATACCACGACCTGTTTGATGATAAATAACCTTATTTCTTAACCAGGTATTTAGCCCGCAATTGCTTCACAAATCTCAAGCCTCTTTGCAATAAAGTACCCTTTCGTTTGGATAGAAATTGTTTGATAGCCTGGTAAGCTTGCTGATTTTCTTTCAGTTCTTTAGGGAAATCAGTCACAGGTTTTTGCGCGATCTGCACCTGGTAAGTCTTTTCATTTTGGGAGTGAACACCGCTGCCGTCATGCCCGATATTGTGGACCAACGAATGTGAGGGGTTTAATGTCAATCCGTTTTTCAGGAAGATAGAAGCGTACCAACGGATGGCCCACGAATTGTTTTTGCCCGATTTAAACTGCTCCATCTGTTTCCAGAAATTCATAGTCGATTCGATAGAGAACTGGTGAATTTTCTGTTTGTCAAACTCTCCGATCAGCTTATCAACGTCAGGTTCAAAATACTTCCATGCCCTTGCCCATGTGGCCCATCCCCAGCTGGTAGCTGCACGATAAAAAAAAGTTTGCGGTAATTTCTTATCAGGAAGATCATACATATAGGCGCCAACATGCATTACCTCGATATCGTTGACATAACGTGTAAGCGCCTCATTGAAATATTGCAGCGTATAGGGCGACGAAAGCAAATCATCCTCAAAAACGATCACCTTATCATATTCATTCACTAGTTTGGTTACACCACTGATAATAGAATTAGCGAGGCCCAGGTTTTCATCTCTTTCGTATAATTTAACCGACTTAAAACCAGTGGCTTCCTTCACCAACTGGCGCACTTCTTCAACCTTCGCTTTATCGGCTTCATTCTTTGGCCCGTCGGAGAAAATAAACAACCGGGATTCGTCCGCAAGCAGATTTTTTTGCAAATAGGCAAGCGTGCGGCGGGTATGCTCGGGACGGTTATAAACGAATAAGGCTATCGGGGCCAGGTTCTGCATAATAAAATTAGAATATCTCTGCTTGATGATCTGCCTTTTTACAAAGCACGGTATAGGCGTTAGCCATCTGTTCGTTCTTTTTCTTACCCATCAGACCTGCAAGGCCTTTCTTTACTGTATATTCGGCGCTAATCTTCAAATCGGTAAGCAGGCTTTTAGGTTTCTTCTGGTTGATATAGGTATTAAATTTGGTTACTTCAGGTTCAATCATCGATGTCAGGTCCGCGACAACCTCAAAGCTCTCCGTTTTCAACAAATATCGGAGCGACGTCGGTGTATACATGTTAATATGTCCGTAAGCCAAAAAATGTTTTATTCTTTTGTCCACATTCGCCCGGTAATCCAGTGGCACCTCGATCACACAATACTCAGCTACCCGTTTCAATTCGCGCAATAGGAGTCGCTCGTGTTCCACGTGCTCCAGAACATGGGATAAAATAATAAGGTCGAAACTATTATCCTCAAAAGGCAAACGATAGCCATCAAAAATTTGAACCGATTTAAGATTTGGAATATTCCGCGCTTTGATGTGCTCTACCCCGCTTTCCGAAATTTCAACTGCATGATACTCTGGTGCGAAATCTTTTTCGGCCAAAAGTTTCAGGATACTGCCGTCGCCGGCGCCTACCTCAAGTACTTTTTTAAAGGCGTTGCCCTTGCAGACATCTATGATGTGCTGCGCCTTATATTTAGCGCCCAGCATGCGCCAGGCCTCATCATGCTTTTGATAAAACTCATCGTAAGCGGTTTTTACGCTGTCGCTGACAATATTTTGCTGCATGATGCGAATATAGAATTATAGCACAAGATTTCTGCTTACTGATAAACTGAAATTTGACAGATATGTTCTTTATTGTTTTACTGTGAACTCTGTTCTGCGGTTCAGTTGCCTGCCATCAGGGTTGTCTTGCCCGTTCGGAAGAGAGTTTGGCGCTACCGGGCGGTTTTTACCATAACCAACGGCTATTATCCTGGCTTTGTCAATGCCTTTGGATAAGATATAATCAACACAGGATTGGGCCCTGCTTTGCGACAGTTTCAAATTGTAAGCCGCGCTGCCAACTGAATCGGTATGTGATGCAAGCTCGATTTTTATGGTGGGATTGTCCATTAATATCGATACGACACCGTCGAGGGCTTTTTTCGACTCGGGGCGCAAGTCGGCTCTGTTAAAATCGTAGAGAATATTCCTGATTACGATGGGTTTGTTAACCTTGAATGCCTGCATGCAAAGGTCACGCGTAAGCAAAGTATCCTTGCCTGCTTCTGCAGAGAAATAGATGGCTTTATTAAAATAACCGTTTTTTTCGAATAGGAGTTTGTATGCGCCCGATTCCAGGTTATCAAAAGTATACCTGGCGCCTGCACCGGTTGCTGTATTTTTGAGCGGTTTGCCCGATGCCGAGTCGATCAGGCTAACTTTAACCCCCGACAAGGTTTTATTCGAATCACAATCCATAACTGTGCCGGCTATAACAACCGTTTTATAATGCCCCTCAAACAAGCTTAGGCAGCATGTTGATTCACGGTCCGAACTAAGATAAAATTTATGATCGTCGTCAGGGTCAGCAAAATAATACAGGTCGTCTTTTGATGAATTAATAGGATAGCCCATATTAACCGGGGCTGTCCATTTGCCATTAATTTCATCGCTCGTAAAAATATCAAACCCTCCCAGCCCGGTAAAGCCTGTTGAACTAAACACTAATCTTTTATGTACAGCATCATAAAACGGCGCTTCCTCATCCTCAGGTGTGTTAATTGTTTTGCCCAGGTTAACGGCATTTACCGGATTCCCGTCAGCATCGAGGTCGCTGGCCCAAATATCGAAGCCGCCTTGTCCTCCAGCTCTGTCCGAAACAAAGAACAGGCGCTTGCCGTCTGGGGTGACGAAAGGTTGCATTGTAACTGAGCCTTCTGCATTTACATAAGTATTCAGCTTTTGGAGAAGGGAGGGCTTCTTATCGATGACCTGCGCGTAAAAAATATTAGAAATTAACTGTCCGTCAACTTTGTACCAACCTGCTATATAGATGCGTTTATGCACGGCATCAAATGAAGGTGTGCTGTACTGCATATCTTTTATGTTCTCGCTATCTTTTAAATTTAATGCCGACGGAGGGGATGAATTAAAAGAAAAATAAATGTGATTGCCGTTTTGAGTGTTACCATTGCCCGCCCTGGTAGATGTAAACCAATAATTCCTTCCAATTTTACTAAGGGCATAATTTCCATCGTCTGAGTTCCACGGCGTTCCCATCTTTTTGATATCGACAGACGATGATCTCCCATATTGTTCATTGGCAAAAAGGCAGCTTGCTATCTCCCGATCAGCCAATTTCATATATTCAGGGCTGCCTTTATATCCGGCCTTAAATAGCTGCAATTGTTTTATTGCCTCATCAAATCTCAGGTTTGCACGCAAGCACGTTCCATACCATAGTTGGGCTAAGGGAAAATCTGTATCGTTCTTATGAACTAAAACCGTATCGTACCATTTCTGAGCTCCCTCAAAATTTTGGTAAAGCCTGTACGATTCAGCAAGCTGGTAGCAGATATCTAACCTTTCGTTCATGACTTGTTCTTTGGTTAAATGGTCGTTGGAATAAAAAGGTATTTTCTCCTGTTTTTTATAGTTGCCTGTTGCAATTTGTTCGTAGTAGTATGCCGCCCCCGAATAGTTTTTATCATTAAATTCTTTTTCAGCAAGTACCTTAAGTGTATTGTACTGTGCAGATGCTGTACCGAACAAGAAGAACGAAAAACATATTAAAACTAATTTCTTCATACTTCGCAATTTTAAATTCTGGGACATACCGGCGCCGGGCTTTTTATATGCTTACGAAAAACATAACTCACCGACAGCTCAAAACCACCCTGCCCATTAGAAGCTGTATTAAGCGCCGAGGTATTAAAATCATAGCTTAAGCCGATAATCATGTTGTCCAAATGATAGCCTACATCGGCAATTGCAGAATCATTGATTCGGTACATTGCACCCAAAATCAGCCCCCTGTTGTCTTGTGCCTTAATCTCAGAATAAATCCCAAATATCTTTGCCTGGTTACTCTGCTGGCTCATGAATATAAAATGCGGCGTGATATCAACATCATCGGTGGCCTTAATACGTACACCGCCGTGCAATGTATAACGCATGGGCAACCGGCTGCCTAGACTTCCATCAGATGCAAAAGGGTCTTTGGGTTGAGTGAGGTGAGACAAACTGAATCCCCCAAACACATTTGCATTATGATCGGGGTCGCCGTCATAATAGAAAACACCGGCGCTTGCATCAAAAACAATAGCGCTTGTAGTGGCAAAGGTTTCAAAGCTGGCTATGTTGGGGTCAAACCCGGTTACCGGGTTGTATTGGTCGTCAAATTGCAGTTTACTGGGGTCAAAGCTGCGATTAATTATGCCCGCCTGCAAACCAAAATGCAATCTTTGCATACCATCTGATGAGATGGGTATTCCATAACCAATCGACCCATAAGCCGCAAAATAGTTGTAGCCGGCGGTACCAGCAGCCTGGTTCATGATATTAAGGCCCAAACCTACTTTGTCTGTAGGTGCAAAGTCCATAGACAGCCCGCCGGTTTTATAACCCTCTCCTATATTTGACCATTGCTGTTTAGCATTAAAGTTTAAACGCATATCACCATTTATCACCCCAGTCAATGCAGGGTTCAGCCACATCGGATAGGCATAATACTGAGAAAAATGCGGATCAACCTGGGCTTTAAGGGTGGCCGCCGTTATAAGTAATATGGATATGATTAGTGTTAGTCTTTTCACCTTAGTAGCGTTACAGATCCTTTTTTGCTCACTTGCTTTCCATCGTTCATAATTGCTTCAACATAGTATACATACACCCCGACCGGCTCTTTTGATCCTTTGTAAGTACCGTCCCACCCATTGGCAATATTTAGCGAAGTATATATTAATTCGCCCCACTGGTCATAAATATAGAATTTAAGGCTTTTAACGTTCGCGCCACGCACATAAACTATATCGTTCTTCCCATCGCCATTAGGTGTGAATGCATTGGGAACAAATATCTGGTCGCCAAGCGGGCTTAATGTAGTACCTGTTACCGCGTCCGAGTTGGCGCTTTGTTCACATACGGAGCTTCCGATGGCATATACGATAATAGTAACCGGTTGCAGGGCCTGTAAGCCGCTGACGGTATGCGTTAAACCATTGAGGCCCGAGCTTGGGTCGGTAAAAGTTTGTCCATTGTCTGTACTAACCTGGTAACCGGTGGCGCCGTTTACGGCATTCCAGCTAAAAGTTACACTTGATGTTGTAGTAGCGCTTACGCTGACGATGGGTGCGGGCAATGGCTGTAAAATTTGCACCTGCGCCAAACTGCGCGCAGCGGAAACGCAGCCGCTCGTATTATCAGTGGCTTCAGCATAATAGGTTGTATTTGCGCTTAAAACTTGCGTAGCAAACGTGGCACCTGTAAATACTGCGCTGCCGCCACTGGCAGTGGTGTACCAGCTTATGGTTGTATTTGCATCGCTACTGCTTGCTGTTAAAGTAGCGCTTGTGCCAGGGCAAACAGAAGCGCCCTGCGCAGTTACCTGCGGCAGCGGATTTACTGTAATGTTTACCGGCGTGCGGGCCGCAGATACGCATCCGGCGGCGTTTGCGGCCTCGGCATAATAGGTAGCGCCGGATGTAACCGCCGGTGTTATAAAATCGGTACCGGTAAACACACTCGTACCTCCTGTTGTATTAGCGTACCAGTTGTAAGTAATACCCGCCTGCGGGTTGGATATGCTTAAAGAGGCGGACGACCCACTGCAAACAGCTACCTGGCTGCTGGTTACTGCGGGCTGTGCTGGTATTGGGCTTACGGTGAGCTTAATAGCGTTGCTTGTTGTAGATGGTGCGCATGCGCTTGACACCACGCGATGATAATATGTTGTAGCATTGATAACCGGCGGATCGTAGGTTATCGCCGTTGCGGCTGCTATATCGGTAAAAGTTACGTTGTCGGCCGAACTTTGCCATTGATAGGTATAGATACCACTTCCACCTGTGGGCGTGCTCCCGGTGATTACCGCCGGATCGCCATTCACGCAAAACGTTGTTATCGCCGGTGCGGTAATGGTGTTATTGGTGATGGTGAGGGTCGAAGATGGAGTATATTTTGCAATGTAAGTGTCTGATGTTCCATTAATTGCCGTTACATTATCAACTGTACAGTGGGACGGGTCGAAATTTACCGTTGAGCAAAAGGACCCGCCTGCTATGACATTACTGTTTTTATCAACCCCTAGTTCGATACCCAGTGACAGATTACAATTCGGGCTGCCCCCACTAAACGCCCAGATATAATTACCATTTGGGTCGTATTTAGCTACATAGAAGTCCCGTTGACCGTGATCGTTAACCAGGGCTACCGCAGCCGAAGGATCAAAATCAATTGTTCCTGAGAAATAACCCGTTATGTAAATGTCATTGTTATTAGGGTCGTTCCTGATTTCGTAAACAAAAGAACTTGCCCCAGCCCCTCCTAAGTCTTTAGCAAATTGAAAAGTGCCATTCGATGAGTACTTCGCAATAAAAGTATCCTGGGGCCCGGAAGTGTTTAAGGTAAAACTTCCCCCATTAAACACCAGCGGAGATGTAAATGCGCCTGTCAGATATATGTCGTTATTTGAGTCGACACTGACTGCTGAGCCATCATTTACAAAAGATCCATTTACAGGAGCAACCCATATTAATGTGCCTGCAGGTGTGTATTTTGCTATAAAACCGTTGTCATTCCCGTTGCTTGTTAAATTATGATGCGTTCCCAGGGGGTCAAAATCAACCGTGCCACTAAATGTACCTGATACTATAATGTTCCCATTAGCATCAACCTGGTTGCCATAAACCTCGGTATCACCTGCACCGCTGCCAAGACTCATGTCCCATAAAAGGTTGCCCGAAATATCATATTTAACGATCAAAGCATTAAAACCACCGCCTTGTGCTGTTATAGAAGGACCTACGGTGAGGGTCGACTGGTATATACTGGTCGAGACAAGATTACCCTGGGCGTCAGCGTTGACCTCCTCACCCCTATCTGTTTGCCCGCCTCCTATCGATTTAGCCCAAACAACATTGCCATTAACATCCAGATGTATTATAAAAATATCTTCAGCCCCCTGATTTGGAAGGCTAAACGCCCCGGCATTTAAGGTAGGAGATTGAAATTGACCAATAATTGTAGGGTTGCCGTTGCTATCTACGGTCATATAGTTCGCCTGGTCGAGCCCGGTCCCGCCCATGGAAACGGCCCAAATTAAAGCGCCTGCAGGTGTATACTTAGCCACGTAAATATCATAGCCGCCTACGGATGTTAGATTTTTTACCCCCGCCGAGGGATCGAAGTCAACGGTGCCGCTAAAGTACCCGGTAACATATACATTATTTTGATTATCAGTTATCAGTCCCGTGGGTTTGCTATCACCGGACCCTCCAAGGTTATCTACCCATTGCGGCACGGGCAATTGGCAGTACGTAAAAAAGGGTAGCGCTGTAAGTAAAATTATTATTATGAAAGGCTTGTTTAGGTGTCTTAACATCACGATCTAGTGTCAAATATATCATAAACGGATTAATATTAAGAAAGTGGCATCAATAATTTTGACAACGGCTTCGTTAGAATCTGATTGATTCAACAATTTTTGTAAATATTACTAATTTAGCCGAATGTCCGGTCTAAAAAAATTCATCCTAAAACATTTCCCGATTGATCAGTTTACACACCTAAACTCCTACTCACAGGAAGGCGAGGATATGGTGATAAATTCTTTTTTTGAAGGGATAAAGAAGTATAAAGGCTTCTATGTCGATGTAGGCGCGCATCATCCGTACCGGTACTCAAACACACTTTTTTTTTATAAACATGGCTGGAGGGGAATTAATATTGAGCCCACACCTGGCGCTACGAAATTGTTTAACACCTTCAGACGAAAAGATATCAACCTTAACATCGGCATAAGCGATAAAAAGGAAAAGCTCACCTTTTACTGTTTTAACGAGCCGGCATTAAACGGCTTCTCAAAAGAGCATTCTGAAGAGGTAAATAATTCAACCCTGCCCTACCGGATCATTAAGGAGGTTGAGGTAGAAACCTGGCCACTCGCCGAGGTGTTAGACAAATACCTGCTGGCCGGGCAAAAAATTGACTTCCTGACTATTGATGTTGAGGGCCTCGACCTGATGGTGTTAAAATCCAACAACTGGGCAAAATACAAACCCTCCTATATCCTTGTTGAAGACAGGATCGATTTTAAAAACCTTGCCGAATCGGAGGTATTTAATTTTTTGGAAAACCAGGGCTATAAACTTGTTGCCAAAACTTTAAGAACCCTGTTTTTTAAACTAAGCGCCTAATTCTTGACGTAGTGCTGCAGGTAATTTACCGCATTTACTGTATCCTTGCGCCAGATGGTTAACGAATCCGTTGTCAACGTTTGGAATTGGAATGAACGCTCTAAATTAGTACCCTTGTCCAGCGTTAGTAAGCAGCCATTCGGGTCAATAAGCCACGAACCGTTTAATGGTACGCCGTCACTTAAAACGTTATAGCTCATATCACTATTCAGCTTAAAATATCCAACCGGGTAAATATAAGAAGTGTTATAAACCGTGCTGGCGGTGTAATACTGCTCTATGGTAAACGTGTTATCCCATTGGTTCACAACTTGCGTAGTACTTGGGCAGCTAAAGCCGCAATAATGTTGAATTAATACCGTAAGCCCGTCTTTGCGGCTAATGGTTAATGAATCATTGGTAAGTTGCAAAACATTAAAGGTCCTTTGAAGCTGGTTACCGGGGTCCAGTACCAACTGGCAACTATCTGTGATATCCCATGTACCTTTCAGCGGTACATTATCGCTTAATACATTATAAGTTTGATCGTTACTTAACTGAAAATAACCGTAGGGGTGGATGTATGATTTTGACTGCAATGTTACGCCATCAGGGGCGTACGTATCTATTTCGGTAAAAGTGTTAGCCCACCTTTTAAAGTAATCTATTTTGTTATTATATAGACAGCTTTTCTTTAATTTTTCGATTGCATCCGGTTGTTTCAGGCACGAATTGAATAGCATTAAAGCTGCAAACAGGATGATTATATAAGTGAAAATCTTTTTCATAACGTTTAGGCGTTTACACAAATATAAACTAATTTTTTAGAAGTTTACAAATACGAATTAATTCGCCGAGTAATGCTGGGTATAAATCGTCAGCGTTGATTCATCCTTACGAGATATTACTAACGAATCCTGTGTAAGCTTTACGATTGCAAACGTTCTTTTGTTTGAGCTATTCTGATCCAAAGTTATGCTGCAATCTGAATTAACCATCCATTTTCCATTTAATGGCACGTCGTCACTCATAACATTGTAGGTGCTGTCTGAATTTAATTTAAAAATCCCCGTTGGATAGATTCTATATGAACCTTCGTTTGAATTTTTAGCGTTATATCCCTGCATCTGTATATACTCGTTTTTCCATTTTTGGCTGATTTGTTTTATATCAAAACAAGGCGCCAGTTTTGGGTCCTTACAGGTATGAATAAATAAAGGAAAGGCGAATAAAAGTGAACAGGTTAATTTGTTTTTCATGCGTCTGTGCTGATGATACTAATATAACTATTTACTGCGCAAGTTGGAAAACAGCGACACAAAGAATAACGATTTAAGCATCATTACACCCTGCTTACGTACTTGGGGAATTACCAACAGGAAGAACGTTGAACCCGCATAAGCCGCCAGCGTAGCTATCGCCGCACCCATCATCCCCATCTTTGGGATAAGTAAAAGGTTAAGCCCGATATTAACCATGGCGCCAAAACCTGTACGGATGAAAGTTAGTTTATTAAAGTTTTCGGCTATCAAATATTGCCCGCTGGCAGCACCCAAAAACACAAAGATACCCGACCAGATATGAACCGATAACACCGGTGCCGAATACGCATACTCAGGTTTATAGAATTTATATATTAATGGCGCAGCAAAAGTAATGATGATGGCCACTGGCACGCTCAGGTATACCATCAGATCGTACATATTCTGCAGCCGCTTATTATATCGCTCAATATCATCGCGACGAGCATTTAAAATGGCCGGGAAAAGGGAAGTGACGATAACTATCGGCACAAAATTCCAGGCTTCGCTTAATGACGCAACGGTTGCATAAGCGCCCGCTTCTTTTAACCCTTTCATATTTTGCAGCATGATCTGGTCTATCTTCATAAATAGCGTGATCATGATACCGGCGATAATCAGCGGCCACGAATAGTTAAGGAGTTTTTTGGCAAGGCGGTTATCGTACGTCCAACTGAAAATACTCCTGTCCGTCCGTTGGTAAGTGAAACAATACCCGGCGGACAGTAACAAAAAATCAAAACTATAAGCATATACAAACCACACGATCGGCATTTTGTAAAATATCAGCCCTAACTTGATGATGGCCGAAACCAGGTTACCCAATACCTGCACCTGCATAATATATTTGGATCTGACTTCCGACTGAAAATACGAATCGATCACCGTAAAAGCCTGTACAACACCGATAAAGGATAAAATAAATACGTAATGGTAAGGCGTGCCTTTTGCAGGATAGATATGAAATGCCAGCCAAATGAGCGGGATACAAGCGAAACCGGCCAGCACTTTCATCCAGAAAGAAGTGCCTAATATTTTATCCCGGCTTTCTGGAAAAGCATGCAGCTCTTTCACAATATATTGGTCGAGCCCCAAAGTAGCGATAGCCGAAAAAAAGTAGATGTAGACTATACCGCCTGCTAAAACACCATTTAGCCCCCTGCCCAAATAGTTGGCCACCGCGATGCCGACAACCCATTTGATCGCCAAACTGCCTACTCTGCCAACAAACAGCATCCCGGTATTTTTGAAATACTTACTGAATGCTTCCTGGTCAAATCCTGGGATATTAGGTATACGCATAGTTTACAACAAATGTATAAAAAACAGAGAGCCCCCATCATCATGGAGGCTCCTATTATCATTTTATATGATTATAAATTGAACTTAGTAAACAGCTTTGTACAATTGTTGTACGGTAGCCGCACTTAGTGCCTGGTCATATATTCTTAGGTCATCTAGTGATCCCTGGAAGTAATAGCCGTTTGCACTGGCAGATCCGTCCTTACCTATAACATATTAGCATTTGTATTAGGATTAGCCGGAAATATTCCATTAATAGTTTGATCTAAAACGCCATTGACATAAATACTCAGCTGGTAGCTCAACCTAACGTAAACGCAAGTAACCATGTACCATTGACCGGGTGTAAGCACTTTGGTTCCTATTGCATCAGCATTGCCACCACCAGGGCCAAAATAAACAGTTCCCAAAGGTGTTGTGTTTTGAGATCCGTTAATTGCAAATAACCATCCATTATTAACCCCTGCCAGTCTTTTACTCACAATAGCCGATACAAACGACGTGTTGTAGCTATCCAAATTAACCCATGTACTTATTGTAAAGTCGCTAAGCCCAAATCTCAACGCAGTGTTATCTGCAACTGCAATGTAGCTGCTTGTTCCATCAAAATGATAGGCCGAATTAAGATTACCATTTCTATCAGGAACGGAAGTTATATTGTACACTGTTCCATCATTTCCGTAACCGGTTAGGTCGCGCCCACTATTGTTAAATGGGTAATACGCTATAAGTCCAGCCGCAAGCGGATCAAGTGCAGGCAAAACCGTAATCAAACAGCTTTTGTTGAGTAAGCCATCCTGGCTGGTTACCGAAACTATTGCCTCACCCGGGCTTTTAGCAGTTACAGCACCTGACGAATTCACTTGCAGAATAGTTATATCAGATGATTGCCATACCAAGGTATTTGTACCAGAATTTGCCGGGTTAACCGTAAACCCTACATTTCTGACATCGCCTGCATGCATTATCAGAGTATCCTTTGTT